>Ga0214921_10011566_pt1 | contig 10699 bp, 10 predicted proteins | sample LL1505_MetaG_FD_177992 | JGI IMG/M metagenome (GOLD analysis project Ga0214921, IMG submission 177992) | Freshwater microbial communities from Lake Lanier, Atlanta, Georgia, United States - LL-1505 | ecosystem: Environmental > Aquatic > Freshwater > Lake | place: USA: Georgia | collected...
ACGAGATTTTCGGCCGCGCCGCGCGGAAGGCCCTGGATCTGGTCCACGAGAAGGGTCACGTAAGTATGGGAGACGGCGCCCGATATCAGGCCGAAGCACAGCCCTGCGGCCAGCAGTTTCAGGCAATATTGAATCTGGAACCCCGGATCTATCCACTTGCGCCCGCGCCTCTGCTCGACCGGATACAGCAACTTGCCATTGGCAATCCACGCCCCAAGGACCAACGAGAGGCCCACCCACTGCAACGCGTCCGCGACGTTGAATACGCCCGTTTGCCACATTCCCGCGTGAATCTGAATGAAGTCGACCACGTACCCGCGCGAGATCCGGTCGAGAACATTGCTGATCATCGACCCGATGAGAAGGCTGATTCCGGATCGCAGCCATGGCGAGTAGATTGGTAAAAAATATTGCGTGACCAGCAGCGCGAAGAGCAGCAGCCCGCCGAGGCTCGACGGCAGGACCACCGTAAAAATCTTGTTCAGTTCTTTCAGCGATCCGAGCGCGAAACCCTCGTTGGCGAAAAAGAAGAAAGACACCGGCCCGAAATCGACCGGGTTGACGATCCGGAACGCGAAAAATTTCGTTGCCTGATCGATCGTGATCGCGGCCAGGAATGGTATGATGACGAATAAAAGCCAGTCCTTGGGTTTCAACATGTTGTGCCCATCCTGTGTCCAGAGACCTATGGCGATCCCGCGGCGCTGAGCTGGCTTTGGCGCCGTTCACCGAGGACACTGACGCTCCTCGACTCGATGGCTTTCACGATCCTGGCGCGGTCCTGATACAAACTGCGATCATACGCGAAACTGGCCATGAACATGCCTTGATAAACAATGGCCCCCGCGACGATTCCAGAGGCTATTCTCCTCTGACGCGCCGAGACCAGCAAATGGCGCATGCCCGCAGCTGCCGCGAACGCTGCGACCGGAAACAAGATGAAAAAGTTACGGGCCGTTGGCGGCCGGGATGACATCAGGAAAGTCACGCTGATCCACGCGAGGCTGAGGCCAAGCAGCCATTTCAGCATGGCAGGCGTCTTTCGGGCGAACACGCCGTAAAGGATCACGAGCGGCTGAACGACTCCGACCACGGAAAGTGCTGCCGCCAAGGGTAACAACCATGGCCTTGCCATCAAGAATGGCAAGCGGTCGTGGGCAACATCCGTCAGAAAACGCGGGATTTCGTAAGATCCGAACGAGATGAACCGGGCGACGATGGTCAGTGGTTCAACAAGGTTTCTGGTGTTGAGGCCGGAGTTACCCGCCATCGGCGCGATGAGAGATCCCGGGCCGTACGCGACGATGGTTGGAACCAGCAACGCCCCCGGGATCAGGGTACCGGCCGCGCACCAGGCCGGTTGACGCCACCCGCGCCGCGCGTCGGTCAGGATCCATGCCGCGCCAATGAACGGCATGAGCAAGGGCCATGACAGGTGAATTTGCATGCTCCATGTCAGGGCAAATCCCATGAGAAACCATGATATCGATTCGCCACGAGCGCCGAAAATCCCGGTCCGGAACTGGGGAAGGACTTCGAAGCATCCTGTGAAAAACAAGCAGCTCGAGAACAACAAATAGCCAGGATTGTAGAGGTGCGTGGAGATGTTCATGGTCCATGGCAGGGTCATGAGCCACGAGTAAATCAAGATTGGCGGCAGTTCCTTGAACCTCAGGGACAGCCACCGCCCGAATACCAGCAGTCCGGCAAACGAAAACACATTCAACAGGATGTAAGGGGCCTCAGGACGGTTCCAGACGAACAACGGGCCGCCGACCAGAATCGATTGCAGCGCGCCGGCGATTTGCTGGTTCGTGTGCACCACATCAGGGCCAAAGAACGGCCACTTTCCAGAACTGAAAAATTCGAGGCCCAGGAGGAAAATCTGGAGTTCATCGTCCTTCCAGAAATACATGCTGAGCCCGTAGGCAAGACGCAACGTGAAAAGCGCGATGAGCATAGAAACGAAGATGTATGATTTGCAGTTACGCGACAAACTACCGGCCACCATTTTGTTCAAGGCTTCTGAAACATGATACTCTTGAGCAAACATTATGGCGGGGGTTCCCTTGAAACACCAGTTCCAATACAGGCGTATGGCAATTCAAATTGGAATCGCCCTTTTGATTGTCACCGGGCTATTTTTCCTGGTCCAAAACTGCGGCCAGCAATCCCAAGTTGCTTCGCGAGGAACCGCCGTGTTGAAGAGTTACGGTTGCGATTGTCGCGACCTTGAATGTTGGCGCAAGGCCTCGGACTCGGCCTCGCAGAAGGCATTCTCCTGTGCCGCCTCGGCGCTCAGCGCGGCAGCCACCGCAGGGTCCGTGCAAGTCGCCGGCAGTGAATTGAACGGGATCGCGGCGGGCGCGCAGACGTTCAGGGGTAAAAGTTTCGAATTGAAAGACCTGACAAACTACCTGCAGCTTGTGGGCGATCTGGCGGGATTGTTGAAAGGGCTGCCTTTTTCCTACACCGGGCAACAAACCAGCCTGCCTGACATCTTCAAAGCCATTTTCAGCGGAGCTCCCGATGTTGCCAAAACCCTGTTCGGGGTGGCTTACGCGACGAATCCCGGATATCAGTGCTTGATTGACAATTCGGCAACGATTGGCGGGATTTTTGACGCCGCCAACAACATCACCAAGGCATGGGACGGCGCGTCCTTCGATGTCTCGGTTCTGCTGGCCTCTGGCAAGGGGCTGATTGCGTTGCTGGACAGTGCGGGCAAGTCTCTCTTGACGTTAGACAGTTGCCTTGCGGCGATCACGCAGAGTCCGGGCAGCGATCAAATCGTGCAACTGGCGGCTTCTGCCAAGCAGTTCAGCAATATTTTCAAAGTCGTCATTGGTCCTGTGAAGATCGCTCTGACCCTGGCGGATTGTGGTTTCGCGATTGGCGGAGGATTGATCAACATTGCCTCCAACGGGGCCTGCGCGGTCGAGGATGTCCAGAATCTGATCACCAGCAGGGCATCACTCGCCAGTCAGCGCGACGCAACCCTCGAACGGCCGCTGCAGGCGGGGGACGGGCGGCCCGGATATGAGTGCAACAACGAGTACGTCGGGGAGGCCGAAGGGGCTTTCTTGAAATACGGGATTTTTCTGGGCAAACAAAACTTCTACTCGTATGCCTTCCGCTCGGTGGCCTGCGCCGACTACTGTGGGTCAACAATCGGCGCCCGCTACTGCGAGGAAAACGCGGATGCCATTTTCGGGGCTGACGCGGCGAATTGCCGTCAAGTCTGCAACGTGCGTCAGATCGACAATGTCGTCAGCACGTGCATCTCCTACTGTTGTGGCCAAAACCCGGGTTGTACGAATGATGCCAACCAACGCTACCAGACTTTCGGCGGGTGAGGCTTAAAGGCCGACGTCACGCAGGGCCCTGACGGCGGTCTCCTGTTCGCTGGTCAGGTGTTTTGGCACATCGATTTCGAGAATGGCGTACAAATCGCCGCGCGTGGCGGCTTTGCCCGGGTGCGGGAAACCCAGCCCTTTCAGGCGCATCTTGGTTCCCGGTTGAACCCCGGCGGGCACTTTCACCGTCTTTTGCCCCTCGGGTGTTTCCACGCTGGCGCTGCCGCCGAGAAATGCCTCCGATGGTTTGATTTTGACCCTGACGTGGATGTCGTCAGCCATGCGCTCAAACTGGCCATGCGGGCTGATCTGCACAATCACGTGCACGTCGCCCGCCGGTCCGCCGTACTGGGACTCGGCGCCCTTGCCGGGCACGCGCAGTTTCCCGCCGTCTTTCACGCCCGCCGGGACTTTCAGTTTGAAATCGCGTTTCGTCCCGTCGCCAAGGCGGAAACTGACCTGACGCTCGCACCCACGCCAGGCATCGAGAAACGAAATCTGCAGCGGATATTCAACGTCTTGCCCGGCCGGCGCGCCGCCGCCCCCAAAGGCCCCACCAAATCCTTCAAAGCCACCGCCAAAGCCCCCGCCGCCGAATCCACGCCCGCGCCCGCGTCCACCTGGGCCCGCCGCGCCGGCAAACGCGCCGCCAAATTGGCCACCAAAGATCCGGCTGAAGATGTCCTCGCCACCGGCCATGTTGAAGTCGCGGAAGATTTGCGAGAAATCCGTCCCGCGGAAGATGTCTTCCTGCGAGAACGCCTGGTGAAACTTCGCGTCACCGACCATGTCGTATTGCTTGCGTTTTTGCGGATCGGAAAGGACCGCGTAGGCTTCGCTGATCTTCTTGAATTTTTCCTCGGCCTTCTTGTCGCCGGGATTGCGGTCGGGGTGATATTTCAGCGCCAGTTTCCGGTAAGACTTCTTGATCTCGTCGTCGGACGCGCCTTTTTCGACACCCAGTTCCTTGTAATAGTCAGCCACAGCCTTTTCCTCCGTTCCCTCAAAGCTGGATCCCCAACCGCAAATCTAGGTCCGAATCGGCTCCTGTCAAGGTCGCAGATAGCGCATGTTGATAAAAATCAGCTGAGATGCCGGGTGGTTATAAATAATTTTTCGTGTTTCTGTTTTGGCTAAATTTTCGATCTGGCCTTGCCGATGAGGGAGGACTCGGAGGGGAAAATGAAGACATACGGTACACCGGGTCGCCGCGTGAGTTTAGGCGTCATGCTCCTGATTTCCGGGGTGATGGTTCTTGAAGGGTGCGACCGCGCCAAGTCCCGGGCCACCAATGCCGATGTCCAGACGGGTCAGTCCGGCCAGACCGAAGCCAGCGGCCTTATGACGGGCGGTCCGGTATCTGCTGGTCCAATAACCGCGGATGCCTCGAACGGGGACACGGTCGCTCGTTACTCGCAAGATCTCGCGGCCGCACTCGACTCGCTGAATCACGATGTCGCGGGGAAAAAAATCTCTGGCCAGGAATTTATCGACCGTTTCAACGCGATGCCCGACGTGATCGGTCTGGCTTCGCCGACGGGTTCTTCCGTGCCGGACTGGTATTGGCCCTACTTGCAGACGTTCGGCCAGCGGACCGCCGCGGCCGCAGCCCCAAATGGCATCACCGGCAAGATCAGCAAGAGCACGACGCTAATTGGCGATGGTGGAGGCGCCGCCCCGTCTACACCCCCTGATTCAGAAGCGCCTGCGGAATTCGACCTGCCACCACCGCCAGAAGAGGATTTCGTGAAACCTGGTGAGGTCCAGTTGCCGCAACCACCACCGTTGCCGGAAATACCCGGCGACATCGATCCCATGTGGGGAATCCCAAAGGTTCCGCCTCCGCAGGGATTTCGCCCTTTGCCCCCGTTTCTGCCTCCTCCGCCCAAGCCGCCGAAGCGTTGCAGTGTCTTTGGAGTGCCCGGAAAGTGTTGTGGCGATGGTGCCCTTGCCGACCAGTGCACCATTTATTTCGCGATACCCGTGCGCTTGGTTCCGCCGCTTTACTACTTCGGCAGTTGCCAGTGGAAGCGCGACGTTGGCTTCGTTGGTTGTCCTAATGTTGGCCGGGTTACTGGCTGGCGTTGTCCGCCAAGAGATCCCAATGCGTGCTGACATTGGGACGGGATTTTTGATTACCGGCAATCTCACGGAGCCATAATTTCAAGAAGACCCTTCTGCCAATGGAGGCAGCGTACTCCGTCGATGACCTCGGCGTGCTCGCACCGGGACAGGTAGTAAATCTTTTTAGCGGCACAATCTCGTGCCGCTTTGGCTAGCTTCCGGACTTCGATTTCGTCAACGCTGGTGCGACTTTTGATTTCAATCGCGATCAGTTCATGACCCAGTCCCTTACGAAGAATCAGGTCAATTTCAGTCTCGCTATTGTGGGTAGACAAGTAGGACATCTGGTAATTTTTTCCAGAATAATGACTCATCCGTACAAATTCATTTACAACAAACTCCTCGAATAAATCCCCGAAGTAAGACGTTCCAGGGGCGGGTGGGTATAAGAGCGTGTCTTCGAGAGATCGTCGGACGCCGCAGTCAAACCAATAGAATTTAGGGGCAACGCGTTGCGCCTTGCGAACAGAGATATGATACGCGGGAAGACGAAACCCCATATGAGTTTCCTCAAGGATATCAAAATACGTCATCACGGTTTTTGGATCGGCGCCAACTTCATTGGCGATTTTCGTGTGATTGATGATTTTGGTGCTCATCTGCGCGGATATCTGCAAAAAATCTCGAAAGGGTTCAAGCCGGCGGACCACCTGCTCCTGGATTATCTCCTCTTTCACATAAGTAGATGCATAGCTTTCGAGGTATTTTTGTTTTTCGCTGTTTGAGGTCAACGACAAAAGTTTCGGCAAAGTTCCGTAGGTGAGTGCGTCGGTCAGGGAGAAATTGTTCCCAAGTTCGACGGAGCAAAGCGGGAAAAGGTGGTAGACGAAGGCGCGCCCAGCCAGGAGGTTCGCACCACCGCGTTTCAGTTTACGTGCCGATGAGCCAGTCAGCGCGAATTTCACGGAGTCAGACTCAATCATTTTGTGGACGACGTTTAACAAGTTGGGGACACGTTGAACCTCATCCAGGACCACCCACTGACATGTGGAAGTTGTTGCGAGGAATTCGCTACGCAAAGATTCTGGTTTTTTCCCAAGGCGTCGCACCAGCGAATCCTCAAGAAGGTCATATTTTAGCGCGTCAACACCCTCGAATAGTTCGGATATCAGCTTTGTCTTGCCGGTGCCGCGGGCGCCAAACAAGAAAAAACTATTTGAAAACGGGATGTTAAGCAATCTTTGGACCATACTCCATAATTCTACATGAAATACGGAGTTCAGTCCACCTGGCGGGCGAAAAATTTCAAGGGATGGACGGCTTGTGGACGCGTGAGGTTGAACGCCCATGACCACGACGCGACGACCCACCTTCTTTTCCCCCCGGCCTCGCGAGAAGCCGGGGGGATTTTTCGTTACGGGAATACGCTGGACGGGGCGAGGGTGAAGTCAACGGTGTTGCTGGCAAACGGCTTGGTCGCGTCGCCAAGGGTCGCTACGCTGTTGCAGCTGTAGTCGAAGGAACCGCTCGGCAAATCCGCGCCGTTCACGTTGGTGCCGGCCGTCTCGGCGGTGGACGTCGCGTCGGTCTGGCCGCTCTTGCCGTCGAGGCCGGTTCCGTCCGTGTTGGTCCCCGTGGTGGCTTCAGGCGTGCCTTGCTGCGGACGGTAACCGGTGATGGTCCCGCCCAGAGTTCCGTCGAACCAGGAACGCTTGCAGCGGAAACCGCCCCCCGAACTGCCCCCTGGAGTGACGGCCCCGATTTCCACAGACTGGCCGCTGACGGCCTTGGTGTCGGTATTGTAAGTGACGCGGCCGTAATGGACGCGGTCGCTTGTGGTTGCGGTCAGGAACGAACTCGCGAATTGGGTCGCCATGATCTTCATGGTCTGGGTGCTGGTGGTGCGGTCCCACTGGGCATAGCGCAGGCGCTTGTTGCCATCCGGATTCATCGGATTCGCGCCCTGGATCAGGTAGCCCTTGGACGAATCACCGCTGCCGGCCCACCACATGGTCATGAAGGTCGTGCCGTCGTTCTTGATCTCGGCCTTGGCCACGTAGCCCGCCGCGGTGGCGAAGGATTCCGTCGGGGCGCTGACCGTGACGGAAATCGTCGCGCCGCGCGGGTCGGTCTTCTCGATCGTTTGCGGAAGGTTGTTCAAGTCCGGGTTGACGCCCATGACTTTCGCGAGGCGGCAGAAGATCATCTCGATGTCAGCGGTCTCCATTTTGTTGAACCGGTACAGCTGGCCGTGCAGGTGGTCAAGGATACCGCTCTGGTAAGTGCCGCGCGCCGGTTCACCTTCGAAGACGCCTTGCATCCTGGTCGTGCATTCGTCCTTGGGCGCTTCGGCGGCGAAGGCCTCGGCGAAACCAAGAGCGACCTTGTCGCTGGACCCGCGGCTGAAGTTTTTCTTGATGACGACGCCCGAGAAGATCAGCGCTGCGCCCACACTGCCGGAAATCAAAAGCCTTGTTTTCATGTCTGGTTCCTTTGAGAGAAGTTTGATTTTTTTGCCGGTGATTACTGGGCGGCGGTCGAGATCGTGCCGGGCAGCGAGGTACTTGCCGTTTCCGTGCTGTCTTTTTTTCCGCAGCTGGCGACCAGGGCGATCGCGGTAAAAATGGCGGCGATGATGGCGACTTCCTTGCGCATGGTTCCTGACTCCTTGGTTCGAATTGGGTGTCAAAACGTAGGACAACGGTGACCGTCGGATTTTATCCAAGGTACCGTTGCGGATGCAAATATCTCAGTGCGCAAATATTTCAGTCGTCCAGCGCGCCGGCACCCTCGGGGGCCTCGAGGCGCGCGACCACGGGCCTGAGTTTGAGTAGCATCACAAGGCCTGGAATCGCGGCGAAAGTCGAGAAGATGAAAAACGCCGGCCAGCCGATCGATGTGGCGAGGACGCCCGCCATCGGACCGACCCAGACGCGACCGACGGCAGAAAAGGCCGACAGCAACGCGTACTGTGTCGCTGTGAATTTTTGATTGCAGAGGGCCATGAGCAGCGCGACAAAGGCTGCCGTTCCCATCCCGCCCGTGATGTTCTCGAATCCGATCGCACAAACAAGAAGCCAGTCGATGGCAGTCGGTTCCTTGAGCGAAACAATCACGAAGTTGAAGGCCGGCAGGAAGCCACCGCCCCAGGCGTTTTTCCCGAGGACGGCGACCAGCCAGAACCCGAGATTCGACAACATCTGCAGCGCGCCGAAGAGGAGCAGCGCGCGGAACAGTCCGATGCGCATCATGATGACGCCGCCACCGATGGCGCCGACAATCGTCAGCCACATGCCGATGACTTTGTTCACGACGCCGACTTCGGCCTGGGAAAACCCGGCGCCTTTCAGAAGAAATGGCGTTGCGAGGGCACCGGCAAAGGCGTCACCCAGTTTATAAAGGATGATGAAGGCCAGGATCGCCGCAGCTCCGGGCATGCTGAAATAGTTGGCGATGGAGACATTGAGGGTTTCGAATTTCGCCTTGCGTGACGTCCACCAGCCCAGCGGGATTGTAAACGCGAGGCCGGCGAGGAGAGAGACGAGATCCGCCCATTCCTTGACGGGGATGACAGACTTCGCGGCGGGCGACGCGATTTTCACCGTGAACAAATATCCTGCGGCGACTGCAGCGACGAGGGCCGCGAATCCTTTGAGGTCGTTTCCGGCGCGGGATTTCGGGGCGGTGTTCGTCGCGGGCAGGGCCGGCAGCAGGACCGCCGAGACGGCAGCGAGGATCATCATGATAACCGCCATGATGCGGTAGATCTTTGGCCAGGCCCAGCCGCTGCCGCTGACGGTGTCAGCCCAGACCAGGGCGATGCCGCCCGACAGGATCATCGCGAGGCGGTAGCCAAAGACGCTGAGAGATGAACCGAGGCCGCGTTCACCGGCAGTCAAAGCATCCGTGCGGTACGCGTCGATGACGACATCCTGAGAAGCCGAAAGGAATGCGATCAGCAGGGCCGCGAGGGCAACGAGCTGCGTTTGCTCGCGGGGATCGAGTCCAGCGATGAGGGCAAGCGCCGCGGCGAGTCCCAGTTGGGCCACGACCAGCCAGCCGCGCCGCCGTCCAAGATACGGCGGCTCGAAGCGGTCCATGAGAGGCGCCCACAGAAATTTAAAAGTGTAGGGCAGGCCGACCAGTGTGAAGAACCCGATGGTCGAGATATTCACGCCATCCACGGTGAGCCAGGCCTGAAGGGCCTGGCCCGTCAGCGCGAGCGGCAGGCCGCTGGCAAAACCCAGAATCGTCACCATGACGAGGCGCCATGCGCTCGATTGCATCAAAGCCGGAATCCCTGTCATGGCTCGACATCCCCGAAGTGATCGGTTTTACTAGAAAGATTAGCCTTCTACCTCTTGTGGTGCAACGCATGCTGTTCTTTTACCCATTCTTGTTTGTCGTCGGCTTCCTTCCCGCGATGGTTTTGGCCGTGCTGTTGATGAGACTCAGGATGCCGGTCGCGATCATGGTGACGGTGGGTTTTCTTGCAGTGAACATGGTGCTGTTCACCGCGCGGATGGATCAGGTTTTAATTTTTTTCGCGACCGCGTGGTGCGTGCAGATTCTCGTTCTTCTGCCGTGTTATCAGAGGTCCCGGGAGGCGAAGGCGCAGGGCAAATCCAGGGCGGAGCAGTGGCCCTGGGTGTTCCTCGGTTCTTTCATTTGCGTCGCGGCCTGGGGGCCCGTCGCGTGGTACCTCGGGAAGCTGAGTTGGTGATCCGCCTGGTCGTTATGCCTTGATCCGCGACCACTCGCGCGTGAGGCCGAGCTGGTCGATCCAGAATTTGACGTATTCATCGTCGATTGGCGTATGGGCGAGGATGCCGCGGACGTCGATCAGATGTTTTTCGGATTCGCCTTCCCGGTAGAAAGCCAATTTCTTGATGATGACGTCCTCGGGCGAGGCGAACCATGGCGCCAGACCCGGGGCGATCTCGATCCGGCGCCGGCGCTGGAACTCCGTCCGGGCATGCGCTGAATTGCGGCGGACGACGAAGTCGATCTTGAGTCCCGATGGAATATCCAGCGCATTGAAGTACCCGTGACTCGTCACTTCTTCTGCGAGGATCTCGACGGGCGGCAGATAGTAACGGGGTTCGGGGAAAATTGCCGCGAGGTCCCTGACTTTTTGAGGCGGGATATCCGCGACGAGATCCATGTCACGGGTGAGCCGCGGTTCGCCATAGACGATCACGGCAAGGGATCCGACAATCATGTAATCAATCCCGGCGGCATCGAGTTTTTCGAGGACGGTCTTGAAGGCTGGAAGGAAA
>Ga0214921_10011568_pt1 | contig 10698 bp, 25 predicted proteins | sample LL1505_MetaG_FD_177992 | JGI IMG/M metagenome (GOLD analysis project Ga0214921, IMG submission 177992) | Freshwater microbial communities from Lake Lanier, Atlanta, Georgia, United States - LL-1505 | ecosystem: Environmental > Aquatic > Freshwater > Lake | place: USA: Georgia | collected...
CGAAACTACTTGGGAGTATTTCCTTGATTGTAAAGAGATGAAGAAATGACTGAACTTTATCCTGATACAAATGGAATAAAGACATATTCTTCCAATGACCCAGAATATCGGGCACTTGATTTCAGGTGTCCTTTGTGGTATGATAGTCTTATCTACAAAAGAATTGATGTTTGAGATGCAACATAAGGATAAACTCACCCCAAAAGAACTCAAAGAACTTCTAACACCAGAGTTTCTTTCTACACTTCATACTGCTGTGGAATGTTGTAATTGGGAAGTTGATATGATGGAAAGTATGGAATTTTGTGATTGGTGCTATGATGTAGCAGAACAACCAAAACCAGTTTATAATATAGGTTTTGAGATGGAGGATGAGGAATGACTACCAAATGCACCTGTTCCTACATTCAAATAGGAACCAAAACTTCAAACAATCAAAACCTCAATCCAGATTGCCCTTTACACGGAACTGATAGTTTGTGGTATAATAGTCCAGAACAAGTCAAAAAACGAGAGGAGATGTCGCAACGACTTCGGGAACTTTATGATACTGCTCGCAAAGCAAGGGAGAATGTATGACTGAAACTATTCAAACTCTCAAAGAGGATATTGCTGTTCTCCAAGAGAAACTACAAAAACTTGAAAAACAACAACAACCAAAATCACCAGTAGAAGAAGCATATAAAAAAGTTTTTGGTGAGTATCCTCTAACCGATTCAATTAGTTTTGATGTTAGTTTTGATGAGAACCTGTGGTTTGCCTTTCTGAGGGGTTATAATTGTGGATATGAGGGTGGTTTAGAAAATAGTAATGAAAAATTAAAGAAACCTAATGTATGAGGCAACTACATTAACAGAACAACAATTTCAAAATAAACTCAATGAAGAATGAGACAAAGACTTATGACTTATTCACGACCACTCTTAGGTACAAACACCAACAAGATTAGGATGTCTTGGATAGAATACTATTGGCACTCCTGTATCATTCAAGGGTGGATGAATTGTTGGTACGCCCTAAAAAATTGGAGCGACCTAATGGGCAATTCTTATCAAGACTATGCACTTCTCAAAGATGATGACCCATTAGAGCAATGTATCTTATGCTTTTGGGATACTTTAGAAGATGAGATTTATTCCAAAGAATTTTTAGAAAGTCTCTTACAGATGGTTGATGACATTGAAACTGGTAAAGAAAAAGTTTATCCACTTGATAAAGATTTCTTTGATAGATTGAAAGACCTTACTGATGATGTGGAGTTGGATGATTAGAAAACCTGGATTTGAAGAAGCATCAAGAATGTTTCCTGGATGGTCTCCATCTATAATGAAAAGAATGTTAGAAACTTCAGAAAAATGGGATGCTAAAGACATTGCTAATATAAAGGAGTATATGAGAAATACCGATGAAAATTGATGCAAAACCAGAGTTTCCTTATTCACAATTTCCTTGGAAACTTGTACATATGGAAGGAAAGGAATTGAAAGACAAAAAAACTTGCTACTTTGATAATGAAGTTAATATGAAGAAGTACATTCAAAAAAGTAAATTGAAGAAGAAAGACTATCAAGTTTATACTAATGTACCCTGAATTAGATGAAACAACTAGCTGGTATGAATTTCTTTCATATATGGAGTGTTGTAATTCTTTGAAAATAAATCCATCAATTCACAAGTTCATACGATATAATAACTATTACAAATCGGTATTGGAGGAAAAGAGTAATGTCAAGAACTCATAGAAATCTTGAAGGAATGCATAGGGGTGCGCTTAGATTTCCACAAACAACAAAGGAAATCAGACAACTTGATGCGATTGTAAATGACCCAGAACTGAAAGAATATCCAGTATCAGGTCTAAATCATATGAAGTCTCGGGAACATAATCTACCAACTGCTTGGGACGACCGAGTAGTATCTGGATATGAGCAAATGGATTATAAGTAATGTTATACAAAAAAACTGTAGAGGAACGACTCTCTCTTCTAGAAGAAGAAAATGTTGAAAACACTAATGAAATTTATCGTATTTCAAATACTATAGATTTTTTAGAAAGTAGAATAAAGCATCTTGAAGACCTTGTGGTTGGAGACGGTAAATAAACTGGCACAACGACAATGCCTTTTCTAAAAATTATGCTATAATACATACACACATCAAAGGAAAATGGAAAACTACAAAAAGTATTCATTAGGTCAATTATCTAACTTTGTGTACGATGCAATGGGTGCAGCAGATGCAACACCACAAGAAATCTACGATACGATTAAATATGTTGTTGAAGATAACTATTATACCTACAAACATCAAACATCAAAGGCATATGAACTTCTTGCCTTGCTGAATGGTAATGGTAAGGGACATTTGTCCTGCTATAAAGATGACCAGTCACCTGAATGTCAAGGTGACTGTGATTCAGAAGAAGTAAGCGATGATTGTATGCCACCTTGGGGACATAGTGATATGGAAGCACTTCAATACACAGAAACAGAACTGAATGCTATGTGTGATGCTGCCGAAGCAAAAGATAAAGTTGTGAAGTGGCAACTTCCCGTGGAGGTTGATGGTCCAAGTGGTGAGTATTATGTTCTACTTCCTGATGACTTATTGGACGCAATGGATCTAAATGAAAATGATCAGGTTGAATGGTATAATCAAGATGATGGGTCTTATCTACTTAAAAAAGTAATAAAAGAATAAATGGAATTTCTAATTCACTTACTAAAATGTGGGAACTTTATTGATTGTCATACTCGTGAGTTGACAAAATCACAAAGACCCACTACAATGTTGTGTAGATATTTTATAGAAAATCGTGTTAAACTTCCGGATTATTGTCTGGAACCTCCTGTAATTTATGATGAAGAACCCTAATGGCACTCTCACAATCGGTTATTGATAGTTTAAAAGAAGCAGAAAGTCATATGAGAAATGCACTTTCATATTCATCACGCCAAGAATCTCCTTATGTTTCTTTGGTTTTATCTGAAATGATTGTTAAACTTGATCAACTCATTCAGACTGATAAGTTTCTTGATAAGGTTGAAGGTATGATGAAAAAATATGAAGGAGGAGAAAACCCTTATGGAAAATGAAATGAGCACTGGAGAACTGATTGATTCTGAAAAGTTTCAGGAAGAACAATCAAAGAAGAATACTATGTTAGAGACTTTTAACTCCCCAGAAATGGCCAAACTAAGAGAAGACCTTGCAAAAGCACATAAAGATAGTATTGAGAAATCTGTTGGGTGGTATTATATGCTTTCTGCCGAGGATAAGTATAAGGCAGTAGAAGCACTTTGCCATATTATATGTAAGGCAGAGCGTGAGGGAACTTCTCATAGAGGACTGATGAGTGAACTTGGTGTTTATCCAGAGGCATTTTGGATCTCGGATTTGATGACTATACATAATTCCCTCGTCGTAGAGTATCAAGAACAAGACTCAAGAAACTGGAAAGAAGTTAAAGAGGATTTAGAAACTCTAAATAATGTTAGTATTTCAACACAGAATGTAAATGACTGAAGAAGAGAGAGAAGAACTGAATAATCTAAGAAAGGCAATCACTGGTTATCCACAATCAGTACATCCCGAAAAACAAGCAAGATTTACAGAACTTTTTGTAAAATCATTAGAAGGCAAGTCCGATAAGGTTTTGGTATAAATATATCAAGGTCTTATTTCTTTTATGAAAACATTTAACGAGTTTATTTCCGAAGCATCTAGGCAGATACCAACGAGAGTTTCGGATGATATGTACTCACAACCAATGCGCACTCATGCCTCGGCACGAGCACCTGGTTCTAGAAAAACACCAAAAGAAAGAAAAGAATTGAGAGCAGCAGCAAAAAGAGAAAAAAATCTACCAAATTCAACGAAACTACAAAGAACCGAAAAAGATATAGCACATCAAGCAAAACTAGAAAAACAAGCACTTCATAATATTAGAACTGGTAATACTTCTTCATCTACCGCAAAGGTTGGAAAATCATTAGAACAGATGAAGGCAGACCTAGCAGCACAAAGAATGAACACATTTGGTTCTGATAATCCTATGAGACATAAGGATGAACCAGAAAATTATGCTCACGAGTTGCCACAACAAATACCAGCACGAAAACCACCTTCATCAACACCAAGACCAGCACCAGCAAAACCAAGACGAGTTAAAAAAACTCCACCATCTGCTCCTGTTAAGAGGGGTTGATTGAAAATGATAAATGAAGCAAGAAAAAGAGATACAGCAGCAAATGCACTTTTAGCATTATCCTTTGCTGCTTCTGCTGCACAATCACCAAAAGATTTAATTCGTTCAGGAAATATAGAAGGACCTGGAATACAGTTAATGTCTAGAATGATGAATAAAAGAAAAAAAGCAACAGCATCAGAATTAGATAATCCAAGAGTATCTGAACCTGCAAGAAATCGTACATTTAGAGAGTTTTTGGAATTATGTGAACTGATTGAAAGTTCTAGTGGTGAAAGAATGCCTCGTGGTAGCACTGGTCGTAGAACTGGTCGTGCATTAAATCAAATGACACGTGACGAAAAAAGCACTGCTGCGATTGCAAGAAAAGCAGGTATTAAAGGAACTGGTAAACTATCTACAAAAGATTTAAGAACGAAAGCAAGAGATTATACAACTTATGATAGTGATGACGATATGGATGATATTGGAAGCACAGAACAAGATCATTACATTCGCACATACTCATCGGCAAGAAGAGCAGCAAAAGGTGAAAGATTGATTAGTAAGTTAAAACCAGCAGGAAGAACTCCAACTGGAATGACTAAATTTAAAACCGCACCTTCAAGTGAAAGTGTGAGAAAAGTAAAAGATTTGAAGAAGCAAATGACTAAATCAGGTGCTTCTAAAACTGGAAAAGTCCATACTGTAGATATTATGCCTCGTGATAGTGAGTTTGGTAAAGGAGATAGAGCAAAACAAATTGAAAGAGGTAAGAATTTTATTCAGGCAATCAAAGACACTCCAAACCAACTTAAAAGGGCAGGAGCAAAACCTGGAGATGCTGTAACTGGAAAACCAACAGCAGTGATGAGTGGTGAAGATAAGAAAACTGGTGAGGAAAAGAGAGCAAAACTTTATAAAAAGATTTTTGGTAAGAGAAGTACTAAAAAAAGTAAAAAAACAGGATTGATGGTAGGATCCGTCGATAAATAGAAGTACCTTAAATGGTCAGATTGTATCCCAAGAACACCTAGATAAACTGGCACATAACATTCCCAAAGGCATCTAAAAGGTGCTATAATACATTTATATCTGAAATTGATTATGGAACTCATTGTAACTGCTGTAAAACGTGATGATGGATTGTATCACTTCAATCATTCTCATAATGATACAGTAGAAGAACTTTTGATGAATGGAACAGAAGAAGTATTAGACGAACATTATTACTTCTTTACTCATAAATTTCCAATATCTGGTGATGAAATAGAAATTAGACTAAATGAAGAAGAAATAGAAGATTATGATACATTACTACTCAAAGAAGTAGAAGATAGTGAAGGAACTACTTATATGGATACGACACTTTGTTCTCCTGTTTGGTTGTGTCCTTGGTTGGAAGGATACTTTGGACATAGACCAGATGAGATTTATATCAAACTCAAACCAATCAATAAAGGTTTGGAAGCATTCAAAGAACGTACTGGAATGAGGACACTCTGAAAACTGGCACAAGGACTTCCCCAAGCACCTCAATCTGTGCTATGATTACTAGGTAATCAAATGAATGGACAAATGGAAGTTCTTGAAATCACAAACTCTTCTGCTATTTCAAAGATTTCATTCAATGATGAAACCAGTGAAGTTGGTGTGTATTTTAAATATAATACAGAAAAATCATATGTTTATGGATGTGATAGTATTGAAGGTTTCAAAGGTAAACTTCGCAACACTTGGAATGCTGGTGAAAGTATTGGAAAATTAATTTCCCAATCAAAAAAGGATGGAACACTCAAAGTTGTTGATGTAACATAAATAAAAGTGCCTGACTTGGTGGTTCTTTCCGTTGGTAGTCTAGTGGTCAGGACAGGCAGACAATGCACTTGGAGTTTGGGTTCGATTCCCGATCAACGGCAAACACACAAACACATACAGGAGTAAAACAATGACACCTTACGAACTTCGTTTTGAGATTTTTAAGCAAGCAAATGGTCTTGCTCAAGATGAATATCATGCAGCATTTGAAACTGCTGAAGAGTGGAACAAAAGTAATTCAGTAAAAATGGATTATCCAGAGTTTCCTTCTTATGAAAAAATTGAAAAACTTGCAGACAAAATCAATAATTTTGTAAGTTCCAAATAAAATAGTGGGGTGGCAACACCCATGTTAGTATTTTTCCGTAGGAAGTGCAACCCCGCTCGCTGGTCTAGTATTCTGTGTCTGGATGAAGGGAAAGGCAATTCTGTTGGGGAAAGAATTTCTTTCTCCTTTTTTATGCCTTGTGCCACTAGTGCGAGTGTCCCTAATGTTCCCCACAGACCTCAAATCGTGGTATTCTAAGGGAGTGGTGAGGGAAGCAGTCCTCTTGAACCTTGAAAACTTAATATTTTCCATATTATTATGGGTCTGTAGCAATGTGGCTCAAATGCAGCTGGCTTTTAACCAGTCTATGGGGGTTCGATTCCCTCCAGACCCATTGACCTAGAAAGTCATTAAACTTATCTATTGGGTGAGTGTCTACTGTTGGCAACGTAGTACCAGTCTGTAAAACTGGGGTGGTTTTTTATCCTCAGGGGTTCAATTCCCTTCTCTCCCACCTTGACCCTATGATGAAGTGGTTATCATACTTCTCTGTCTAAGAAGAATCACGAGTTCGCATCTCGTTAGGGTCGTTGGAGATTTATCTCCATATTCCAGGTAATCTAATAATCTTTTAGATTACTCTGCGTACCGAGTGTAGTAGAAAAGTTATAACTCTGCGTTTGGGACGCAGCAAAGAGGGGGCAGTACCTTCCACTCGGATTTGGGAACTTAGCTCATCTGGTAGAGCAAAGGTTTGAAGAACCTTGTGTGGGTGGTTCAAGTCCACCAGTTCCCGCCTCAGGAATGTAGCATAGTCTGGCTCAATGCATTCGGCTGATAACCGAAAGATCATCGGTTCAAATCCGATCATTCCTATTGTTGCCTTCGGGCAACATAAGACCCTTATAGGGTGTTTCAAGATAACATAGAAAGGTGACCGAGTGGCTTAAGGTAGAAGTTTGCTAAACTTTCGAGGGAGAATATCCCTCCGAGGGTTCGAATCCCTCCCTTTCTGTGGCAGTGTAGTTCAGTGGTAGAACAAGAGATTCATACCCTCTATGTCGGTAGTTCAATTCTATCCACTGCCTTGTGACGTCACCCCGCCCAATAAGCATTGTGGTGATGCAGTAGTTTTGTAAACTACAGAGAACAGTTCGATTCTGTTATTGGGCTTCAACTATCTGGAAATTCCAGATAGTTCGAAATGTGTCTGATACTCCGTAAAAGATATAGTAGGGGTCCGGTTGGTCGAGGACGCAATCTTGAAAATTGTTGGGGTTAATAGCCTTCGCAGGTTCGATTCCTGTCTCTACTGTTGGTAGTCGTTAGGCACATAGCCTAGAAAGACGCCAACCTCCGTTAGTCTATTGGTAAGGACACGCAGATAATGCAGTTGGACACTAAGTTCGATTCTTAGCCGGAGGTAATGCCCGAATAGCATTCTGGTGAAAGCGCTTGCCTTACAAGCAAGATTAGGTGAGTTCAATCCTCACTTCGGGCATTAGCAATTATATGATTGCTAAATTGATTATATGAATATACAAGCCCGTGTATCCCAGCGGAAGAGGCAAGAGACTTAGACTCTCTCAAGAGGAATATCTATGAAAATCAATCTCTGGTATTCTAAGAACGTAAATGAATGGAGGTGGACTTTAACATCTTCTACTGAACCAAAAACAATTCAAGAATCTGGTGGTCAGAAAGATCTTCGGGTTGCTATGAATGATATTGCAAATACTGTAGAATATATTATTGCTAATGATTAAAACATCGCAGAGTAGAACAGTAGTAGTTCGTCAGGTTCATACCCTGAAGGTCGTAGGTGCAATTCCTACCTCTGCCTCTTGCCCTCGTATTCCAACGGTAGAGAAGGTGGATTTAGAATCCATACAGTGTAAGTTCGAATCTTACCTAGGGCACCTTGGGGGATTAGTTTAATTAGTAAAATCTATCTCTTGCACAGATAAGTAAGCGGGGCAGAACCGCTATTCTCCATTGTCCAATAGGATAAAAATTCTAATGTTTCGGACTCGGGGGCAGTACCCGAATACTCCACTATAAGGGGTATCACAAGTTTCGACGGGGCATAAAGGTTTTATCTGTTGACGGGACAAACACATAAACAACAACATTGTTGCATTTTCGAGGACTTCTGTACCTTCTTTGGTGTAGAACTCTGACGAATTAAAAATACAGAGGGTTTTATACCCTCTTTTTTTGTGCCTTGTGCCACTTGAAGTACTGGTACAAGCACCCACCCAAGGGGGCAACTGATGCCCTATAATACATTTGTTGATTTGAGGCACCTCCAATTTCTACTCGTTCCCGCATCGGTCTACAACTCGCAGATGGTTCTATTCTGTCTGCTTATCACCATTGGGACTCATATACTTCTTGGTTAGGTCGTATTCTACAAACTCATTACAATTCATATAAGAAAGCATCAGAACTGATTGATGGTGGTGATATGAGTTCTTGTTGGACTGATACTCCATTTGATTGTGATGGCAAAGCATCCAAGTATGGTGCAAATTATTATTCCCTCCGTGGTGAAGATTGTCCTCCTCGTTTGGATAATGATATGGATGAGTTCTTCACTGATGGTGAAGAATACTCTTACATTTTTCGTAATGGCAACTGGTATGCTTATGATATGCACCAGTTTGATGATAAGGTAGCACCTGAACCTGTTGAAATTCCTTCTGGAGCACTTGCAGCATGATGACTAAAGACAAAAGAAAGTTTGTGAATGTTGAACCTATTTCTTCCAAAGCAAAGAATAGGTTTGCAAACACTATGGATAAACTGCATTCTTGTGTAGTAGAACAAGAAACGGATGATATGATGCATCTTGCTTCTATCAATAAATGTTATTATTTTTGGTTACCAAAAGAAGGTAATGAACACTGGAAGATTCTAAAGTGATTTAATTTATATAAATAACTACAAAGTTATTTTTTAAAAATGGACGCACAAGAACTTCGCAATCTTCAAGAAGCATATGTGGATGTTTATTATGAGTTAGATGAAGAAAGAGCAGAAGGAGTAAAACCTTATGAGCCTAGGAAGCGTAATCCTCTTCCTAAAGAAAAGCCACTTTCAGGTGAAAAGGGAGATGGAAGCGGATATGGTGAACCAAAGAAGTTCGAAAAACCAGATGATAAAATTGCAAAACCAGGAACTACTGTTCCAGCACCTAAGAAAGGTGGATATGGTAGAATAATGAGCAATATTCCTTATGGTATTGGAGATCATAGAGACAAAACTCAATCAAATGTTTCTAGAATAAGAGGAAGAGATACTGGAGCACCAAGATCACAAAAACTTCCACCACAAGAAAAGAAAAAAAATCTTGAAATCGTAAGAAAGACAAAGAATGAAGAAGTAGATTTATACGACATCATTCTTACACATCTTTTAGATGAAGGATATGCTGAAACTGTAGAAGCAGCAGAAAGTATTATGGCAAATATGAGTGAAGATTGGAGAGAAAGTATTTGTGAAGGTTATAAACCACTCCCAGAAAAAAGAATGCGTAGAAAGACATAGAAGTTAAAAAATGAGATTGAGGGTAGCAGAAGTTCTGCGTTAAAAACTCCAGTTGGTTCTAAAGAAAGACAAAAAATACTTAATCTCCTTAGTAGAAAGGATGATATTGAAAGAGAACTTGGTGATACTTGAGACCACTTTCTGAACTGGCACAGAGACCCCCGCAAGGGGGTTTTTTAGTGCTATACTACTAGAGTAGTCAAGCAAATGCTTCAAATGTTTGAGAAAACTATTTCTGTTCAGTTGACAACTCAGGAACTATTTGATATTCGTATTGCCCTGATGGATTATCGTTCTAAATGGTTTGACTTATATCACAAAGGTTTGCAAGGTGAAATGCCTCAAAACTTTAGTGTGGATGGTGCAAAATTAGTTTATCAGGGTATATTAAAACTTCAAGAACGTATTATTCATTTTTCTGAGGAAATCAATGACTGAAAACTTTGTGAGATTGACGATTGATGAGATGGAAGTGCTAATGGAGGCACTTCAATTGATTGATACGAAAAATGAGGATATAATTCATAATAGAACTGGTATATCACTTCCTTCTTTGTATAATAAACTTTATAGTTCTGTTGAGGATCTCAAGGCATTACAATGAAAAGCACACAAATCACCTACATCTATCTTGCAGTTATTGCGATGCTTGTGTATAATTCATTGCTAGCAGTTCGTGATACAAATGGACTCAAATCATTAGAACAACAAACTCACCAATCACAAAAATGACACAAACACAAATACAATGTATGATTGATGACATTGAAGATGTTTTGAAGAAAGGTGAGATTTCACTCAAGAATAAGGATTTGAGTTATCCTTATGTTGCTGGTTATTATGGTAGTGTATTGCAAACTTTGTCCTTTATGTTGAA
>Ga0214921_10011569_pt1 | contig 10698 bp, 10 predicted proteins | sample LL1505_MetaG_FD_177992 | JGI IMG/M metagenome (GOLD analysis project Ga0214921, IMG submission 177992) | Freshwater microbial communities from Lake Lanier, Atlanta, Georgia, United States - LL-1505 | ecosystem: Environmental > Aquatic > Freshwater > Lake | place: USA: Georgia | collected...
CAGGTTCTGTTATTTCATGGAATATAATCCTTTTGGTTGTAAGCACCGAGAGATTGAAGACTTGGCACAAATGCCAAGCTATTGCTTCACCCTCACGGTCGTCATCTGTTGCGAGGATGACTTCGGATGCGCCGGCGATGGCGGCGCGTAGTTTCGCTACCTGAGCGTGCTTCGAGGACATAATCGCGAATTTGATGGCGAAATCGTTTTCTACATCGATGGATTTTAAACCGTCGGCAATCTCTCGGATATGCCCAAAACTAGCGAGACACATGTATTTATCTTTACCGAGGTAATTCTCAATCTTCTGACACTTGGCGGGGGATTCGACGATGACGAGCGAACGACTTTTGTTGTGAGCCGAGGCGGAAGCGGCACGAGAAGCGGCCGTAGCAGTAGCACTAGGCGCGGTTGTCGCACGAGGAGTCGATTGCTTGATTTTGAACTTGGGTGGCATGTGTATGTTGTATAATCATATACAAAATACGCATTCAATTTTATACTTGTTTGTGGTATTATATTCTAAATATTCATATATAGAATGAACTCCTCTTCCAACTCCAACTGGTACAAATCTCTCAACCAATCGCCGCTTACCCCGCCCAGCTGGGTCTTCCCCGTCGCTTGGACCATATTATACGCACTTATCATCGCATCCGGCGCGGTTTTCCTAACAAATGGCGGGACCATACGTTCAATCGGGTTCTTCTATTATTGCGTAGCGTGGGTTCTAAATCTCTCATGGTCCCAGATATTCTTTCGTTTTCAACGACCGGATTTAAGCTTTGTCGTAATATTGGGAATGCTTGCATTCATCGCCCTCAATATTCGCGCGTTTTATCTATTCAGCCATCTCTCGGCGTATTTACTTGTCCCATATCTAGCGTGGGTTTCATTCGCAACCTACCTAAATGGGTATATTCTATTTATGAATCCTTTGCCTGTGCGGCCTTAAAATCCGCCCAACTCAGTTTCTTCTCTGGAATCGCCGGTCGCGATGCCTTCGTCGCCTTCGTTGTTCCTCGTTTATCTTTCGCAGCCTGCTCCGCGTCTAAATTCTCTGACCTTTTAAGAGCACTATCAATATAGATACTCTTTAAAATCTTACCGACCTCAAACGACCCCTCATGCTGGTCAAGCTTTCCATCCTCTATCTCTCGGAGAATTTTTATCATTTTGTATAGAAGATTTAGGTCGATCTCACCAGACTTCAATTTGTTATACAAATCGGTATAATACGTAAATAAAAAGGCACAACGAGAGACACATATCGCGTCAAATTGTTTGGGGTTTGATTTGGCTAAACGCGAATAATCGTGTTTCAGTTTAATCATCGTAGTAACATCGAGATAAATTTGCGAACTATGCTTGACGCGACGAATCACCTCGGTATGGTCTTCTGTTCCATTTGCGTCGATCAATTTCTGAAGGTGAATACGCTGGTCATCGTCCATCGTTGTCGTTAATATCCAAATAGGTTTATGTATATATTACATGAATAGTATTTAGACTTTATTCAAACGCGAATATTTTATAACCGTTATATATAGTCAATCATCATGATGTCTATTAAAGTACAAGAAGCACCACAAGCGCCCAGTTATGATGCGGCAAATATTAAAGTTCCAGCGAATATTGCGACACCACAAGCTACGATGGAAGGTGTCAAGGCGCAACAAAGCCAGCTGAATGCGGTGAATAGTTTGACTGGCGGTCGTCGTCGAAGCGCCGCGACCAAAAGACAACAGCGACAGCGAAGTCGTCAATATAAACATAAGTCATTTATTCGAACATATAAAGGACGTCGGCATCAGCAACAGAATGAGCAAAAGGGTGGAGCAGGTGCTGTTTCTGATGGTCGAATCCCGGTACCACAGGTAGGTACAACCTGCACGAGTGGTCCTCAGTGTGCTGGTGCTCAAAATGCGTCTTTTACTGCTTTACATAATCAAGCGCAGTCAAATAGTATTAATGATGCGTATGCGCAATCAGGAGGACGTCATACGTCTCGTCATAATAATGTAAGATTTAGTAATACGAAGTTTCATCGCAAAACAAAACACAGACACGATTATTCATTCACATCAACTATCGAATATAATATTAAAAAGATGTTGCGAAAGATATTCAATTAGCGGAACCGAGTTAAACCGAGAGCGGAACACTTATCATAGATATTATATGAGTGTAATATAACTGAAGACGTAATCATACCGTCATTACCAAGCAAATAAATCATGAAATCCACAGATATCATATTTACAATAATAATTATTGTCATATTTCTTGGTTTATACCTTTCCAATATTTTAGCGATCGGAATGAAAAAAGTAAAAGACAACTGGCCATTATACAGATGTAGTCCGGCGGTTATGCCATTTGCGAAATTGTTTGGTCATGATGTGGGAGACAACTTCATGCAGTGTATTCAGACGACACAAAGCAGCTACATGGAATACTTGATGTTGCCGTTGAATCACGTTATTTCGTTAGTAGGGGGTGTCGCCACTAAAATCGTGAAAGACACGGAAAATATTCGCGGGTTTATTGGTAGTCTGCGTGATAAGATTATGAATATCGTAAAAAATATATTTGGCGTATTTTCCAATATTTTAATCGGATTTCAACGAATTATTATCGCAATGCGCGATTTAGTGAATAAATTGGCGGGAATTTTTGCGACGCTTATGTTTGTCATGTCAAGTGCGTTGATGGTGATGAAAACTTTATGGGGAGGAATATTTGGACAGATGGTGCGGTCATTGGGACGAAAATAATATTCTAACCAGGTTATATAATAATTGCGAATGTCATATGAACGTGGAGCTATAATGTTGGCGCACTCCGCCATGATCGGAATTGTCATCTACATGATGATGAGATACCTCTTCAATCAATCCCCGTATGTGGCCGAAGACCGTTCTATCGTGATCGCAGCATTTGTTCTCATTTACATGGTGATGTTTGGACATGGTATGCCGAATCAACTGAATCGAAATCTCTCATTCCTCGCATAGCGAAGCGGGCGAAGCGGGCGAAGCGGGCGAAGCGGGCGAAGATTGTAATATACAAATATAACTAAAATATATCTGTATATACGAATGTCGGATACTATATTTTCCGTTATATTTAAATCTTTAAATAGCTACCTAATCGATTTAGGCATCGTATCAAAAACAACAAGTAATGAACTTGTAGATAACGGTAAATCTTCGTTTCAACAGTCATTTTTTTCATCCATACAAGATTACGCGAAACAAGGGAGTTCTGAATTAAATGAAAAATTGGAAAAACTGAAGAAAAAGCCTATTATCGAACGATTGAATTATTTGTATGGTGATAAGACATTTTCGGGTCTTTATGGTATTGATATTATCAAGGTATGCGTCGTTATTTTTATTTTTATGGCGGCGGTGACTTATTTTCAAATCCAAAACAAATTACTCGAAGTGAAACGAGACTGGCCTGAATATAGATGCCGACCGGATGTCATGCCATTCGCAGGTTGGATTAATGCTCCGGAAGGAGTAAGTCCGATGGAATATACGAAACAAAATTTTATGGAGTGTAGCGCAAATACCACAAAAGGCGTATTTGACCGTCCGATGAGTATGGTATATGTGATTTTCAATGTAATTATGGAGATATTTAAAAATATATTGGGCGTCATTGAGAAGTTTCGGGTTCTATTTAATCGCATGAGAGATTCTCTCAAAAACATTTTTTTGACGGTGTTTTACCGAATCCAAAACATTCTTATTCCGATTCAAAACATGCTTATAAAGGTGGTGGATTTCTTTGAAAAAATAAAAGGTATATTAGCAACATTTTTATTGACATTTGTAGGAGTATTATGGTCGTTTTATTCTCTCATCGGTTCCATTTATGAACTGGTTATCATCATATTGGTTATTATGATGATTGTAATTATTGTTCTTTGGTATATTCCTTTTGTAGGATGGGCGCTTGCTATTGCGGCTATTGCGGTTTTTTTAACGATTGCGATTCCACTAATTTTATTAGGTATTGTTTCACGGCAAATTACCCGACAAAGAACAAGTCGTCTCCCTTCACCAGATGATTGATTAGTTTTAGGAATAATCACACCAACGATAACTCCAATCGGAACGAATTATAATCTATTTATTTATTATAATTATACTCGAAGCATCAAAAATAATGAATTATAAACTTATTTTACTTGTCCTCGTAACGTTGTTTATTGGCGCGAATTTGATGTGTAGTTGTTGTAGGTATCCAGTGTTTGATTACTTGATTGGTCGTGGTGGTATGAAAGAAGGCGCCGAAAACCGAGATGCCGGAACACCTGGTTCCACACAATCGATGAATTCTGCGTCTAAGGATGTAGTTGATATGGTAAATAAACAACGACCAGTTCCAGATATCATCGCTTCTACTGCGGCTACTGTTGAAAAGGCGAAAAAAAATGGAATGACAAAAATGACAGAAAATAAGGAAGGATTTTTTGATGCGGGCGGATTACCTCAGGTCTTTAAGACTGGATTAAATGCTATTACTGGTGGGACAGAAGGGTTAAAGGTTGAACCTGCTGCTCGCGCAGAAGCCATTCCGGTTACAAATGCTGGTCGTGAAGGAATGGCTCTTATGGGTTCTGATATAAATGAAGTTCAGAACGGCGATGTTGCGGGTATGTGGGTTACAAAGGCCAATACTTATGCGTCTGAATTTGGATATGGAATAATCAACAACACTGGAAGTGCTTATACTGCGGACGAACCTCTTAAGAACGGAGAAATGGTGATGTTTGCAAAGAATAAGTTTAAGCCTGAATGCTGCCCGGCACCTTATTCATCTAGCACCGGATGTGTATGTATGACTCCTGAACAAATCAACTATTTGAATACTCGTGGTGGCAACCGAACTTCAGACTCGGGTGTCTAATTTATTCGTTTGTATGAATTTTATTTTCAGATTGTGTGATCGTATTCGAACAATCTGAAAAAAATTGAAATCTTTTTTAGAAAATGAGGCAGATAGTAGCGTCACGCAACATACAAGACAGAATGGCAAAATCATCATCAACGAAGAAATCCGCAACGAAGAAATCCGCAATGAAGAAATCCGCAATGGAGGAATCATCAACGGAGGAGGAAATTACCAGAATGGCCGACGCCTTTCCAACCTACATCAAAGGACCCAACGAACTTCAGGAATACATCACGCGTTTCTTGGAGATGAAAAACGAAATCAGACAAGCATTTGAGACCGGACTTGCGGATCCTCTCGCTTCACCCGAGAGAACCACCTTTTGCCGCCTTTTCAAAAATCATCACGCCGACATGTGTCGTAGTTCGCATCGCAGATTCATCCACAAAACAATCATGGATGAAACGACCGGCCCCGAAGAAGCTGAAGCCGCAATCGACCGCGCTCTTCAACAACTTGAGCGATTTCGCAAAATGCTGGTCGACAACAAGCGACACCGCAAAACAACGCACACACAGAATCGCACAGCCTGTTTGCGTTTCAAGAATGAGGCCGCGTTCAATCACGAGCTCACGAGCATCGAAGCTGAACATGAAAATGACCCTCGCGAAAATCACCCATGTGTTCTCATGCTCAAACAGATGAATGAGGCGTCCAATCAGCATCACCGGGCCGTTTCGAAAAAAATCCTCAAAGAGGTTAATGACCTCGTTCTTGTGATCCGTCAAAAACTCCTGCTCGCGTACCAAATCGCAACTGAAAACGCCATCGGCGCAATCATTCACAACGCCGAAAAAGGCTACGAGATGATTCAAAAATTCATCCAGCTTGCGATGATTGAATTTTGCGCCATGGTGTGGTGGGAAAACACCCAAAAGGACCCGATGGACGACACCAATTACTACGTGATTGCGTCTTCAAATCCGGACGACGACGGCCAAATTCGAATTGTGTTCAAAGAATGTCTGTCAGATGCGGTGGTTTTCGATGAGTTCCTGAACCAAGAGTTTGCCGAGACAATCATGACAGAGGATTCGGTTCAAGCGTTCGAACAGGAGCATCAACCTTACTCATTCGAACCGACCACCACATCCGATGCCTTCGCCGCCACCCCCATGGAGAGCGAGACCTACTGTTACGATTCAGAACCGGTCCAGTTCTGCTTAGGAGAAGATGCCGTGACTGCTTCCGAAAGAATCGCCGCTTCCGCCGATTGCTGATGGGGGGGGGGGGGCATCCATCCTACGTGGCGGCGATGAGCCAATACAACAATAGTAAGTCACTAACACATCACTATATAACTAATTAGGACAACGACGACTACGACGACGACTAGGTAAGTATTTTTTTTACAGATGATAGTATTTCATTGTAAACGTCTTTCACTGGCCGAACTAGAACAGGCCGACTGATAATATCCAAATATTCATGGTCTGTCATATTTTTCATTCGTTCAATCATCTCGGCCATATCCTGCGCTTTGGCCTCACTTTTTAAATGAAGAAAGCGCTCTGGATTAAAAAACTCATTTACACGCGAGGTTCCCCAATATACTGGAATAACGCCAGCGCGAAGACCATTCACTATTTTTTCAGTAATGTAATACGGCTTGTCATTATTCTCCATAGTAATCGCAAACTTACCCCTCCTATAAAAATCAACCATTTCAGAAGAGTTATAACTACCCGGGACAACAAAACCAACATTGTTTTCAAACTTACCTCCAGAGAACAGAAGCATATCTTTTTTCGCAGTATTGAAAAATAACATTCGCTCTTTTCCATGATACCCATTTGATAAAATAATAGACGCATGATTTAGCGGAATTTCGCTAGGTATAGGTCTATCCACGTTTTCAATCTCTTTCAAAATACTAGGATTTGTTAGTAAAAATATTACGAATAATGGGCATTTCACAAAGTTATCACGCGTATCTTCAAACCCCAAAACGCAGTCGTACTTATCTACATTAGGCATATTGAAATAATCCGATTCTCCTGTAAATAATATAGTTGCCCTCCACTTTTTGTATTTTAGATAAGATTGATTTCCAAATATAGATTCAACGAGTATTGTTGCGTTATCTGGACTATTTGATACATAGATTGGCGCGTTGTATGTTTTACTGAGAAGTTGAACAAAGAAAGAACAATCCACTATATCAGTTTTTTCAATAAACCCCGGCCAGAATTTATTAAAAAACACGGAAATTGGCGGTGAAGAACTCATAAGATAGTACTTGATGTATTATTATATTTATTACATAAAAATAATTCTTTATATGTTCTTTTACTTTTTACCGTGAGCGCATTTTTATTCCTAGTATAATACTTACAGATACAGATTCATATTCATACGTTTGTCGTCTGTTGCTTGCTTCACCAACTTATCGACAACTTCATTTGTCACTGAGAACGGGAACGCGACCTTCAAAGACATCTCTTTCTCAAATAGCGGCGTGTCCGGCTTGATGAGACGATACAAGTTCAACTTACGATAGACCACCTCCAAGCAGCGCTTCAAATTGCGAACACCTTCCTCTTTCTCCGTGTAGTTCTCCACGATGTGCTCGATGACCAAATCCGGAATGACAATGTCGGCTTCGCGAAATCCAACCTCTGTGCATATTTTGGGGATGAGATACTTTTGCGCAATTTGCGTCTTGTCCTTCTTGGTGTATCCCGACGTGTTGATTTTATACATCCTGTCAAGCAGAATCGGATTCACTTTGCTTTCATCGTTATAGCTGAAGATGAAGAGGCATTTGCTGAGGTCAAAGTCGATCTCCGCGAAGTAGCGGTCGTGGAATTGCGAGTTTTGGCTGGTGTCAGTAAGGTGTGTCAGGATACCGACGATTTCCTCACCCTTGGCAGTATCGCTTATTTTGTCGAGCTCGTCGAAGTAAATGACTGGATTCATCGAACCGCATTGGATGATAATCTCGACGATTTTGCCCCATGTGCTTCCCTCGTAAGTGTAGGAGTGTCCTTCGAGAAAGCTGCTGTCTGTCGCGCCACCGAGCGCGATGAATGCGAAATCGCGGCCGAGGATTTTGCTGATACCTTCCTTGACAAGGGACGTCTTGCCAGTTCCCATCGGACCCTTGATTGCGATTGCGCTTCCCATTGCGCCGGGATTGGAAATCCACTGGCCAACCATCTGCATAGTTTGGAGCTTCGCATCATTGAGACCATATACCGCTCGGTCGAGCGTGGTCTTCGACGCCTCCATGAACTCACTGCATCTCTGAAGACCATCCTCTATGGTGAGGGGGAGGTTTCTGGTTTTGTTGAATGGAATCTTCATGAAGGTATCTACCCAGTTCTTCACCTTGTAATACTCACCACACCCTGGCTCCATGTGACGAAGCGAGTTGATTTTCCGCATCGCAATCGCCTTGAACGCAATTGGAATATCGGTTTCCAGAAGGGAGAGTCGGTATGGTTTCTGAATGATGCTGACCGCGTGAATCTGCTTGAGGTCGCAGATGACCTTTTGTTGCTCGGCCGGTGTCATGTGGCGACGGAAATAGCGGAGGTCGTTCGTGGAATTCTTCTTTCGAAGAAGTGTCTTGAACTCCTTCACATTCAACTTGTCACGCTTCTTTTCATCGGCGCGGAGCTGGTTCTCGATGTCACGCTGCTTTTTCTTCATTTCTTCTATCTGCTTCTTCATAAACTTGTTATTGGCAAGAGATGCGTTGGATGTCATCGTCGTGGTGAGTGACTGAATTGTTTCTTTGATGTCGGCAAGGTTCTTCTTGTTTTTGTCGCAACGCTGTTCCATTTCTTTTTGATGCTTCCTGTGGCGCGCGATTTCTGCTTCACTGCTGTTATCACTGTCGTCATCGCTGTCATCATCATCGTCGTCGTCATCATCATCATAGGTGTCGTCATCATCATCATCATCATCGTAAGTGTCGTCATCATCATCATCGCCGCTGTCATCGTCGTCATCATCGCTGTCGTCGTCATCATCGCTGTCGTCGTCGGCATCGCTGTCATTCTCGTCTTCGCTTTCTTCGATATTCTCCTCCTCCTCCCCCTCATTGTCGGAACCTTCGATACTTACATCTTCTTCTTCATCATTGTCGTCATCATCACGCCTCGACTTTCGGCGTAACACATTCTTTTTAGATCCTTTTCCTTTTCCTTTGCTGTTGGCAATAGCGGCCGCAATTACCGACGAAGCAAGTGCCTCGGCGATTTTTCCGACTACCATATTCGCAGCTGCGGTTTTGGATTTTTTGGTAATGGTTGCGCGACTGTTGCGACGTTCTGGGACAGACACAGATATGGATGATGACTCTCCTCCTCCATCAGAATCCGAACCTGAGCCGGATTCAGATTGAGGGATACCTTTGATGTCATCATCGTCGCGATGCTTCTTATACGTAGGCTTTCCACCGGTCGCAAGGCGAGCAAGGATATTCTTGCGTCTATTATTCTTGATGATAAATGGCGACATTCAGATGATGCTGGTTCGATGTTGATGATGGGTTCGTAGAAATCCATTTCAATTTTTTTGGATGCTATTGTCATTCGAAATTCCATAAAATTGAAAACAATCTAAATATTATAGTAGGTATATAAGAAGACCGAACACGAAAGGTTTCATAACTAACGATGGCAATGAATACTCCAGTTTCTAAAATCATCGGCATTCAATTTAGTATTATGTCTCCTGAGGAGATTCTGAAAGGATCAGTTGCTGAAATAACAAATCGTGAAACGTATGTGAATAACAAGCCAGTCATTGGCGGTCTATTTGACCCGAGGATGGGTCCCATTGACCCTGGTGTTATTTGCCCGACGGACGGATTGGATTATATGAAATGCCCCGGCTACTTTGGACATATCAAGCTGGCGCGCCCTGTGTTCTATTACCAATATCTAGGAACGATTCTCAAGATTCTGCGATGTATTTGTATCAAATGTAGTGCGCTTCGTATTAGCAAATCTGCCAACAAGCAATTACTTTCCCTTCCAGCAGATGAGAGATGGAGCCACGTGTTTCGTATTGCGAGCAAAATTAAGAGATGTGGTGAGGATACCGAGTCGGGTTGTGGTTGTCTTCAACCTACTCGCATTACCACGAAGGCTGGTCTTGGTAAAATTTACGCAGAATGGGACAATGTGAAGGGAATTTTAGAAGAGACTACTGCCGCAAGCATCGCAGGTAGCGCGGCGGAGGCCGACAAGGATGGTTCATTGTCAATGAAACTTACACCAGAAATTGTCATCAAGGTGTTCCGCAGAATCAGTGATGAGGACGTCGAGTTTATGGGATTTAGCCCGGTGTTTTCACGCCCGGATTGGATGATTTGCCAGGTTCTAGCTATTCCGCCCCCCGCTGTCAGGCCGTCTGTGAAAATGGATGGTTCGCAAAGGAGCGAGGATGATATTACTCATATCATTGTGAATATTATCAAAGCCAATACTACACTACTCGACAAGATGAATGAGGGTGCGCCGGCAAATGTGATTGATGGTTGGCACATGATGCTTCAGTATTACGTCGCAACCCAAGTCAATAATAATATTCCGGGTTGCGCACCAGTCGCACAGAGGTCAGGTCGTCCGCTGAAGTCGATTCAAGAACGCCTGAATGGGAAGACCGGTCGAGTTCGCGGCAATTTGATGGGAAAACGTGTGGATTTTTCGGCGCGTTCTGTCATTACACCTGACCCCAACCTCTCCATTCGCGAACTCGGAGTTCCACTTAAAATCG
>Ga0214921_10011570_pt1 | contig 10697 bp, 21 predicted proteins | sample LL1505_MetaG_FD_177992 | JGI IMG/M metagenome (GOLD analysis project Ga0214921, IMG submission 177992) | Freshwater microbial communities from Lake Lanier, Atlanta, Georgia, United States - LL-1505 | ecosystem: Environmental > Aquatic > Freshwater > Lake | place: USA: Georgia | collected...
ATTCATAATTTAAAAAAAAAAAACATGTCACAATTAAATCAGCGTTTAGTATATAGAAACGCAGTAAAAAGCATGATTAACGCGGGAGTTGATCCACGTCAAGCTATTTTATCTCAATCTTATTTAAGATTAGAAAGAAATTTATCAACAAGTATTACAAGTTACCAATTTGGTGTTACTATTAATGACACCCCAGCTGGAACAACTGTAAGATCAACTGAAAACCGTCTTAATTTACAAGATAGCTTTTTTGTTGGATCTATAAGTATGTTTACATCTCTTACAACAAATGCAACTGATACAAACATGGTTTTAGATAGTTATCCTAACGCTACAAAATATTCAACAAGTGGTGCTGCAGCAGCTTTGTATAATTTGTATAACGGATCATTTTCTTTAACTGTAAATAATCGTGTAATTACACCAAGTTGGAACGCATATCAACATTTATACGTGCCACAAACTCAAAACGGTACTGGTGTAACTGCTCAAACAGTTTTTCCTATTGATCAATTTGAAGGTAGTACAAGCGCAAGCTTAGCAGTTGAGCCAAATTGGGTATTAATTGGATCAAAAAATAACAACTTTACTTTGAATTTACCAGCATCAGTTGGAACATTACAAGCGTCAAAAACTACAACAGTTGTTGTTATTTTACGTGGAGTATTAGCTCAAAATAGCACAATAGTATCATAATTTATTTAATCAACCAGTGCAACAAGTACGTTTGCACTGGTTTAATATTTTTAAAATGCCAAAGGTATATAAAAGTCAGCTTGTAGAAATTATAAGCAATGGTATTGCTGGTGGAAACACAGCAACAAAAGTACAGTTTACAGATCAACCGTATTTGCGTGGTAAACACATTACTGGAATAGAAATTATTAACAGTAATGATATGAGTACAAGCCCAACTGGTAACACACCAGTGTCAAATGCACAAATGCAAAAAGCATTTTTGACATTGTACCTAACTGATCCAAGTAACCCAGCAAATGTAGGTGAATGGATACAATTAGTACCGTTTACTGTATTACACAGAATTCAAAACGCAAGTAACGATCCGTTTGCGCGTCAAATGTTTGATTTACAAAGTCCAACAATTTATTGGGAAAAATGCTACATTACTTTAGGTAGTGCATTAAGTAACACTGCAAATGTTTCGTTTTTATTTAACGTTTACTTTAAAGATTAATAATGAGTTTAACAGTAAAATATTATGGTTTAGATGAGGTATTAGAGTATTTTGATAAATACGCTAAACAACCTTATTTTTCAATTTGGGATAAATCACAACCATTAGTACAATACAGTGGTGATAGTTTTGACGAGGCAAAAGAAATAATTACTGATGAAATTAATTTGTGTAAAAAAAGGAATTATGAAAATCCTTTGTGTATAAAATTGCATACAGAAAAAGCAAAAGTTTATACCAGTACAAATAAAGATTATAATAGTAGTGCTATTTTTCTTTGTTATGATAGTGCTATAGGTAGTGCATTAATGCCAGCGCAACAAAACAACAACCAAGCAACTATTATGCTGTTAAACGAAATTAATGCTTTAAAAAGTGAAATTTCAGCATTAAAAACTGAAAAAATAGAAGAAGAAGAAGAAGAAGAAGATTATCAAGATAGTTCAATGTCATTTATTAATGGAGTTAATCAAGCATTAGAACACCCTATAATTGCTGGTTTATTAAATAAGCTTATAAATGGTAAAAATGTTTCTTTAGCTGGAGTTAATACAAATATTGATCTTGATGATTGTATAAAAACATTATTTGATAAAGGAGTAACAGTTGAACATTTACGCAAACTGGCTGATATGCCAAAAAGTAAAATTTTAATGTTATTATCAATGCTTTAATATATGGCAATTTTTAGCCCAAGCCAATTAATTGGCAAAACTTTTTATATTACAAGACCTTTAGATTTTTATCGTGTGAGTGATATTATTTCTAAAGGCGACAAAGCAATACCAGTGAGTAATAAATTACGCACTGGATATTCTTTTGTAATGGATAGCTTTTTGTTACCAGTACAAGAAAATACAAATTTTGGTTTTAAAACTGCTACCAGATCAAATACTTATTTTACCTTTTTTGGTAATGATAAAAAAAATTATGCTGTTATTTTTAAAAGTGACGGTAGATTTAGTTTAGATAAGTTATTAGAACAGGGTGCAGTAACTTTTAAAGAAGAATTAAAAAAACAAGCTGAAGAAAATAAAACAACAGCTGAAAAAATAACAGATAGCGTAAAAGATATATTTACTGGTACTGGTAATACTTTGAAAAAAGTTTTATTTATTGGTGTTGGTGTAATTGCTTTAGGTTATTTATTACCAAAGATTTTAAAAAAATAAAAAATGAAAAAACAAAGTCAATTAATATTATTGGGTGCGTTGGCTGTTGGTGGTTATTATGCCTATTCAAAAGGAATGTTTGGTAAAAAAACAACCGAAGAAACATCACCAGAAGAAACAACACCAGAAGAAAAAACAACAGAAAAAACACAAACTGCTATTATAGATCATAGCGGTGGCGGTAATGTTAAACAAAGTATTGAAACAGCTAAAGAAATTGTTAGCCAGTTTAAAGATATAGCAGTTAGTATAAGAACACCAAAAGGACAACCAAACGTAAAAATTGCTAAAAAGAAAAAAAGACCTACAAAAGCACAAAGACAAAGTGTTGATTTAAAAACATTAAAACGCATAGCGCAAACAGATTGCAGTAAAATAAAAAGTGCAAGTCGTAAAGCGCGTTGCCAAAAGAAAGTAGCAAAAGCAAAACAAGATATACAAATGTTTATGTTGCGTTTGCAAGGTTTTAGAAGATAAGCAAATTTTACCTTTATGAAAGAGTTTGTAAATAACTTTGAAAGTATTTATTACAAAGATTATGACGGTATTAATAAAACAAGTTTGTACCAAATTGATATAAACGGTTTTAATAGTGTTACAGTAATTAATAATGAATCAATATATATTTACATACAAAATTTTGGTTTTCAATTAGACGGTGCAAAAACATACCAGTACAAAGGGAATGAAAACGAAATTATAAACGATCAAGTTTTAAATGTTATTACTGTTTATGATCCAAGTGTTAAATATGGAGTCGCAATAATAAAAAAACAATTTATATAATGCAACAATACAAAAACGATATATTAACTTATACTGATAATAATTCAGTAAGAAGTGATTGCGCTGATATTACTTTCTATAATAGTGGTCAAGATAATGTAATTATAAATAGTGCAGTAGTAATTTTTCCAAATGGATCATTTACTTTAAATGCAAATGCTGGTGAAATAGATCGTACAGTTTATAATTTTAAATTTTTAAATGTAGCTAATTTAAAGCAATTAACAGTAATTCGTAAAATATACGTTTAATGAGTAGTTTAAATAATGGTGTTGGCAATATAAAAGGTACACCAGCAATAATAACAGATACTTTAGCAAATAGACCAAGCGCAAGTAGTTTGGCAGTTGGTACTATATTTATAGATAGTGCAACTGGTAACTGGTATCAAGTAGGTACAAACAATACATGGAGTAATACGGGTGGTGGTGGTGGATCAGCAACTTTACAACAAGTTTTAGCAAATGGCAATCAAAGTCAAGGTTTAGGCGCAATTATTGCGTTAGATCCAGATGTTTCAAATAGTTATATTACTTTAGACGGCGGAACTTTAACTGGACCTATTAATTTACAAGTTACCAATCAAGATGATGAAAACACTTGTATATTATATCCTAATAGAGTTGAAGTTAGGGGATTGTACGATACAACTGTTTTTGCTAAATTATATGGTGATAGTTTACAAATATATAATCAAATAAGTGAAACAATACAAGTATCATCAAATTATGACGGTAATAATAATTGTGCATTTATATTTAGTAATGATCAAACAAATGTTTATATTGTTAAAAGACCTTTGACAGATAGTTATGATTTCGGAGATAAAACATACACATTACCTTTTAATAATAGAGGTCCTTTAACATTAGCAACACAAGAAATTTGTCCAGCACCAGTTGTTGATATTGATTTAAGTGTATATGATTTTGTACCACAATTAGTTAATAGTGGTGGTGGTAAATATGCTGGTATTTATTTTAATGTTTTAGTTGGATCAAGTACTAATGGAGTTTATCTAAATTCAACTTTTACCGATCATGTTATTTATACATTTTTAAATTATGTAAATAATTTAACTTTTAAAATAAATACTGGTGGTGTTATATATGGTACAAGTAGTAGTTTGCCAGCTGGAATTGTACAAGTAATTAAAAGTGGAGATGATTTTTTTGTAACACACCCTTAATATGAAACAATATATTATAATAGGCGCAGTTTTACTTTTATTACTTATGAAAACAAATTCAAGTCAAGCCGAAACAATTATCAAACAATTTGAGGGTAAAAAGCTAAAAGCTTACAAAGACAGTGCCAATATATACACTATTGGTTACGGATCAACATACAACATAGATCAAAAACGACCAGTGCAAGCAAATGACGTTATAGATGAAGAAACGGCTTTACGTTGGTTAAAAATTGCTATACAAGATAAAGTAAAAGCAATTAAAGAAATAGTAAAAGTACCAATTAATCAAAATCAATTAGATAGTTTAACAAGTTTATCATATAACATTGGTTTAGGTAATTTTAAAAAAAGTACATTGGTAAAATTACTTAATGCTGGTGAAAGCAAGCAAAAAGTTAGTGAACAGTTTTTACGTTGGAACAAAGCAAAAGTTAACGGTAAATTAGTTGAGTTAAATGGTTTAACAAATAGAAGAAAATTAGAACAAGAATTATTTTTAAAGTAGTATATTTGTATTGCTTTCACAATAAAGTAAATAAAAATGGTTAAAACGCTGTGTTTCTACACTGGCGTTTTTTTTTGTCTTTTTTTTGGTAGTTTAAATATTTCATTTTAATATTACACAACCAATTTTATTTATGCCTAAAAATTACATAGAAATTCTACAAAATTGTAGAATAGACAATAACACTGTAATAAAGATTGATCATTTATATTTAACTATAAACAATAATGTTATTGGCACTGGTGGTAATTTTGTTTCTTTTACTGGTTTGCCTAAAAGCTCAAAATCAACTTTTATTTGCGGTGTAATTGCGAGCTGTATTGCGCGCACACAAATATTTGGTTTTAATTGTCTTACATATCCACACTTAAATAAAACGCGTATAGCGTTATTTGATACTGAGCAAAGCAATTTTGACTTTCAACGCAAAGCAAAGATTATTAAAAAGCTTGCAAAAGTTGAAAATATTTACAATGTCTTTGACGCGTTTACTGTGACAGAACACAGTGCAACTACAATACTACATTTAATAAAAACTTACTTACAAAATACACCAGATATAGCCGTAATAATAATTGACGGTTTATTAGATCTTATTGACAATTTTAATGATGAAAGAGCCAGCAAAAATTTAATTAAAATTTTGCGCAGTTGGGCTAAAAAATACGATATTTTAATAATTACTGTTTTGCATTTAGGTAAAAAGGATAATATGGCATTGGGACATTTAGGCAGTACGTCCAGTAGATATTGTCAATCGGAATTAGAAATAGCAAAAACAAAAAACAATACATATACATTAACTCCTAAAATGTTACGTAGTGCTGGTAATTTTGAGCCAGTAGAGATAATGTATAGCGAAATTGAAAAATCATTTATTCAACTTTAAAATAAAAAACAATGAAAAAACAAAGCAAAGCAACAACGTTATTAATTATTATTATTATCACATATTTATTTATGTGGTTTGTTTATCAATTTCACACCCTTTAAATTTAAAAAACAATGGAAAAAAAACACGAACACATTTATCAATTACATCTGGAGTGCGTAGATAATTGTGTTGATCTTTCAAAGCACTTAAAAAGCGAAGTAATGAAATGCGTAAAGTATTGGGATCACTGCAATAGCATTGAAAACCCTTTATTTACAAAAAAAGAATTACTACGAATGATTGAAATGGATCTTATAGATTTTCAAAATTTAATAGTGCGCGAGCTGGGAGTATTACGCGACAGAATTATAAAAAATGAGGGGACTGATCAAGGCAATCAAATTAATGACGCGGATCAAAGTCCCCCAAGCATTTAAGCAAATTTGAAACAAATCTAAACAATAATTTTAAACAAACAAATTTTATTTTTTATGCACCAGTACACAACAAAAAATACAGACCAGTACGGTTATGTATTAATTAAAGACGGTAAAGAAACCGTTTGCCCTTATAAACAACCAATACCAACACAAAGCAGTTTGGGACAAGTACAAATGATCCAGTTACCATGTTGTACGGCTTGTCCGCATGCCGAAGTAACATTGACAGAAAACATAAGTTTTTACAGTATTAACTGCGGTGCTAAAATTTATGAGTTTGATTTAATAATTGAAAAAGAAAACAAAATAATACTGTAATGTTTACAATACACACCCCAAACATTGTTTTATTTAACAATAGCTTTGAAACATATTTAATAGCTGAAAAACATGCACAAGAATTACTTGAAAAAAGTCATATAAAATTTATAAGCATTAAACAAGACGGTACACCAGTACAAGTTTTATTTAAAAAAGGTTATAAAAAATACGCATGGTGGCAACTTAAAAAACAGTTAAACGATAATGTTGTAAAAGATTTTGTTGTTGTGGAATTAAACGGAGTTAAAAATTATTACGCAATTTTAAAATAAAAAATTATGTTTAGCACTGATATACAAATTGAAATGAAAGCGCAAAAAGTAACTGAAATAACTCTTGAAAGCTTACTTGAAATGATTGAAGAAAGAAATACAGATATTTTTAATTTGGACGTTATAAATATTGTTACAATGGCTTTGTCAATGCAATTAGCTTTAAGGGATCATTTAACAAGAAAATACAATTAAAATGTATTACACAGCAATATGCATTGATAATATAGGAAAAGCTTACAAGTACCGAAACATAAAAAAATCAAATTTTGATAATTTTGAAAAATTTGTTAGTGCTAAAAATATTATTTATATAAATTATTATGAAAAGCAAACTAAAAAATTTTCACACCGAAAATATTTACCGTTTTAGTTTTTTAATAATAAAAACAATAATATTCATTAACTGGTACATTATCCACATAACACCAGTGCTAAAAGCAATCATAAAAGCAAATATGTAAGCAAATAACAACATAATTTAATTAATTGGGGAGTGTAGAAACACTCCCCTTTTTTTATCTATCAACTCGAACAAAACTGAAACAATTACAAATTTATATGTTTTTATTTAAATAAAGGTAAAATTTGCTTAATTTATCCACAAATGATTGTTTTGTCATTTATTTTCATTAGCTTGCACGCATACGCGCTTAGAGGCGCGAAAGCGCGCAAGCTAAAATGCATATATAGTAGTTTTTTTCTCATTTTTTCAAAGTATTTTTTTGTAATCTCAATTATTTTTTGTATATTCAGTTATATGAAAAAATACGGTGTAGTAATTGGCGCACTTGTAGTTGGCGCATTTTTATATTTTCGTTCAAAAGCAAAAGCTGGTGGTAACGTAAAAGTTTATCTTGACGGTTTAAGTTTAGATAAGTCAAAAGGTATAGCAATCCCTAATATTAACGCAAATTTTAAACTGGTTAACCCTACATCAACAGCTTTGAGTGTTGATAGTTTAACCGGTGAAATTTATTATAATGATAGTTTGATAAGTAACGTTCAAAATTTATCAAAAATTGATATTCCAGCAAATACAGAAATAAATTATGCAATTAAAGTAAAAACTCCAGTTGTTAGTTTATTGACAAGTATTATTTCTTTTTTTCTAAATAGAAAGAAAGGAGTAAAAGCAAAAATTACTTTTAAAGGTAACATTAACAGCACTGGTGTATTAATACCTATTGAACAAACTATTTATCAGCAATAATGACAAGACAGTTTTTATTAACGAAATTAAGTCCGTATGAAAACAAATCTAAATTGTTATATGATAATCAAAATACTAACGATATTATCGCTACTATTTTAAAAGCTCACAGATTATACGCAAGCGATTATGATAAAATTTGTTTGTTTTTTTGGAAAGGATCATTGACAGCAACGTGTAGTTATATTTGGCATTTTTTAAAAGATAATGTAAAATATAAAATTGAGCCAGATACTAGACAAAGTGTAAAAAGTCCAAGTGCAATATTAAGTACAGGACAATATATTAACGGATATAATGATTGTAAGCATTATAGTCAATTTATAGGGGGTATTTTATCAGCTTTATGTAGACGTGGTAAAAAAATAAATTGGTGTTATAGGTTTGCAAATTATAAGTTATTTGCAACAACACCGCACCATGTTTTTGTTGTTGTAACAACTCCAACTGGTGAAATTTGGGTTGATCCGGTTTTATACGGTTTTAATTATAAGAAACGATATATTAATAAAATAGATAGAAAAATATAAAATATGAGTATGTATTCAATAAGTGGTTTAAACGGTAGTTGTGATTGCGGTTGCGGTTGCGGTGCTGTTGATATTGTAGCAAGACCAACTAAACGAGGTGCAAGAAAATTAAAACGCAAAGAAAGAAGAACAGCAAGAAAAACTGGTGTTAATTGTAAAGGATCACGAGCAAAAGCAATTTTGTTAAGTATACCAAGAAACGCGTTTTTGTCACTGGTTAAATTAAACTTTAGAAATTACGCATACAGATTATTTAAAAAAACAACAAGACCAGAACAAGCACAAAAGTTATATGCTAAATGGTGTAGTTTGGGTGGATCGGCTAAAACTTTAAGAATAGCCATTAATGTTGGATTGAATAAATATAACAGAAGGCACAAAAGTAGTTTTAAAATAGGTTATTTGGATAGTTACGGAATTGGTGACGCTGGTTTGACTGAAAGTTTGGTAGCCAGTGCGTCAGCTATTATAATTGCTTTGTTACCTTTCTTAAAAAAAGAAGAAGGCGAGAAAAAAGAAGAAAATGTTGAGGCAACACAAAGCGATACAGCGCCAACAGAAACACCAGCAACAGAAGGCGAAACTGTTGAGGGTATAAGTTATCAAAAACCTTTATTAATTGCTGGTGCTATTGGTTTAGGTTATTATTTACTAAAAAAGAAAAAATTGATATAATGAGTAGTAAATTAAAAGCAATTACAACAAAAGCAAAGCAATTATATAAAACTGGTAAGTTTAGCAAATGGACTGACGCAATTAAAGAAGCTTCAAAAAGTTTAGTAAAAAAAACTGGTAGTAAAAAAATTGGTGCAATAAAAAAGAAAGCAACAAAAAAAGTTGTAAAAAAGAAAATTGCAACAAAAAAGAAAGCAGTTAAAAAGTCACCAGTAAGAAATTACGGTAGTCATAAAGATACTGCAAGTCACAATGTTAAAATAAGTGTTGTAAGTGGAATTAAAAAAGACGCATTAAAAGAAATTGAACTTACAAAAAAAATAATTTTAGATCAAAGTGAATTATTAGAAAGATTACAAAAATCTTATAAATCTTCTAAATCTAAATTAAATAAAGAATTGTTAATGATGGATATAAAAACTTTAAAACAAAATTTTATACCACATAATAAAAAGTATTTAAAATCTTTACAAACTGCATTTAAAAAAAGTATTTAATAATGGATCAAGTAAGTATAATAGTGCAAGCTTGTAGTTTTATTTTTGGTATAGGTATTATTTACGGATCATTTAACATTAGGGTAAAAGCTATTGAAGAAAAATTAAAAGATCAAAAGGATATTGGCGAAAGATTGGCAAGAATAGAAGAACAAATAAAATTATTATTTGAATTTTTAAAAAAATAATTATGTTTAAAAGTATAATAAAAAACATTGTAACAACAATTATAGGCAGTGTAACTGGTTTGCCAGTTATTTATAACGGAATACAAACACATTCAAAAGAAACTATTGTAACTGGTATAGGTATTTTCTTAATCGGTTTATTTAGCAAAGATCACAATAATTAAAAATTAAATTTTAAAACAATGGCAAGAAGAAAAACTCACCACAAGAGAAAAGCACACCATAGACGCAAAAGGTCACACATGGGCGCTGTTAGTGGTAATTTTACAACAATGTTATCAATGGTAGCTGGTGCTGTCGCTGGTAGAGTGTTACAATCAAAACTACAAGACAAAGTAAACCCTAAGTTATTAGCTGGTGGACAAGTTGTAGCTGGTATGTTTTTACCTAAATTAATTAAATCAAAAATTGGTGCTGGTATCGGTGCTGGTATGATTGTTAACGGTGGTGTTACTTTATTAAATTCGTTTGGTGTTATTAGTGCTATCTCTGGTGACGGTGCTATGGTATCTTATGAAGATGAAAGTATTTCGGGATCAGCTGACATACAAACTATAGCTGGTGATGAAATGGATGACATGGGTTACACTGATTACGGTACAATGAGTGGATCAAGCGACATTTCAGTTTTGGCTGGTGATGAAGATTTTGACTATTAATAAATAAAGGCATTAAAGCAAATTTTACCTTTAATAAGTAATTCATAATTTAAAAAAAAAAAAACATGTCACAATTAAATCAGCGTTTAGTATATAGAAACGCAGTAAAAAGCATGATTAACGCGGGAGTTGATCCACGTCAAGCTATTTTATCTCAATCTTATTTAAGATTAGAAAG
>Ga0214921_10011572_pt1 | contig 10695 bp, 8 predicted proteins | sample LL1505_MetaG_FD_177992 | JGI IMG/M metagenome (GOLD analysis project Ga0214921, IMG submission 177992) | Freshwater microbial communities from Lake Lanier, Atlanta, Georgia, United States - LL-1505 | ecosystem: Environmental > Aquatic > Freshwater > Lake | place: USA: Georgia | collected 2015-05-28
GGTGCATCGGAGAGTTGAATTACTTCCCCATCCACGCGAGCTCGTGAATAGCCCTGTGTGATCAAATCACTGAACAGCTCAACGAACTCACCCTTTCGCGCACGAATAACTGGTGCCAAAACCTGAAACTTTGTTGTTGGCGCAAGCTCAAGAATCTGATCCACGATTTGCTGTGGTGATTGACGGGTAACAGCCTTGCCGCAGTTAGGACAATGTGGTCGTCCAGCACGTGCAAAGAGCAGACGCAAATAGTCATAGACTTCAGTGATAGTTCCAACGGTTGATCGAGGATTACGGTTTGTTGATTTCTGATCAATTGAAACCGCAGGAGAAAGGCCTTCAATGAAATCAACATCTGGCTTATCCATCTGCCCTAAGAATTGGCGCGCATATGCCGACAGTGATTCAACATAGCGACGCTGACCTTCGGCAAAGATTGTGTCAAAGGCAAGTGAAGATTTTCCTGAGCCTGATAACCCAGTAAATACAACTAATGAGTCTCGGGGTAACTCGATGGAAACATTTTTAAGGTTGTGTTCGCGTGCTCCGCGCACAACCAACTTATCGATACTCAAACCCCGGCCTCTTCCATCATTCGTAGCTCTTTCTTCAATATCTTGATTTCATCACGCAAACGCGCGGCAACCTCAAATTGAAGTTCAGATGCAGCATTTCGCATCTGGTCGGTGAGTGAGCCTATCAACGCGATCAGATCCTTGCGTGGCAAAGAGGTAGAGGATTTATCGAAAATTCCAGCTGATGCGCCAACTTTCTTGGCTCCACCCTTTTCATGGGATAAAAGCTCTTCGGTATCTTCACTCTCACGGTTAATCAGATCGGTAATGTCAGCGATCTTTTTGCGCAATGGCTGCGGGTCCACGCCTCGCTCGAGGTTATAGGCAACCTGCTTTGCGCGGCGTCGGTTCGTTTCATCAATTGCCTTTGCCATTGAATCGGTAATCCGGTCTGCATACATGTGAACTTCACCCGAAACGTTACGTGCAGCGCGGCCGATAGTTTGAATCAATGATGTTGAAGATCGAAGGAAGCCTTCTTTGTCAGCATCTAAAATTGCAACAAGTGATACCTCAGGTAGATCTAAGCCTTCACGAAGTAAGTTGATACCGATTAAGACATCGTAATCACCAGTACGCAGTTCACGAAGCAATTCAACTCGGCGCAAGGTGTCCACCTCTGAGTGCAAGTAACGGACATTGACCCCACGCTCCTGCAGATAATCTGTTAAATCCTCTGACATCTTTTTCGTAAGAGTAGTTACTAAAACGCGCTCATTTTTAGCTGCGCGGATATTTATCTCGTTGAGTAGATCATCAATCTGACCCTTGATTGGCTTGATGACAATCTGCGGATCAACTAAACCTGTTGGGCGAATTACTTGTTCAACGACATCTCCGTTGACCTTACCTAACTCATATTTACCTGGTGTTGCCGAAAGATAAAGGGTTTGCCCAGTGCGTTCAACAAACTCTGGAAACTTAAGTGGACGATTATCTAGAGCACTCGGCAAGCGAAAGCCATGCTCGACCAGGGTTCGCTTACGAGAAGCATCTCCTTCAAACATGGCACCTAACTGCGGGACAGTTACGTGACTTTCATCGATAACAACTAAGAAATCTTCAGGGAAATAATCAAGTAGACAGTGCGGAGCAGATCCTGCAGCACGATCATCGAGGTGTCGAGAATAGTTTTCGATGCCACTACAAAATCCGATCTGCTCCATCATCTCAATATCAAATGTTGTGCGCATCCTCAGTCGCTGAGCTTCCAGCAACTTACCCTGCTTCTCAAAAAGGTTTAATTGAACCTGCAATTCATCCTGGATATCATCAATTGCCCGTTTCATCGTTTCTGGACCCGCTGCATAGTGTGTAGCTGGGAAGATAAAGATCTCTTCTTCATCCCTGATGATTTCCCCCGTAAGTGGGTGAAGTGTTGTCAGCTTTTCAATCTCATCGCCGAACATTTCGATTCGAATTGCTAACTCTTCATACATAGGAATGATCTCGATCGTGTCTCCACGCACCCGGAAGGTGCCTCGCTCAAAAGCCATGTCATTGCGCTTGTATTGAACATCTACAAATCTGCGAAGCAAGGCATTGCGCTCGACTTCTTCACCAACGCGAAGGCGAACCATACGATCCACATACTCCTGCGGTGTACCCAGACCATAGATACAAGAAACAGTGGCAACGACAATTACATCTCGACGAGTTAAAAGTGAGTTCGTCGCAGAGTGGCGCAAGCGTTCAACCTCTTCATTGACACTTGAATCCTTCTCGATGAATGTATCGGTCTGTGGCACATACGCCTCAGGTTGGTAATAGTCATAGTAAGAAACGAAGTACTCAACTGCGTTGTTAGGCAATAACTCTCGAAACTCATTTGCTAACTGGGCAGCAAGAGTCTTGTTAGGTGCAAGTACCAATGTTGGGCGTTGTAGCTGCTCAATTAGCCAAGCAGTCGTCGCAGACTTTCCGGTACCAGTAGCACCCAGAAGAACAACATCTCTTTCTCCCGCATTGATTCGTTTTGTAATCTCAGCGATCGCAGCAGGCTGATCTCCTGCTGGAACATAGTCACTGATTACCTGAAAGGGCTCAACTCTGCGTTGTAGATCAGATATTGGGCGCATTTGGTAAGCCTACTTATTTATTATCGTGGAGGCTATCCCAAATGTTTTCAACCTGGCGGAGCAGCTCGTCTTCGGTTCCATCGTTTTCTATGAGGAAATCTGCGACCTCAATGCGCTGTTCACGTGTAGCCTGCGCGGCGATCCGGCCTTCAATCTCTGACATGTGCATTCCCCTACCCCGCAAGCGCGCAATTCGGTTTTCCATTTCAGATTCGACAGTTATTACGACATCAAATCTTTCATGTGCCTTGGTCTCTACTAGCAATGGAATTTCATACACCAAGACTTCATCACCCTTGAGGGATGCAACCGCACCTTCAAACTCTCTGCGAACGAATGGGTGGATGATGTTTTCTAATTGCTCCTTTGCTTTTGGATCATTAAATATCAGCTGGCCCAGTGCTTTGCGATCTATATTTCCATCTTTTAAAATCGAATCACCAAAAAGAGTAACGACTTCATCAAATCCGTCTGATCCTCGTTCAATTGCGGCCCGTGCAAGTTGATCAGCATCAATTACAAGTGCTCCAAGTTCGGCAAAGTACTGCGCGGCCAGTGACTTGCCGCAACCAATACCCCCAGTTAAACCGATGACCCGCATGTTCAAAGAATAGTCGGAGAATGAAAAAGGCCCCGCAGTTACGCGAGGCCTTTTCATAAAGTCTTTGTGCTTATTCAGCAGCAACCACTTCTGCTTCATCTGCTGGAGTCGCAGCTGCATCAGCAACCTTTGCTTCAGCCTTCTGCTTCTTGTGTGCCATGAAACGCTCTTGCGCTTGGGCGTATTGCTTTTCCCACTCTTCGCGCTGTGTTTCATATCCTGGCTTCCACTCTTGTGAGTCAGAATCGAAACCTTCAGGGTAAATGAAGTTTCCTTCTGCGTCATAACGAGCAGCCATTCCGTACTGAGTTGGATCAAATGCTTCGATCTCAATCTCATGTCCTTCATTGGCTTGCTTGAGTGATAGTGAAATACGACGACGCTCTAGGTCGATGTCAATGATCTTTACGAACAACTCATCATCAACGGCTACAACCTGCTCTGGGATTTCAACGTGGCGTTCTGCCAACTCTGAAATGTGAACTAGGCCTTCAATACCTTCGTGAACACGAATGAATGCTCCGAATGGAACTAGCTTTGTCACAACACCTGGAACAACCTGATTGATTGTGTGTGTGCGAGCAAATGCCTGCCATGGATCTTCTTGTGTTGCCTTGAGTGATAGTGAAACACGCTCGCGCTCGAAATCAACTTCGAGAACTTCAACAGTTACCTCGTCGCCAACTTCAACAACTTCACCTGGGTGATCGATGTGCTTCCATGAAAGCTCTGAAACGTGAACCAAACCATCTACGCCACCAAGGTCAACGAATGCACCAAAGTTAACGATTGATGAAACAACACCTGTGCGAACCTGACCCTTTTGAAGCTGGTTCAGGAATGTTGTGCGTGATTCTGATTGTGTCTGCTCTAGGAATGCACGACGAGAAAGAACAACATTGTTGCGATTCTTATCTAGTTCGATGATGCGTGCTTCAACCTGCTTGCCAATATATGGAGTCAGATCGCGAACGCGACGCATTTCAACAAGTGATGCTGGAAGGAAGCCACGTAGACCGATGTCCACGATAAGTCCACCCTTAACAACTTCAATAACTGTACCGACGACAACTTCGTCGCGCTCCTTCTTGCCTTCGATGTCTCCCCATGCGCGTTCGTACTGTGCGCGCTTCTTGGAAAGAATCAGGCGACCCTCTTTGTCTTCTTTCTGAAGAACGAGAGCTTCAATAATCTCACCGACTTTAACGATTGAGTTTGGATCTGCATCGTGGCGAATTGAAAGTTCGCGCGCTGGAATTACGCCTTCGGTCTTGTATCCGATATCAACAAGTACTTCTTCGCGTCCAACTTGAACAACAGCACCTGAAACTAGGTCGCCATCATTGAAATTTCTGATTGTGCCTTCGATTGCTGCTAGAAAATCTTCAGCTGATCCGATGTCATTTACTGCAATTTGTGGTGTAGACAATTGTGCTCCGTAGGGATAGAAAGTAGTAGTTCCCGCTTTCGCGGCTGGAGGGCAAGGGTACGGTTTGCACGCTCATTAGGGCAAATCCATCGTGAAAATTACCTCTAATCACTAGACTTTGAGCCATCATGAACAGATATAAAGAGTTGTTTGCCTTCCCTCAAGTGATTTTGCTTGGCTTAAGCGCCTTCCCCGCACGAATCGCCTACGGAATGATCGGACTTGGAATATTTTTCAAGGCGGAACAAGCAACGGGCTCTGTTGCAGTTGCCGGTTTTGCCATCGGTTTAAACTCTTTAGCTGGCTCGGCTACAGCTGGACTTCGAGGTTCAGTAATGGATCGATTTGGTCAAAAGTGGCCTATTCGCATTTTGGTTCCACTCTATGCCGCGTTAATACTGATCCTAAACGCAATGCAAACCCGTCAATCAATTTTGGTTACCGCCTTTATCTTGGGAATAACCGCCCCTCCGATCAACTTGTCGGTTCGCCCGCTTTGGAAAGACATTGTCCCGGAGAGCTACTTGCGAACTGCCTACGCTTTTGATTCCTCGATGATGAGTGCAACTACTGTCATTGGCCCTGTTGTGATTACCGCACTCTCACTCTCGGCCCATCCTTCGCTTGGATTAACTACTACAGCAGCTCTGATGCTCATTGGCGGGATCGCTCTTTCACTAACCCCAGTCTCTAGGGACTGGATTCCAGAGAAGAAGGAAAAAGGTCAACAACGTTTGTGGCGAGATCGCGCTATTCAAATGTTGATGTTTGAAGGATGTTTTATTGGTTTTGGATGGGGTGTATTTGATGTGGCAGTACCTGCATTTGCCACACAAGAAAATGTTCAACATAGAGTTGCGTGGATCTTTGCCGCTTTCGGTATTGCAACGATCATTGGTGGACTACTTGGTGGCCTCGTTTCCAAAAATTTAGCTCCGCTATCTGCCCTAAGAAATACCTATCTAGTCTGGTTTTTAACCTGTATTCCAATCGCCTTCACAAACCCCGATTGGACTATGGCGCTAGTTGGCGCGTTTATCGGTCTTGTTGGCGGAGCGGTGCAAGTCTTTTACTTTGAGGTCCTAGAAGCCGTTCGCCCACAAGGATCCCAAACCTCATCTCTTGGTTGGATTTGGAGCGTTGAAGGAACTTTCATGGCAGTTGGGGCAGCAGTTGGTGGTGTCGTCTCTGAAGAGTTCTCACCACGTATCGGTTTAGCAATGCTTCCGATCATGATCTTGTTCGGATTAATCATCCTTACTGTTGGAAGAGGCCGATTGAGTGCAGCAAATGATGTTCCAACTGAAGAAGAAGATCTGCGTGCGATTAAAGATATTTCAAACGAGGTTAAGTAGTTAGTGCGCCGCTTCGTGCCAGGTAAGGCCCAATCCAGCATTAACATCTAGTGGCGCTTTCAAAGGGTATGCCGCACCCATCTCTCGTCTCACCACATCACTGATCTTTTCCTCTTCCCCTGCAACTACTTCAAGAATCAGCTCATCGTGAATCTGTAAGAGCAAGCGTGACTTTAGCTTCTCTTTCTCAATTGCTGTTTGCACATTGAGCATCGCTAATTTAATAATGTCTGCAGCTGAGCCTTGGATCGGTGCATTAAGTGCCATACGCTCTGCGACCTCTCGGCGTTGACGATTGTCATGCATCAGATCAGGAAGATATCTACGCCGCCCCATGATGGTTTCGGTGTACCCAACTTTGCGGGCATCTTCAACAACTGTCTTTAAGTAATCACGAATCCCACCGAAGCGCTCAAAGTATGTGTCCATCAACTGCTGGGCGGCAGGTGGCGAGATATCTAACTGAATTGCAAGTCCGTATGAGGAAAGACCGTAAGCAAGTCCGTATGACATCGCCTTCATCTGCCGGCGCATTTCAGGATCAACCTCAGATTGCTTAACACCAAAGACAAGCCCAGCAACTGTTGCATGCAGATCTTCACCTGAAGCAAAGGCTGCTAGCAATCTTTCATCATTGGATAAGTGAGCCATGATGCGCATTTCAATCTGGCTGTAATCAGCTGTTAGCAGTGCAACATAACCTTTGCCCACGGTGAAGCAATCACGAATCTTTCGGCCCTCTTCTGTGCGCACCGGAATGTTTTGTAGGTTAGGTCCTGTTGATGACAGACGACCAGTTGCAGCAACTGTTTGCTGGAAATGCGTGTGGATACGTCCATCGTGTGCAATCTCGGCAATCAAACCCTCAACGGTTGTTCCTAATTTCTTCGTCTCACGAATTCGAAGCAATGAGGTTAGGACTGGATGTCCACTTTTTTGATGTAACCAATCAAGGCTCTCGGCATCTGTTGTGTAGCCGGTCTTTATCTTTTTGGTCTTGGGTAATCCAAGTTCATCAAATAAAACAACTTGGAGCTGCTTAGGAGATGCCACATTGAACTCATGACCAACTGCATCATGGGCAGCCTTCGTTTCACGGGTTACTTCACCTTCAAAAAAGGCGGCCAATTCATCTAAGCCCTTCTTGTTTACAGCAATACCGATCGATTCCATGCGACCCAATAAATCTGCAACTGGTAGCTCCATAGTCATAAATAGATCCCATAGATTGCGCTCTTTTAACTCACGAGTTAAAGAATCCCGCAATGTAAACATCGCACGTGCCGATGTCAGCAGCTCTTGCTCAGGAGTTGAAACATTAATTGCCGAACCATCTCCCCATCGTTCCTGAATGTCTTTGAGCTCTTGGCTTCGCACTCCTGGGTTAACAAGGTATGCGGCCAATGATGTATCAAAACTAATTCCAGTTAAGCCATTGTTACGCGCCAAAGACTTTGCATCATGAGCAATCTTTGCCACATTCTTATCGGTTGCCCAATCCCCCATCGTTGATGAGTGAACCAAGAAAACATCATCTGGCGACAATGCAATGGCATAACGATGCAAATTCTCGTCAATTAGCTGAAAGGCAATAGCAATTTCACCCGAGTGTTGCGCAATCTTTGCTGATGCCTCTTCAGGTGTTAGAACACCTTCCGTGATCTCTGTTGCAAATAACTCAAATTCAGGTTCAGCACTCTTTAAACTCCCCTTGAGCAAGATTGGTTTCATGCGATCTTTTAAGGTTTTAAACTCTAATTTTTCAAACAGTGGATTAGTTTTGTTCTCATCCACACCGCTCCAGGCCAGAGCATCAATACTTAGCGCCAATGGAACGTTTGCAACCAACTGCGTTAGCTCACGGTTGCGGATTACATCATTAACTGAATCGCGCAGTGACTGACCGACCTTGCCGCCCAGCTGATCGATGTTGGCAATAAGTTCATGAAGTGAGCCATATTCAACAATCCATTTAGCCGCAGTTTTTTCACCGACACCAGGTACTGAAGGCAAGTTGTCACTGGGATCTCCCCGAAGTGCAGCAAAATCTGGATATTGCTCGGGGCTCATTCCGTACTTTTCCTGCACCGCCTCCGGTGTCATTCGAGTTAAGTCACTGACGCCACGCTTTGGATAGAGCACTGTGGTCTTTTCATTCACTAGCTGAAATGAGTCACGATCGCCTGTACAGATAAATACCTCTGCATTCTCACGCTCGGCCTGCTTGGAAATGGTTGCAATAATGTCATCTGCTTCAAAGCCTTCAACTTCAAATGTTGTGATGCCGAATGCTGTTACCAACTCATGAAGGTATGACATCTGTGATCTAAATTCATCAGGAGTTTTTGCGCGGTTGGCTTTGTACTCTGGAAAAATCTCTGATCGAAAGGTCTTGCGGGAAACATCAAATGCCACCGCGACATGCGTCGGCTTTTCAGTGGACAGTAAGGAGAGCAACATCGTGGCAAAACCATAAATAGCATTGGTGTGCTCACCTTGTGCGGTTGTGAAGTTCTCAGCCGGAAGGGCGAAAAATGCACGATATGCCATGGAGTGCCCATCGATAAGTAACAGGCGTTTGGTCATGGATGCATCGTAGAGTGCCCGTTAGACTCAAGCCATGACAGAACCGGACTATCTTTCAATTATTCGCGAACGTGGAAGCGGCGCTCTAGATAAAAAAATGGGCATTGAAATCACAGAAGCCTCACTTACACGTTTAGTTGGCACAATGCCCGTTGAAGGAAACACTCAACCAATGGGCATCTTGCATGGTGGTGCCAGTGTTGTTCTAGCCGAATCATTGGGCTCTGTAGGTACTCAGCTAAATGCTGGAGAGAATCGCAGAATTGTTGGAATTGATATCAACGCCACACATCACAAGGCAACTGCAAAAGGAATAGTTACTGGTGTAGCAACAGCTGTCTCCATCGGAAAAACTTTGTGCTGTTGGGATATTGTCATTACAAATGAAGACGGACAGCGCACCTGCACTGCCCGTATCACCTGCATGATCCTTGCGGACCGTTAAGAGTTAGTGAGCACCTGTTCCAAGGTATGCCGCACGCACCGCTGGATCATTGAGAAGATCTGAAGCCTTAGCTTCCTTCACAACATTTCCTACCTCAAGTACATAAGCACGGTGTGCGCGCTGTAGCGCCTGTTGTGCATTTTGCTCTACGAGAAGGATTGTCACTCCTGTCTTATTAATCTCCGTGATGATGTTGAAGATATTTTGAATCATTAGTGGCGCAAGACCCATAGAAGGCTCATCAAGTAACAAAACCTTTGGACGTGACATAAGTGCGCGACCAATTGCCAGCATCTGTTGCTCTCCACCAGACAAAGTTCCGCCTGCTTGGAAAGCGCGCTCCTTTAGACGTGGAAACAGGTGATACACCTTTTCTAAATCCTCGGCCATTTCTTTTTTGCGATTTTTACGGTTGTACTTACCCATTTCCAGGTTTTCCAAAACACTCATACCAACAAAGATTCCGCGACCTTCAGGTGCTTGAGCTAAACCAAGATCTGCTCGCTTGTATGCAGTCATCTTTGAAATATCTTCGCCGTTGAAAAGTATCTGACCGCTGGTAACTGGACGCAGGCCAGAAATAGTTTTGAGCATGGTGGTTTTTCCCGCACCATTTGCACCAATAAGAGTGACGATCTCGCCCTCATTGACAACAATGGATACGCCTTTGATCGCTTCAATTTTGCCGTAGTGGACGTGTAGATCCTTAATTTCAAGACGCATCTGCTGGAGCTCCTAAATACGCTTCAATAACGCGTGGATCGTTTTGAACCTCTGAAGTTGTTCCATCAGCAATCTTTGTTCCAAAATCAAGAACAACAACGCGATCTGAAACACCCATAATCAATGACATGTCATGTTCGATCAGAAGCACCGTATATCCAGCATCACGAATTCGCTTAATTGTTTCACCTAATGCGACCTTCTCTGCCGGGTTAAACCCTGCAGCTGGTTCATCTAGCAGTAGAAGCTTTGGATTTGTCGCAAGTGCACGGGCAATTTCAAGACGACGCTGATCTCCGTATGGAAGATTCTTGCCAAGTTGACCCGCACGTTTTTTAATCCCCATGAAATCAAGCAGTTCTAGTGCGCGATCAAGTGCGGCTTTTTCCTCACGACGAGAACGCGGTGTGCCAAAGATTGAACCAATAACACCAGTCTTTGAGTGAACATCTGCGCCTGTAACCACATTTTCCAGCGCAGTTGACTCGCCGAACAAACGAATGTTCTGGAAGGTGCGAGCGATGCCTAACTTTGTAATTTTGAAACGCTTCTTACCAACTATTGATGATCCTTGGAAAACAACGTCACCAGATGTTGGCTTATAAACGCCAGTAATCACATTGAAGACAGTTGTCTTACCGGCACCGTTTGGACCGATGAGTGCGAGGATTTCGCCCTTCTTAACGACAAGGTTGACATCATTAAGGGCTGTGACGCCACCAAACTTCATGGTGATGTTTTGAAGTTCTAAAACATTCTCGCTCATTATTTGATCCGCCCTTCCCCTGATTCCTCGACTGTATGCCAGTCCGGATCAAAATGCTCACGCTTTTTCTTAGGCAAAATTCCATCTGGTCGCAGGTTCATCATTACAACCAAAGCAATTCCAAATACCAAGATACG
>Ga0214921_10011573_pt1 | contig 10695 bp, 19 predicted proteins | sample LL1505_MetaG_FD_177992 | JGI IMG/M metagenome (GOLD analysis project Ga0214921, IMG submission 177992) | Freshwater microbial communities from Lake Lanier, Atlanta, Georgia, United States - LL-1505 | ecosystem: Environmental > Aquatic > Freshwater > Lake | place: USA: Georgia | collected...
GGAATCGCATATTGATTAAATACTTCGGCAATATTTTTAGCGATTGAATCAACTGCCATTGACCACAAATCCATCTTAGTCGAGCCAAGAGCATAAGAACCAACGCGGTCTGAGCCTAGAAGAATAAAGTCTGAAAGGATTGACATAGACATACGCTGGTCATAGCGCTGAACAATCTTGTCTGTATCGAACTGACGAGAACCGCCTGAAGATAAGAGAACTAGGTCGAACTGCTTATGTCCTGCATCATCGTAAAGCGTTGGGAATACAACACCCTCTTGCTCATTGCGCTTGATAGATGTAACAATGTTTTGAACTGTTGCTAAAACATTTGCTTGCTCGGCTGTAGCCGCACTTGATAGGTACTCAGGAGGTACATAGGCAACGGGCAAACCTGCAAGGTCGCGCTCGATACCGACTGCTTCGATTTCTTCAATACGGCGCTTGAAGAACCAAGGGCGATATGCGTTACGAAGGATTGAGCGACCTTCTGGGTTATTTTTAGCCGTGGTTGTACGGAATAGCAAAGCCTTTTCGATAGGGATGATGTGAGTGCCACCCGATGATGGGTCGGTCTGCTCCATCGCTTGAATTCCACCGCGCTCGTCAATCTGCCAGCGGAATAAAGTTTCTTGCGAGCGGATAGGCAACTTGCGCCATCCGATTTTATTATCTGTGTGCTTTGAACGCTTAGATGGGTCTTTCGCCTCTGGACCTGTACGGACTTTGTAAACAATTTCGTTATAGGAGTATCCATAAACGAGCATTGAAAGAATCTGTGAAAGCGTTTGGTCCCATGAATCTGACATATCGTGCAAGCAAGAATCAATAAACGCCGCGACTTCTTCATCTTCAGGCTTTACATCGCCATCTACAGAATTATCTGAATATGGGTCTACGCGCCACTCAAGGCGAGTAATAACCTTTTCAATCGCATAAAGCATTGACCCGATTGTTGGGTCATTGTCAGCCATTTCACGATAAACGCGAGCGCCACGAAGTCCACGGAGATTAACGAGGAATTCTTCATAAACCGTTCCACCTGAACGGCGCAGACCCGTAGAGCCGAGTTCTTGCAAATCTGGCTTTTCTGCCATTGTTTCCCTCTACTCTTTAGATGCTAGTCCGACAAGAATTTTGATTGCCTGTTCTTCATTGAATCCCGCGCTTTTCAATTCCAAGAATAGTTCATGGGTTTGAACTGCGAAAGCCCCGAGAACGGACATGACACCATGGCGATTTATGCCAGAGTAGTCATCTTCCACCCAATGATTTTAGCATTAAGTGAATTTTGTACTTATTCTCCGTCTAAGACAAATTCCTTGCAGTTCATACGCATGGTAGTGATTTCTTTTGCAAAGGCGCGAGCCATGTCTTTTGTACCCGCTTGAGCGTACATACGATGTTCTGTCTGCTCGCCAAGTGAGTTAAATGAACGAAACGAAATCTTAAAAGGCAACTCATGGGATGTCTCGGTCAATTCGATTTCTACATAATCGCCCACATCAATCTTGTGCGATACGAACGGTCTGCCAGATTCGGATACAACGACTTTAGCGCCAGCAATGTTGCTAACGAAGTAATCAGTCCAAGCCACGATTTTCCCCTTTCATAAGGAAATTATTAACCCCTATCATACTATACGATGGTTAAAAAGGCGCAACATCCGAACCGAATGGAGCGCTCCAAGGGTCAGGCGTGGATGGATTGAATGAGGCATCTGTGCGCTGGACAACGCTTGCGCTGGTCACATGGCGCTTGAGGTCAATTCCAACATTCCATGCGGTGACGGCAATCTTTGAGCGCTTAGCCCCAGTTGCCTTGTCATCCCAATTCTCTTGAACTGCGGTTCCGACCACAATCACGGACATTCCCTTTTGAACTGAATCGGCTACATTCTCTGCGGTCTTACCCCAACATTTAATATCCCAAAATGTTGTATCGGTGTTTTCCCATGAGCCATCGGCTTGCTTAACTGATTTTGATGACACGACTGTAAAGGTTGCAATTGCTTTTCCACTAGGGATAACACGCAACTCTGGGTCGGCTACTACATTTCCCGTTATAGTTAATTGAGTCATTTGATTTTTCCTTCGGTTATAGGTATCGGGATGATATTTAGTTTTTTTCTCATGCTTTGTCTTTCTCTGGCAGAGGTTCCTCCCCAGATTCCGATTACTGTGTAATGTAACGCGTAGGTCAGACATTCTTTTTTCCAAGAACAACTGCTACACATTTCCTTTACTTTTTTATTCTCCTCCGTGATTTTGTTCTTGTCTGGAAAATAAAACTCTGTATCAATCTGCGAGCAAATCGCTCCCTCGAACTGCCACGGTTTCAACACTAATAAATACTTCTCTCTCCTCATTGACAATCAACGGATATGGGGAATTAGGAGATAACCTAGCCAATAAATTGCCATTACGCCATACCTTGCCACCAGCAATTCCATCGTAATGAGAACTCTCTGGCTTTACTAAAGAGTCACACTCATTCCAAAATTTACAGTTTCGGCAATACTGCAACCCAGGCTGAGCAAGGTCTAATTGATATTGGTCAAAGAGCCACGGGTCTGAATTGCGACACGGGGCGTTATCAATAAACTCTAATAAACTCATGGTGTAAATACTAGAGTTAGTTATTTGAATTGTTTGTGATTTGACTCTCTTGGCGTGTCGCTGTTTCGCCAAATCTTTCAATCAGTAACTTCTTCAGAAGTTCCAATCTCTCCTTCTCCGTCATCGTCATCATCAAATAGGTTGTCCTCCCCCCATGTCTCTAAAGCGTGGTGAAGTAATCCTTTCTGTCGCCAATCAGGTTGCTGGTCATCTGCCAAAGTAGTTGTCCAGAATCCATTAGCGGTTCCATCTGTCCATTCCGCTACCAAGACCCAGCCTGTACAAATGGCTGGGTCAAGGAAAGCGACTCTTGCTATATCAGCCAGAGCGTTATCAATTGCGGAAGGTTTTTTCTGTTCTTCATCCATGCGCCTACCTTAGTAGTAGAAATTTCTGTGCCAGAAGGAATTGGCATTGCATGGCGTGTCGTATCGAGATTGGATATAAAGAAATCCTCGTTCAATCTGGCGCTCAACCGAGGTATCTGGGTCAAGTCCTAGAATCTGGGGAATTCCACCTGCATGAAGGCGCTCGCCGTTTTGATACACGGCTTGCTTGTTATACGCCGAAGGTCTCCAATTTGATTCGCCAGTCCACAAATCCAATAGGCAAGCCCATTGTTTAGGTGTATCCCAGCCAAATTTATCTAATTGAGTTTTGGCGTACTCCTTAGCCGCCTCTGGTGTTCTTTCAACCAAAACAGGCTTAGGTGGTTCAACTATCTCAACTGCATTTGCCGAAGGGTCTCTTGGCATTTGAAGCGGATTAGTTGTAATCAGTAATGCGCTGATTAGCGCGATGTGAATAGGTTTTAAGGTAACGCTTTCATAGAATCGCATAATCCTCCATTGTTCGGAGCGAACGATTTATCGTTACTGGATATAACGGTTCCTCGTTGTCAGTATCGGACTGACCTCGCTTTTGAGGTGTAGGTGTTTTGCGAACCTGCATTAAAGGTAGCAGACAAAAGTGAATATAGTAAACAAGTGGGGTAATAAATAAAAGGCGTTCGGTGGGGGAGCCAACACAATGCCAGTCTATGAGAGAGGACAGACAGCATCGGGCAATCTACCCCACCGAACTTGGGTACCCAATAAATAGGGTACACCAATCGGGTATAGAACACCCGCTGGGGAGGAAAGGTTACTCGCCCAGCGGGTGTTGAACACCCACCGAGGTTTCTTATCCTTGCGGAAGAAAGTCTGTCGGTGGGTGAACTTTATTTAGTCGAGGCGACTCTGACCGTAGGCATTGATTCCGTACTTGTTAAGCACTTCAGCAAATGCACTAGCAAAAGCCGCTTTGCGGTCTACGCTCTGTCCGAATTCACGAACCCAGATTTCGTAGCCACCGTAGTAGCCCTTGTGACCAATTCCTTGAGCCTTGAGCCAATTCACAAACGCACCTCGCGCTGGTGAAATGTTTACCCAAGCAAATCCGCAAAGACCGTCAAGGATGTAAGTTTTCTTGCTGAAGTCAATCTCATCGCTGAGACCGATTGCATCTCCGACAATAAACTTTGGAGTATCTGCATCTTTGCCAGCGTTAAGACCAGCCTCGTATGCTTCACGATAAATGTCTCGGCATTGAGTTTTTGTAAGTGCCTTTTTCTTCGCTTCTTGCTTGGCGACATACGCGCCGATAATACGATTGCTTTCTGCATGGATGTCCACTTGTGACATTTTGTATCCTCTCTCTTGGTGTATAACCAGTATAACCTACTGGGGTTTGATAATCAAATTCAAACGAGCCTTACGGCGAGCGTGTCGCTTATCAGACTCCTCGGATAGATGGCGCTCGCGCTCGTGGGCGCGTATGCGGGCTAGAGAGGCTTCAGAGACCCGTAGAGGCTCTTTTGCCCATAGGCGGGATAGAAGTCTCATCCGAACCACTTACCGCTCTCAATTGACCCCACAACCCCAAAGACTAGGAAGATTGCAAGGAATACCCCAAAGGCATCAAGCCACTCTGAGACCTTATGACCGCGCTCTGTCACGCGACCATGCTTTGATAGATATTTAGCCAACATGATTTCTCTCCTTTTCTCGAACGATTCCTAATGCAACGAGAGAGGCATCTGCCTCGCATCGAAAGCAATAGGGTTTACCTTTTACGAAAGTGATTCGGAATTCCGAACCGCAGGTATAACACTTCATATAATCACCTCATATTCATTTCGGTTTGTGAACACAGCGATAATGTCCTTCTTCTGGATTTCTTTTTCAAGTACCAAGCCATCTTTGCTAAATCGTGTCGCAAACCATTCAGCCTTATCGCGCTTGAGTGTCCATGAGATTCCATCCTCGTTGATTCCCTTTTGGCATCCTCGATAAACCTTGACGGTATCTGGAAGGTTGTCATAGGCAAGAACTTCATCTCTGTCCATTAAACGCTGGCGCTTAGGTCTGGATGAATTGAATAGTTTTCTCCACTCATCAAGATTCTGCCAAGCGTTTTCTGTATCTGTCCAGACTGAAGCAAGAAGCGACCAATACTTTTCATCTGACAAATGATGAGCAATCTGGATAAATGCTTGAAGGCGATATGGGCGTTCATGCAAGTAGATAACTCGGCTGAAATTCTTTTCTGCGAGCGCTATCTCTAAATCTCTTTTCTTCTGGAGATAGTAAGCGTTGGCGCTACCGTTTGACCATAGTGGAACTTGATATACCAATGGGTGACGGACTTGAGCGCCTAACGCTCCATCTGCCTCAAAATACGGAACTAGGTCGGGATGAAGTGGCTCGCTAGTTTCTTTTAGCAAGCGCTGGAAAAGTTCTTCTGTTTGACTCATTAGTATCCTCTCTTTGCATACTTCTTGATGAGGATTGCTTCTTGCTCCTCATAAGTGATTCCGTGCTTTTCTGCCAAGTTGAAGCAAATCAACTGAGCAATCTCTCCAGCGAAAGCCCTACGGTCTTTTTGGTGCTGGATGCTTTCCTCTGTGTGTGGTGTGCCATCGTAATATTCTGTAACGATTTCGCGTTGTGAATCTGCGTACTGGCTGTACCACTCTGTAATCGCTGAACGCTCTGTTCTGATTTCTCTTGTCCACTTGCCTTCTTTGTAGGTCAAGAACTTACCTGATGCTGTTGGAGCGTTTGCCTTTTCCTTAGCGATGCGCTCTGCCTTCTTTGCTTCGCGCTCTGCCTTTGCTTGAGCCTTTGCGATTTTGTCTGCTGTGACAATTCGTGATGGGCGATTCAAAGTTTCTGCTGGAGCAGATGGATAACAGATTGTGCAAGCATCTTGACCAGCATCCTCAACGATTGTTGCTTCATCATCGTTGCTGTACTGAATCAACCATTGGTAACGAGTGGTTGGGAAGCAGGTCGAGCAATTCAATGAACTGTGAACATGACCATTGTTATTGACTACCAAGAAAGCGCGTGTCCAAGGGTCTTGGTCATAGATTGCATCTAAATCAAGAATCTGATTGCCGACCTTGAAAAGTTGGTCTTTCAAGATATAAAGTTTTCCCTCATACTTTGCAATTTCGCCAATACGAGATGGGTAATGCTTTTTGTAAAACTCTAAAGAATCTTTTGCGCTATCAATCTTGTCGCGGATAGCCCAACGCTGATGATGCAATTCGGCTAGTTCTGTATCTATCTTGACTGCGAACTCTTTGGTAACCATCTTTGTCCTCTCTCTCATTTCTAAAGATACACTACTGGGGTTAGATATGCAAACTCATGCCAACCACGAAACATCGGCGTGTCTACGCTCGGCTGGAGCCTGAGCCTGAATCCTCGATTTGATTACCCAACCCCAGTATGGTAAAATAGGAAATGAGAGGGGGCAGATATGAGAATCGTCATCTGTTCTGAATGTGGCAAGGAATGGCAACTCCGTGGAGGCATGGCTTTTGAAAGCCTTTGGCGACACATCAAGAGAGAACACAAAACTGAACAAATCCAAATCGCGGCGTAAGGAGAGATATGCCTAAAAGTAAAAGAGACCAAACCCAGCGGGTTTACAAGGCTGAGAATTATGTTATGGAAAAGAAAGAGCAATGGACTCTTGAAGAATGTCAGAAATATGTAGACAAACTTCTAAAGAAGAAAAGAATTCAAGACAACTATCCATGGGCGAAGAATCACAAAATCTTTGTGACCCATGGAGGCACAGGTCGAAGGATGGCTTATGCGACCTTCACCTATCGCGGGGCGACAATTAAATTACCGCCTTGGGCTAGAAACCAATATGTCGTATTGCACGAAGTTGCCCACCATCTCGATTGTTTCGAGGATGGGCATACCGATTCATTTGCGACAATCCTTTTAGATTTAGTGCGCCGTGAGATGGGCAAAGAAAAGGCTGAAATCCTTCAGGCTTCTTACCACTTACACGGGGTTAAAATTCAAAATGGTAAAAAGGTCGTGAAGGCTCGTTGCCCACAATCCAAAAAAGAATGGGTAGCCGAGCAACGCCAATCAAAGAGCGAACGCAAATCTAAAATCAACTCCCAGACCGAAGAAAAAGAGCAATTCAAATTGCGGGTTGCAAGAGGCGAAGAAATTCAATGCTGGTTCGAGAACTGTACTGGCTCAGCAAAAGGCGATGTTGATTTAATCCGCTGGTCACGCGAGCGCGTTCAATTCCAATGGAACTGGAGATGCCCACGATGCGAGCGCGGAAGATGGGAATGGCAGAATCGTCAATATGATGTTGAGACACATGGCGTACTTACCATTTCTCGAAACGGCGTGTGGCGTTAAGGCTTCTTCTTATCAACCTTGCTGAAGGCTTCGTTGATTTCTGTGGTGGTTAGTTTTCCATCATCAAGAAATGAGCGAGCCATGGATTCAACCACGGTAGCCACGCCTAGGAGACCTGCCATGCAAGCCGCCATCATGGGTTCAAGCCCAAAGAGTGAACCTGCTCCAATGACTGATAGACCAGATGCCGCAAACACGGAGAGAATCCGCATCACGATATTGTTTATACTTTTCATTATTTGTCCTTTGTTAGTCGGTCAATAATTTCTGCTGATAGCCATGCAACTGCCCATAGGACTGCCAAAGTTCCACAGACCATGAAACCTAATTTCAATGTTGGGTTCATTCTTCATCCTTATTTCTACGAAGTGGATAAGTCAGAATCCAGATGCCGAGGCACCAGACAGTCGCGTATGCGACTGCCGATTTAGCAGACCCATCAATCGTTACCCATGCAATGAAAAATCCCAGCATGGTAAATAACTGACCGAGGAGGTCATTGAAGAAGTTCTTCATTTACATTCTCCTTATAGATAGTGATGCAATTGCTCCCACGATGACCGAGGCAACAACTACTGTTTGTGATTCTTGTCTTTCTGTATCGGACATATCTGCTCCAATATTTCCTAGCGCCATAAGCGCCTTTGCTGGGTCGGTGAAAATTGCTCCGACTAATTCGGCTGGGTTTGCTATCAACTCAAGAGCATCTGCAACCTCGGCTGTAATGACGATTGGTTCGCCACTTTCAGAAACACGGGTTTCAACTGGAGTCTCTGGAGGGAGGTCGCCGTAATCAATTCCCGCTTCAGCGATTGCTGATGCTGTTACTGGAGCGCCATCAAATTGAGCGATAAGGGCTTCAGCAACAATTTCTTTTTCTGCTTCCGTCAATTTGCCATCTGCTTGAACTGAATCCACAATTGATGCAACTTCATCGGCGGTGACATTTCCATCAGATAGGATGTCGCTCAACAATTCGGCAGGAGATTCAGATGGTGGTTCAGGAGACGGTTCTTCTATTGGCGGTGGTGGCTCTACTGGCTCTGATTCTGGCTCGGGCGCTACTACAGGCGGTTCAACTGGTTCGGGCGCTGGCTCGGGTTGAGGCTCTGGAGCAGGAGTTGGTTCAGGTTCGCTCGGCGCTAATTCTGGCGAAGGCTCGGGAATGGGAGTTTCATCGGGAGTCGGGGCGACATCAGGCAATGGAATAGGGTCTGGCTCTACCGCAGGTGGTGGGTCAGGAATTGCAATTGGTTCAGGTTCAATAGCAGGAGGAGTTGGTGATGGGTCAGGTGTGGGTACAGGTGTGGACTGCGAAGGTTCCTGGGGCTGTTGAGGTTGAGGAATCGGAGTTGCGGAAGGTTCAGGGGTTGGAGTCGCTGAAGAAGATGGTTCCGATGTTGGTGAAGGAGACGGCTCACTCGGAGTGGGCGATGGTTGCGGATTGGTCGCGGTCTCCGTTGGTGTCGGTTGAGGAGTCGGTTGAGGTTCTGGAGCCGTTGGAGTTGGCTGAGGAATTGGAGAAGGAGAAGGCTCGACAGGCGCGGGAGACTGCGTTGGCGAAGGGCTGGGGCTGGGTTCTACGGGAGAAGGAGTAGGCGATGGAGTTTGTGGCGCTGGCGATAATGTTGGTGTTGGGGATGGTTCTGGGCTGGATGTTGGGCTTGGACTCGGGGAAGAAGTCGGTTCGGGAGTCGGAGAAGGCGTACTGGATGGGGATGGTTCAGGGCTTGGAGAAGGACTTGGCGTTGGAGAAGGCGAAGGCGAAGGTTCGGGAGTCGGTGTTGGAGCAGGGGTAGGAATTATTCCGTTGTAATAATCAAGGGCTGGATTGCTTTGTGTTGTGCTGATAAATGTTGTAAATCCAGTACCCGAATGACCGCCCTCGCAGAATAAACGCGAGATTGAACCTTTGCCATTAAAGAATGAGTTTGCGTTATCCCAATTTACATTGAAGGTCTGTTGAGCGCCCGAGGCATTGGCACAGGTAATAGTGGTTGCCCCAGTTCGCTCTGCCCGAGCATCATTTATGGGCAACAAAGCCAAAACGACAATGATGAAGAAGGCTATGCCTAGGCGAACATACTTCAATTTGACCCCCAAACTCGGGGTCACTAGGACACGATATGAGCCAATTGTACCAATGGAATAATCTGTGCTAAACTGGGGTTGTAAATGATTGAGAGAGAGGAATCAAATGTCACAAGTCAAAATCACATGGAAGGCTTTTGGAGATAAGCCAGAAATCGGGCGCTTCATTAGTTCTGTTGAATTCGAGACTGAATTCAAGGTTGAAGAAGCCGATGTAAACAAGTTCTTAGAGGTTGTTTACCACAATACAAATACATACTCAGGAAACTTATGGCAGATAATCGAGCCAAAGTTATCTGCAACTCGCACTCACACATCTATCTCAGTCGGTGACGAAATCGAGATTGACGGTCAGGTTTATATCTGCGCTGATTTCGGATTCGAAAAGATTGAGGATGTTGAAATCAAGAAGTTCGGAGATGTCGTTTTCTCTGTAACTGTAAAAGATAAGGTTGATAACTAACCCCAGTTGTGTTAAACTCAGATTGTAACCAAGAGAGAGGAAACAAAATGTCAGAGTTTGAAAAGTATCGCCCATTCAACGAGGATGAACTTCTCGGTCAGATTGGTCGCATGAATGTCTTTGCTATCTCAGGTGGTCGCGTTGAGGTCTGGCGCACTAATGATGGCAAGGCTTGTCGCTCAATTACGCTTCCAGTATCTAACGGATATAGCGTTGAGGTTTACCTTGCTTGGGATGACACATGGACAGTTACTCGTCAATTCAAGCGCAAGGGTCAATACATCAATAAGCGAACCATAGAAGGTGTTTACCCAGAGAATGTGGGAGAAGTTGCTTACCAAGCATCTTGTTTCCGTTCTAATGATGCTTTTGGAGAGGCGGTTGCATAATGAATCTCATTGAAGCCAAGAAAATTGTTGGCAATCAGCCAACATGGGCGCTTAAGAATATGGTTAAGGCGCTTCAAATGTTGCCATGGATGAATACTCCAGAAGATGAGCAACGACTCATCGCCGCAAAGGTTGTACTCAAAGAGAGGAATACAAAATGAGTGAAGTAAAAGAAAAGACATATATCCAGACTGTTCTGGAGACATTGCCACAGCAGACTCGCATTTATTCAATTGTTCGCCATGTCTCTAAATCAGGGATGTCGCGCTTAATTGATTTTTATGTAATGGTGGATAACCGCCCGATGTGGGTGACTCCAGCAATTCGAGACATTCTCGGATATAAGCAAGATGAAAAAACTAGCGCTCTTAAAGTAGGCGGAACTGGCATGGATATGTGTTTCCATGTGGTTC
>Ga0214921_10011574_pt1 | contig 10694 bp, 6 predicted proteins | sample LL1505_MetaG_FD_177992 | JGI IMG/M metagenome (GOLD analysis project Ga0214921, IMG submission 177992) | Freshwater microbial communities from Lake Lanier, Atlanta, Georgia, United States - LL-1505 | ecosystem: Environmental > Aquatic > Freshwater > Lake | place: USA: Georgia | collected 2015-05-28
TTGTGATATAAAATATCACAATTTATATAATATTAATGGTTACTTTACTATGAATCATAAAGATATTTGAATATATTTCTTTAAATTCAATCCATTTTTGTGTGTAACAATGTATGATTTTTTCATTATGATTAATAAAATTTAATAGTGATATATCAGATATAGTATTTCCTTCTGGTAATTTTTTATTTATTTTTAGATAACTATCTAATTCGTCTAATATATAGTACCATTTTATCTCACTATAAAATGGATTATTGTTATCTGGTATATCATTATTTTTTTTGTAATTAACATATCTTTTCATATTTTCTTTATAAATTTTTTGTATATATTCATCTTCTATTTTTTGATAAATTTTAGAATTTGTATAGATATCAAATGTAATTTCCTCATGTAAATCTTTTGTGTTAAATGGTATATGAATATATTTTACATTATTTAATTTAGTAACATGTAAGTTACCCGAATAATATAAAATTCCATCATTTGATTTATATCTATTCATTATATTATTAAATGAATTTAATCTAGAATTGTATATAGTTGTATTAAAATTTTTACATTGTATAAATATATATTTATTATCTTTTTTAGCTAAAATATCAATACCGTAATCATACATCTTATTTATATGATTTATATTAATCATATGTTTGTAATAATTTGCATCTTTAATATTAGAATCTTTTAATTTATCAATAGTATTTATAATATAATTATATCGGTCATTTGTAATTAATTTTGAATCTATTAATATATTTTTGGGTATATCTTTCCAGAGCCAACATTCAAGATGTTCAATATTAATTAAATATTTTTTAATATAAATTTCATATATTCTTCCCTTTTCTTTCATATATTTAGAATAAATCATTCCATCTAATTTGGTATTAATATATTGTGACATTTCATTTTTATCAAAGTCCATATTATTAATATTAGGATATTCTATTACTTTTTCTTCCATTATATAATAAAACTAGATATTTTTTCTTTTATAAATAAACGTTTATTTATAAATTAAAATTTAATAATATATTTAGTAACATGAGTAATTTTATTATCTATTTTAGCTGTAGTATTAAAAATATTAAAGTCTACATTACATGCTCTAAAAACACCTCTGATTAAATTTATATAAGGTCTTTCCATTTCTATACCTTTTTTTTTATTCATAAAATAAGACCAATTACTCAATGAAAAATTTTTAGATATTTCTTCTTCAAGAGCTAATATTTGTTGTTGTTTATCAGTATCAGTATCCATTTTTTGTAATGTAAATGTATTATTTTCATTAGTTAATTGAAGTATTTCAAATATTTTATTTAATGTTTTTTGCATTTCATCTTTACTATATATCTTTGGCATAATAATATAAAATAGATATTTTTTTATATAGAATTTATTAACCTATATAGATTAATAAATAATTTAAATAAAAATTCGCCCGTTTAGTTGAGAGCGAAGCGAACAACAACATAAAATGATATGTTAATATCATTTTATATAATGTATTAATGTGAATCTTCTATCGCTAATATTTGCTGTTATTTTTCAACTTCCTTATCAAATAACTGTAATACAATCGAATTATTAGTTGAAGTCAATCCAAGTATATCAAATAATCTAACTTTAATATTATCTATAGCTTCTTTATTTGAAGTTAATTTATCTACCTTTGGCATAATAATATAAAATAGATATTTTTTTATATTACAATTTATTAACCTATATAGATTAATAAATTATTTAAATAAAATTCGCCCCTTTAGTTGAGAGCCGAAGGCGTAGCCCAAAGGGCGTATATGGCTTTGCCGAAACAACAATCTTTACTATTTTTAAACCTATTAAAAACCATCATTTTTAAGTTTAAGATATTTTTCTTTATATTTTAAATATTTTGTTTTATAATAATTATTACCTCCCCTTAGGGGGATACCATTTTTAATTTTATTATATTCAGTTTCATATTTAAAAGTAGTATATAAAATATAAAATTCAATTCTATTTGGTATTTTAACATATCCATGTTCATCAAGTTTTAATTTACTTTCATATATGTTAAAATATACATCATATAGATTATTATTTTTATCTACTGTATGACTGTCTTCTACTCTATCAGGTAATATAGATTCAAGAGATACATTATCTATATCATTAAATTTATTTTGTAATTCACTAGATAAATTATATCTTTTTTTATTAATATTATTTGATATATGATATGCTAATATAATTAATCCCTTTGAAGTTAAATCATCTACTATTGATTGAATATTAACTTCTTTTATTTTATTATTTGGATTTATATAATTTCTTATTCCTAACATTTTTATAAATCCATAATCTATATCTAATATAAATGGAAAATCATTTGATTGATTATACATATTTGGTTCTAATAATTTCCCTTGATAATTATAAACTGGTAATTTATGAATATAATAATCTAATGCAATAATTTCTCTTTCTATTACTATCTTATCATTAAATTCTATATAACAAAATCTATTATAATAATCATCTAATATATCATTATGTTCAAAATCTTCATCTTCTCCATAAAAACCAGATCTATATTTACTTAGTTCTGTATATTCATCTTTAAATGAAGAGATTGTACTCACTTTATTTTTTATATTTTTTTCATTTAAAATATTTAAACTGATATAAATTTCCTTATTATTAATACATACAATTGAATTATTAAATAATTTAACAATATTACGATCAGTACACCTTTTACAATTTAAATGTTCTATTAATATTCTATTTTCATTATATATTTTTTCCATTTTTTCTTGAAGATTTTCATAATTTATAACAAGTTGTTGTTCTTTCTCTTTTTCTTTTTCTTTTTCTTTTTCTTTTTCTTTTTCTTTCTCTTTTTCTTTTTCTTTTTCCTGTTCCTTTTGTATTTCTTTTCCTGAACCAATTATTAATTGTATTAATTCATTTTCTTTTAGTGATATTAATTCATTATAAATTTTATCTATATATGGATTACTTTTTATTTTAGACCATTCAGTGCATATATTATTCTGCATATATATAGTTATTAAATCTTTATTAAATTTTGTTTCTCTCATAAATTCAGGTAATAAATCTTCTTCTTGATATTGCTCTGATTCTTTTCTTAGCATTCCTTTTAGTAATTGATACTTTAAACCATTAGATTGCCCTTCATTAAATTCTCTTTCATTATTATTTAATATTTCATATATTTCATTATTTGTTTTTGGAAATGGTTTATCATCTGCTATAAAAAATACTGTTAGATATGTCCCTCGATTTAATTTTCTAAATCTAAATATTGCTTGAGCAAAATCTGTATATCTTGTATTTCGATTCATTATTATTACAATATGACCATTATATGATTGTTTTAAATCACTTCCTATTGTATGACATTGATCATAATAATATATATTATCTTTACTTGCTTCTTTATATTTTTTATTTAAATTAATTATATCATATTCAATCCCTTCATCTTTTTCACCAAAATAAACTATTTTTTTATCTAATTCCTTTTTATCAATATATTTTTTTAATTCTTTAGCTACTTCTATATTTGGATAATTTAAAAATAAACCTGCCAAGTCTACAAATCCTCTTGGATCGTCTTTTATTATTTCCATTATACATTCAATATTTACTTCTAATAAATCATCTTTAGTTATAGAAATTACATTATTATTATAACCTTCTTTACCATATCCCATTAAAGCTAATTTAATTTCTATGATCTCATCATAATCTGCTATTTTATTTCTAAATACATATTCATCACTTGGATTATATTTATTTAAATCTAAAGACGCAGTTCCAGTATATCCAACTTGCCATTGATTATATTTATTATATATTATATCCTGAAAACTCATATTATATTGTTCAGTAGTAATATTAATTTCTTGTTTATTTACTTCATAAAGATATTTTAGTAATATATTTTTTTTTAGTTCTAATTTAGAATCTATATCTTTATAAATATCTTTATCAATTATATTTTTTATTTGATCTTTATTACATTCTTCAAGTAATATCATTTTTATTTCCTTTTTTTTATTTTCCTCTATATCTGACATATTTATAATCTCAATTATTATTCCTTTATCATTTAAAAGATTATTAAAATCAAATAATTCATCATTAATTTTGCCATTATATTTTTCTAAATAAATTCGAAATGTTACAATAAGGGTTAGTAATATATTTGAAAATTTAGAATTTTTAACAGGTGTATCTTTTCTAGCAAATGGAGTACATATTCTAGAAATTTTAGTCATATCTTTAAAGACTAAATGTTCAAATCCAAAATCTTTATTATATTCCATAGTTTCAGTTTGATTATAATAATTTGTTAAATTTTCATTAAATAAATCTGGATTTTTTATTAATTCATTACTATCTTTTGGATCTAATTCATATTTTTTTATTTCTAATCCATTTTTTTTATTAAAAGTAAACTCAAATATATATCTAAATAATTTTTCATTTATACTTATTTTTTCTTTAACATTATTAAACATAGATTGTAAATAATTATGATGAGAATCAAATTCATCTATTATATTCATTTCATTTTCTAGATTAGTATTTTTTTCTTTTAAATTAATTCCATCTTTTAATATTTTATCAGTATATTCTAACCATCTCTTTTTAGCTTCAAAATCAGAATATATTTGTACCTTAAGATCAGTTATATTTTCCATAAATATTGTATATGTTCTTGTTGGTCCTACCAAATGATCCATAGTAATAATTGTTGATTGTTTATCTTTTAATAATAAAATTGCAAATGCTAATAATGGTGTAAATACCGATGTTTTACCTTTACCCATCATAAATTGATGCAAATTTAAATTTGGATCTGGCTTATCATTAGGATTATCTAAACATAAACTTCTACGAATTTCATCATATTTATCCATTTGACTTTTCTTAAAAAAGTATTCATTCTGGAGTAAAAATAATAATTCAAAACCATAATAAAAATTAGCTTTTATCTTTTCATTAAAGTATTTCATACTATTTAAAGATGTCATCATATATTGTATATCTCCTGTTTTTGATTCTAGTCTTAATGAATTTATTAAATTTATTAATATATTTATTTCCATTATAAGCAAGAAATTTTCAAAATTATCAATTATAAATTCATCTATTTTTGATTTATTAATAATTTTTGTAAGAATTAATCCTTTAATTGTTTCTAATTTTACAATATTTTTTTTAATTTCAACTATACATCTTTCTTCCGGTTTAAATTCTATAATACGATTTTCTGAATAAAAACTATTAAACACTTTTTTACTATTATCAATAGGTAATAAATTTAATACTTCTCTAAATTTTTCATAATCTATTGGCTTTAAACAATTAATTAAAGTACATAAATTATCATGAGAATCATCTATTATTTTATTTAATTCACTATTATTATATTCAATTTTATATTTTGATTTTAATTTACTAAAATGTGATTTTAAACTTATCTTAGATACATCATAAAATTCATATAATTTATATGTATATTTATCATTATCAAATGATGATATAGTTGTAAATATTTCTGATGGTGAAATTTTTATTTTATACATTAAAAAATAATAATTATAATTTTTGTTATTTTTTTTAAATATTAATAATGGGTCCCGATTCTTATATTTAGAAATATTGTTGGTTAAAATAAATTCTAAATAATAATTATTATTTTCTAAATAACATAAATAAGGAGAATTTTGAGGAATCATTGAAATAAATGGGTGTGTTTCTTTTTTTAAATTAAATAATAATTTATTTTTTGAATCTTTATTTAATTCATCAAATATATAACATTCATCCGTATTGAGTGTATTATCTACATTATATGTAATTTCAATACATTTTTTATATTTATTTATTAAAATAAAACATTTACCCGATTTATTTTCTATTTTATAATCCTCAGTTAAATTATCAACTGGATATAAAAAGAGATACTCTACAATATCTCTAAAATTAAATCCAAATCTATATAATAATAATTCAATATCATTTTTATTATCCTTCTTTAAATAATTATATGTTAATGAATAATATTCTATTCCATTAAATATATATTTTCCATTTAATACATCGATTGGTACTATAAAATTTAATTTTTTAATCCAACTTACTTTATCTTCTGGGTTCCCAATTATATTCAGTATTATTGATATTTTATCTACAATAATTTCATCAATTAAACATCTTATTATTTCTTTTGTTTTGTTTTTATAACTTGTATAATAATTTCCCACATATATTTGTGTATCATTATCTATAATTGAAGAATAATCAGTATGTATATAATACCTTTCATGATCTTCTGGTTCTAAAATTAATAATTTATTATCTGTCAATATTAGAATTATCATAGGATAAATAAAATCTGTATTTAACCATCTATAATTAAATGCTTGTATCTCTTCTTCATTTTTTATGAAGTTTTTTATAGTATTTTTTATAGTATTTATACTATTTATATAAATATCTTTTAAATGTTGATCAATATTATCATTATTTATATTTATTTTATATTTAAAGTATAATTTTATTAAAGGAATTATTCCATATATATTTAAATCAATTATACTATTTGTATATCTAATTAAATTATGATCGTCAAGTCCAAAATGTTCGGATGGTTTCGAAGGATGGCCTATCATAATAAAAATTAAATAATTAAATTTTATATTATATTTTATTTGTATATTAGATACTTTCTCTGTATTAAAATCCCTTATTTTTTTCATACTCATACTAATTATTTCATTAAAATTAAAAATATATAATAATGGATCTATATGAATACGATTAAAAAAATAATATTGACTATCATAATATGTATAATCACCTTGAAATTGATTCCATTCTTCTTTTTCTATTTTCTTTTTTGGTATACATACTTGTAATTTTTGGAATTCCTTCCAATGAATAATATATTCTATCTCATTAGGTTCACAATATAATTCATATAAAAATATTAAATATAAAATATATATTTCAGCGAAAGTACTAAAATAAATTTCTGCTTGACTATATGGATAATCGGGATTAATAACTTGTTTCATAATTTCATAAAAATTATTTGGTGTTGTTAAAATATATGTAATTATGTCATTAAATAAACTTTTAATTGTAGTACTAATTTCTATAAAATCAACCTCTTTTTTATTACGAATATTAAATATAATTAAATTATAGTATTTATAAAATGATTCAAAAATATTATTACTTTTAATTTTAATTACTATATCTTTTTTAGTTAATGTACCTTCTATTTTAAAATTTAATAATTTATCAATTAATAATTTATCTGGATTTAATAAAAATGTTTTAGATGGATAAAACTCAGTAATTTCATCTAATAATTCATTATCTATTATTAATCTATTAATATAATTATTATTATATAAATTATCTTTACTATAAAGAACAGTTTCTTTTGGTAAATATTGAGTATCATTTGATAAACAAAATAAATATATCATTTTATAATGAAATTCAATAAATGCTGAAATAACTTCATTTACATTTTGTCCATTATTAAATGCATTTAATATTTTCATATTAATTGCTAAATTATAATAACTATAAAATGTACATGAGCCAGATTGTTGTATATTATTATATAATCCATTAATATTATTATATTCAATTATAAATGAATTATTTAATTTATATTTTATTGTTGGTATTATTTTTAATATTTCTAATTCTATATTTATATTATCTATAAAAATATCAAAATCTCTTTTTGGATTTTGTAAAATTTTAAAATTTGTATCATAAATTAATGAATTATATTTATTATAACAATTATTAATTAAATTATTTATAGTAAATTCTGGTTTTATAATATCTTTTATACATTCTAAATATGATTCATTATCATTATTATAAAGTAAATGATTAATTGTACATTCTTTTATAAAAGAATCTTTATTTTTACAAATTAAATTTAATAAGGCATAGCATAAATTTTGTTCTTTATGTTCTTTTGTATCTTTTTCTGTAATAAATTTTATAATTATATCATATTGTTCCTTAAATATTATATTATCTATTTTTGGTTGTAATATTTCCCATATAACTGCAATTTTTGTTTTTCCTAGTAAACTTTCAGTATCATAACTATTTATATCTTTAACTGCATTTATTATTTCCATTATATATGTTCCTAAATTTGTCCATAAAGGAACATCTGTAATATAAAAAATTTTACATGCAGTTGTATTATTAAATAATGATTGATTATTAATACCTAATCCAGAGTTTGAATAATATATATATTTTCTACTATTATATTCAAATTTATATAATATAGTAGAATGACCTGATATACCAATATCTAATATATTTGATGGAATTAATGAAAATAATGTATCTAATTTTAATATATCTCTTAAATATGTTCGTTTATCAGATGTAGAACCAATAGTGTTATTTATTTCATGATCAAATAAATAATAAATTGGAAATTTTACAGATGTAATAGTTTCATTAGATTCATTATTTTTTAATTTCTCAAATGCTTTATTCATTAGATCTATTTTATCCAATGAATCATAGAAAGTATTTACCGAAGTTTTTATTCTTTCAATATCCATAATATATATATATATATATATATTTTATTTTTTATTTACCTTAAAAATTTTATCCCTTAGTTAAGAGCGACGCGTAGCCCAAAGGAAGTATATGGCTTTACCAAAACAACAATCTTTATTATCTAAATTATTATATGGAAGTAAAAATTATAGATCCTACTAATCAAACAGATATAGATTTTATTAAGAATAACCCTCAATTTAAACAGGATTTTGAAGATCTTGCTAGTTGGTACAGAGAAAATAAAAAAAAATCTTTTGAAGAAATATTAAATCCACCTACAGAATGGGGTATTGTATCATTCATATTTGGTGTAGGCATTCTTAATTCTAGAATAGTTTCATATGCATTTGGATTCCAAGATAAATATGGATTAGGAATATCTGGAGTATACTCATCAGTAAGAAATATTGGTGGTTGTAAAAATGTTGTTGGAAAAATATTTGATCATTATTGGGATAAAGAAAAATTACAATTTATTAATGATTTATCTTTCTCATTTAATGTAGTTCAAGATAATATATCCGCTATAAAATGTTATACTAAATTTGGCTGTATGCCTGATCCTAATTGGAGTGGATTAACTAAAAATGAAGAAGGTATTAAGGTTCCTGCTTATAGAATGATATTAACTAAGGAATTATATGCAGAAAAATATCTATTACCGGAAGCAGAAAGAAAATTAGCTGCAAGACAAAAATATATTTAAAATATTTTATATTACAATTTATTAACCTAAATAGATTAATAAATTATTTAAATAAAAATTCACCCCTTTAGTTGAGAGCCGACGGCGTAGCCCAAAGGACGTATATGGCTTTGCCGAAACAACAACATAAAATGATATGTTAATATCATTTTATATGAAAAATTAGCTGCAAGGTGAAACATCAAACAAAAGTATTTTTCATTAAAAATAAAATATAAATTAATCATTAATATTTTTATATGTATCTTTTATTAATTTCCAATAATCTGGATTATAATTTTCTATTAATTCAAGATTTAAATTAATAACATGATTAAAATATTTATTAAATCCTCCTTCTAATAATTTAATATTCTTCTCCGGAAAATCTTTTTTTAATCTTTTAACTACACCAGCCCCTCTAATTTGTGAATACATACAATGAACAATAATATTATCGTTTTTTTCAACAAATGGTTTTATTTTTTCTTCATATTTATGTGATTCTAAATTTATTGCACCAGGAATATTTCCCCCTTTAAAATCTACTCCTCGAACATCTATAATTTTATAATCTTTGTAAATATTATTATTTATTAAATTAGTAATAGATATACTCATTTTTATTATAATAATTTATATTATTATAATAACTTAATAAAATTTCAATTTTTAAAAATCAATACCATATAATCTACCAGTTTTATCTATCATAAAATTAGCATCATGTGCATCACTTAATCCACCTCTATTAATTATACCTAATTCTTCTAACCTTTTTCTAAATTCATCTATTTTTTCACTTAATATCTTTATTTTTTCTGCATTCATATCTGGCTTATTTTTTATATCTCTTACAGTTTCACCATCAATATAATCCATTATAATAACTCCTAATTTAATACTTTCTGATAAATCACAAAAATAATATCCATGTATTTTAGGACCCAATTCTAATTCTCCTGCTCTTTTATATCTTTCATAACTTTTACAAAATGTTTCATATGAAGTTCCAGCACCTCCGAATTTTAATGGTTTACTCCATGCACCTTGTAATGGTAGTTTATTAATTATATGATATACTTTATAAGCACAATCATTTTTTTTATATACTGTTCCTTCTTGTCCCATTCCTATTTTAACCATACTTGAAAAATCACATATTTTTTCGAATCCTGGTTCTATTTCATTACCACCTTTTAAAGATATATACTTTTGTTTGATGCTTTCACCTTGCACAAAATCATTTTGCTCTTTTAGATCAAAATACTTTTGTTTGATGCTGTCACCTTGCACAAAATTATTTTGCTCTTTTAGATCAAAATACTTTTGTTTGATGCTGTCACCTTGCACAAAATTA
>Ga0214921_10011575_pt1 | contig 10694 bp, 14 predicted proteins | sample LL1505_MetaG_FD_177992 | JGI IMG/M metagenome (GOLD analysis project Ga0214921, IMG submission 177992) | Freshwater microbial communities from Lake Lanier, Atlanta, Georgia, United States - LL-1505 | ecosystem: Environmental > Aquatic > Freshwater > Lake | place: USA: Georgia | collected...
TTTCCAACCAAAGAAAATCTTTATGTTACAGGACAAACTATAAGTAATTTATTCACCAATACAATTTCAGATGGTTTAGGAAGAATAGACATTTTAAGCGGGAAGTCTGTTTTAATTTATGGCGATCAAGCAAATATTAGTGGTCAAAAATCATTTCAAGATTTAAATTATGTTAGAAAAACAACAGCTTATAATTATGTTACTGGTAATTTTAGTTTTAATAATTTTTATGTTAATTTAATTAATGCAAATTCTCCAAGAACAGGTTTATTACCAGTTCCAACTAGTGGATTAAATTATTATGTCAAGAGTCTAAACACTGGCGTAGTATTACTATCAGGAATATCATCTGGAGTTAAAATAGATAGTTTTGATTATTTAAATCTTTATAAAAATGAAAGCGTTCAACTACTTGGTGTAAATAATCCAGGATATACAGGTTGGATTACAATGGCTTTAAATGAAGGATTAACTTAATATGTCTGATGTAAGAAATAATTTTAATATTGGAAGTTATATTACAGTAAAAGTAACAAATGATCCTGTTACAAATGGAAATAATTTACTAGAAGCTTATAAAAATTCAAAAAATACCAAACCAAACAATCAAGTATTAAACGCTGAGAATAGATTATCAATTATAATTCCTCCAGGAAATTATGATTTAGGAACTCAAACTTTATTACTAGATACTCAATACATAGATATTATTGGCAGTACAAATGCAAAAGAACAACATTTTATTTATAGTAATATTTATATTCAAAATCGTGGGGTTATAAAGCAAACCGTAAATGATGTAAAAATAAAAAATCTTAGAGTCAAGAATACTAATAATACTTTTGTTACAAATTTATTAACTTCTGATCCTGCTGTGTATTTACCAGCGAGTAACATCCTTGGCACACAAAAAACAGAAATTGAAAATGTCATTTTTGAATGTATAGAAGGAAGTTCTTATTCAACTGCGATAACTAGTAATTATATACAATATCAAGGTAAATATACAAAAGTAATTACAGGTTCTAGATCTTTTGATTATATCGAGTCACAAGCAGTATTAACTGATTGCGAATCAACAGGAGATTATTCTTATGGTTGGAAAGGGATAGACGGATATTTAATAAGATGCAGAGGTCAAAATTATTGTTTTGGCAGCTCGATTAGCGCTGATTATTATACAAGCTTTGGAGATCTTAAAGATTGTATTGGAGCTAATTATTGTTTTTTTTATAATACATCGTTTTTTGGTAGCTTAAAGGATTGTACTGGTGATGCTTATTCTTTTTGTTCAAAAAATGGCATAGTAAATTATTTAGATTCTGGTGGATTTATAGAAAATTGTAGGTCACATGGTAATGGTTCATTCTGTTCTTCTTCTGTTGGCGATAAAATATTTAATAATTATGGAGTTTTTATAAATTGCATAACTCAAGGTAATGGTTCATTTTCATATAATGAAACTTGTAATTCTGTTTTTATAAACTGTACAGCAAATTCTATATCAGATTATTGTTTTGGCTCTAGAACCGAAGGATCTAATCCTTATCCCATATATGGTAAATTTATTAATTGTAATGCTTTCGGAAATTATTGTTTTGGATATGCTAACATCATATATGCTACTTTTATTAACTGTAATTCCTTAATGAATTCTTTTGTAGCAACTACAAGTCAAAATAATTTAGGAGTATATATGAATTGCGTTGGAACATCTCCATCTTTTAATATATAATAATTATTATGATATACTATCAAAAATTAAAAGATCAAAATTTCACAAAAAGAACAATTAATTCTCTATCAGAAGAATTAACCCAAGATGAATTGATTATTTTAAATGAATTATATAATAAAGTTTTATTAGAATCAGAAGATTTTAACACTTTATCAAGTTTTAATGCGAAAAATGTTAATAACAAATTATTTGGTATAATTAATTATTATGATTCAAATAATTCATTTAAACAAAAGAGATTTTAATTATGTCAACACAAGCATATTTTATATCTGGAGATAGTAAGTTTTATTTAAAAGCTGGAGCTACTACTGGCTTGTTTTTAAAGAAAATAAATTTAGTTGAACCAACAATTACTGGAACTCAAATTATAAATGGTGATCAAAGGGTAAATGGAAATTTATATCTTTCAAATCTGGATGTTAATAATATTGATTATGCTTTATTTTCTGGACTTAATATTTTAATAAAAAGTGGAGATATAGTTTCTGATACTAATATTTTTGCTAAAAATTTAGTATACAATACTGGCAATCAAACTATCTCTGGAGTTAAGACTTTTGCTACTGAAGTAACTGCTCCTAATCTTGTTTATAATAGTGGCGACCAAACTATAAACGGATCAAAAACATTTAATAATAGTATAACTTTCTATTCTGGTGTCACATTTCTAAGAAATGCAGGAGGAGCAGATGCCGATATAGATTTATTAAGTAGATTTCCAATAAATACCAGAGCTTCAATAGGAACTGATACTGGAATTTTAGGGCAATCAATAAACACATTAAATACTGAAAGAGAAATAAAAATTTGGGAAACTGGTGGCGCAGTTACAGCAGTAGGTTATGGTCCATACATTAGAATTGGTAGATCTGGAGTATTAATATCTGAAAAAACTGAAAGTAAAGTTGGTATTGGAACGCTATTTCCAACAGAAAAAGTTCATATTAGCGGAGGAAATCTTAGAGTTGATAATTCTGGTATATTCTCTCTTTCTGGAGCATCAACTATACCTTTACCAAATAATCCATTATCAATAGTTGGTAGTGGAAATACATATGTACAATTAAATATTCAAAATAGAGCAACAGGAAAATTAGCAAGTGCAGATTTAGTCATTACTGCGAACAATGGAACAGATAATACTAATTATATTAATCTTGGTATCAATAATAGTGGATACAGTGATCTAGAATTTAGTGCTGGAACTGGATTAGATGGATATTTATATATAGATGGTGGAAATTTAGACATTGGAACAAAAACGCCCAATACTGCTGTAGAATTTCATGCAGGAGGAACAACTGCAAATAGAACAATCGCAAGAATAGATCAATCTGGATTAAATATTGTTAGTGGTAATTTAAGATTAAATAACACAGTAATGCCTTTAACTGGCGATAGATTAGTTTATATTAATATGAATAATAATAGTGATAGTTATATAACTAATACTCATAACTTTTTTGGTCAAATGGCTATAGGATATAAAGCTAATGCTGCAGGAAGACAATTTCAAATTTTACAAGATTTATTAGTTAGAAAAGCAACATGGACACATATTACAGCTACAACAATCGGTTCTCCAAATTTAGCTGCTTCTGGATTTTTGTTTACTACTGGAGCAACAAATAATCAAATGATTTTAATAGCAGATGCTATATTACCTAGTGGAAGTGATACTAATAATTGCTTTAATTATTCTAAAATTTTTGATCCTCCAATCGTTATCAAGAGTGGAGATTTTATAGTAGCTTCAATATATAATGCTGGTGGATATACCACATTACCAGCTGGTACTCGTAATTCTATTAATTTATATTGCTATTATTAATATTTGAATTTCAGAATATATAGCGCTATAATATAGTGTAATCTATTATGAAAACTATGCTATCTAAAATATTTGGCCCTAATTGGAGATCTAGCTCATCTGGAATAACCACAGTTGTAGCAGTTTGTACAGCAATAGCTATTCATTCTGATCCGTCATTAGTAACATTTCTTCCTGATCAAGCAGAAACTTATATTGTTGGAATGTCTAAACTTATAGCAGTTGTTAGTGGAATTATTTTTGCTTTAACTGTTAAAGATGCAAATGTCACAGGAGGCACAATAGCTTCTACAACTGAAGCGCAAGAAAGAATACATCCACATGGAGATAATATATGAATAAATTAAATTTAATTGCTATTGCTTTTTTAACCTTACTTCTTGGAGCTTGTGCAACAACTCCAACTGGTCAAGTAGATGCTGCAGCTAGCGTAGAAAATGCACTTCCTTATGTTAAGCCAGCAGTTGTTCTTGCTTGCACTGTTGTTCTTGATCAAGCTATTTCTGGTGATGATAGAGTTGAAAAAGCTAAGATGATTAATCATGTTGCAGCTATTGTCGAAGGATTAACAGTTGGAACTGCTCCAACTCCAGACCAATTACAAAAAGCTCTAACAGATTATCTTCCAGAACAAAAAACTCATTGGGTAAATTATGTTACTGTTATAAAAGATATTTATGCTCAACAATTTGCTCGTATAGATGGAAATACTGCTCTTGCAATTAAAGTACTCAATGCTATTGCTTCTGGGTGTAAAGATGCTACAGCAAGTTACGTAGAATAATCATGCCAACTGGAATAATCCAAGCTTTACTTTCAGCAGTATCTGGAATATTCTCAGCAATTAATAATGTATTTGGAGCGAAGAATACGAAAGAAATGAAAGAGCGTCAAGAAGCACAAAAAGAAGTTAATTACCAAAGTGAAATAGAAAAAGAAGTACAGGAGAAAGATCTTGAAAAAATTCGCAAGCGTACTAGTACTTAATTTTCTTCTCGTTAGTTGTGTTACTGTAACGCCAAATAAAATAGAAGATGATAAATCTTCATATGACGCAACCACTCCAAAGCAATATGATAAAGATAATGGTGGATTAATTTGTTTTGTTGGCGATGATGCTCTTATTACAAATCAAGCCAGAGAACGTTACAATAACTTAATCACAATGTATAGAATTAAATTTAAAAAAGAAAAAGCAATAGATTTAAAAGAAGATTCTGGAGTTAAACCTTATAAAGATAATTTTGGAAACAATCTTTATTTAATTGATACTGAACATCTTGTTTATTTTGGGGTTTTAAACTCTTGGTTAAAAGAAAAAGTTCCTCAAGATAACATCTTAGATAAGACCATAGATAAAATAAATAATTAATAATACATTTATATATGGCATATTTTAAAACATTTGGCACACCAAATTTAAATAAAGGCAGAATTTTAATAAAAAATAATACCGCACCGCTTGCATCCCCAATTCCAGTAAGAGATGAATATGTAAATAATATTACTTATATAATAAAATCATATGGAACATTGAAATCAACATTTACTCCAAATCAATTTGCTCCATATTCAGATACAATAACAATTTATATAGAAGGAAAAATAGATGGAGAAAATAGATCTTTTATTTCAGATGATAATAATAATTGGTTAGATGTAAATAGTTTTGAAATTGTAAATGATTTTTCTATTCCTATAAATTCTTTATTAGTTTTTAATACTAATTTAAGTACAATTTCATTTAATAACGCAACAATACAAAAATTTATATATAATAGAAAGATAACTTTAGATAAAGTTTTGTTAATAGAAGATATTTTATCATCTCAAACAAATACAATTGGAATTTTGGCGCAAAATGCAGTTTTTATTCCAGATGGATCAGATAAAATAATGAGAAATGCTAATATCAATCAAAACAATAGAATAGATTATAATCTTGGATATACTCCTAAAACTTTTACTGCAATTTTTGATTATAAAGCTGGAGGAGGAGGCGGAGCAGATGGAGGCTATTTTTATTTTTTTGCAAAAGGAAAAGGAGACGGAGATTTAGATTTTCCGTGTGGAAAATATTGTAATTTTAATTCTGATGCTTATAGAATTCATTTTGATGAATATCCTTCCAATGAACAATTAGCAGTTTCTTGGGGCGGATATCAAGGTGATTGTCCTACCCAAGATATAATAAAGAGCGTTGGCACAGGACAAGATAATAATTTAGGTATCAATTTTGGAGATAATACTTGGCGAACAATTAAAATACATTTTGATCATGGAATTTTTAGAATATATATTAATAATATATTATCTTTAGAATGCTCAGATCCAGAATATAATTCTAGAGATAAAACTGGAAATTATTTTGGATTAGGTGGTTATGTTGGTGGAGTATTTAATTACCATTCTTTTAAAAATTTTAAATTTTACAAAATTATTATATAAATATGCTTTCAAAAAAATCATTAGATCTTATTTTAGAATTTGAAGTTGGTGGTGGGGAAAATTATTATAATAAATTTTTAAAAAATCCAACTTGGCCAGGAGAACAAAGTGGAGTTACAATTGGCGTTGGATATGATTGTGGATATGTAAATAAAACAGAATTTTCTAACGATTGGAAAGATCTTCCTCAAAAAGATTTTGATAGATTATATAAAGTAATTGGAATAAAAGGGGTAGCCGCAAAAGATTTTATTAAAGGATTAAAAGATATAAATATTCCATGGGATCTTAGTTTAAAAGTTTTTATGAATAAAACTGTAACAAAATTTTGGAATTTAACAAAAGAAACTTTTCCTAATTTTGATAATCTTCCAGAAGACGCAAAAGGCGGATTAGTTAGCCTTGTTTTTAATAGAGGAGGTAGTCTTCAGGGCGATAGACGTAAAGAAATGAAATTAATAAAAGATGGTATGTCTATTACAACAAACTATGATCAAAAAGCATTAAGCTTTATAGCTAATCAAATAAGAAATATGAAAAGAATCTGGATGGGCGGAAGCATCGAAAAAGGGATGAGCAGAAGAAGAGACGCAGAAGCTAAATTAATAGAAGATTCACTAAAAGTGTAATAATCTTTATGAAAAAACTTATATTAGTATTACCATTATTTTTATTAGTTTCTTGTTCTGAACATAATCCTGATAGCAGAGAATTACCAACTAAATATCCAGAAACACCAACAATGGGCTCTGCTGACGATATAACAAAAGAATTATACAAAAAATAATAATTCATTTATTCAATGAATATATTTGCTATAAATAAAGAATATAATGCCACGGGCCAGATTACTATAAAAACTGGTAAAGGCAGATTATTTTTAGGAGAACCAGATGCTGAATTTTATTTTTCTAGAGCTGGCATAACAGATTATAATACAAAAAAAGATATTTATGATTATATTAAAGGTTTAAAAGATTTAAATTTATGGGACTATACAATAAATACATTTTTATTAAATTCTGGATATAATTCAAATACTAGCACAGTTTATGATTTAAAAAATAAAAACTATGATGGAAAAATAATAAATTATAATCAGTCAGAATGGACTCTTAGTGGTTTGCATTTAAAAAGTGGTTATGCAGGTCCTTCTTTTCCCGAATCGAGTGGAAAAAGTATAATAGCACATCCTAAATTGCCTGTTTTAAGTGGAAATTGTACGTTTGTTATGTTAGGTAAAACTTTAGTAAATGGTGAAGGTGAAGGAATGGGACAATGGTGGCATCAATGTAGTCGCGCTGGAAGTGATAGAAGCATTTGGTTTTGTCCAGACGCTTACTATGCTCCATCAGAAATGCAATTTGGAAGTAATTATTATGATTCTTATTATCCAAATTTACCAAGTTGGCCATTTTATTGGGCAAGTTATGGAAAAAGTGCAATATATAGTACCACAAGATTAAGTGCTGGTCAACAGTACAATATAATATCTTATAGCAATCCATATTCTCCAAGCGCAATTCCAAATTCTGGAACAGGTTGTATAACAGTTTATAAAGATGGCAAATTTATAGCTGAAACTTCAAGTGGAGTAGTAACCTTACCAAGGTTCTGCGAATATATACAATCATATCCATGTGAAATATATAGCGGTATGATAGGTGGATATCTTGATCTTGACACAACAAATTATACTAATAGCGTAGGCGCAAAAAACGATGGATTTTACACCATTGCAGCCTCTTTTTCTAAGGTATTAAATTCTGGAGAACATATAGCTTTACATAAATTAATTAAAAGCACAATATCAAAGAATATTGATATAGTTCTATAAAATTAACGTTTAAGTGTATATTATATAAGAATGAATTATAATTCTGACCAATATGGCTTTGAGCAAATTAAAGCCAAAAAGACCTATAAACCAAAAACAAAAAATCGTAAGAAAAATAATTCTGAAAAATCATTAGTCTTTTCTAAAAAAATTATCGCAGGATTAGAAGATAAAATTCAATCTTTCAATAAAAAAAATGAAAAACAAATTGAACTTATTCAATTAAAAAAAGCATATAAAATTGGTTTTAATAATATAGAAAATATCAACAAAGAAACTTGGGCGCATGTTAATTTATTTTTAAGAATAATGAATGGTGAAAAAATAAACTTTTTTAATAATTTAAAATCTAATCTTATAGAAATATCTGGTTCAGAATTTATTATAAAAGGAGATTTAATGCCAGAAGAAATAGATTATAAACAAGCAGAAGAAGATATTAAAAATTATAATTTAGAAGATTTTGACTTTAAAAACCACGAAGAATTATATCTCGAAGATGAAGAAGATCGTGTAATATTTAACGTAGAATAAATTATGAAAAAACAAAAATTTGAATCTATTTTTTCTAATATTAAAATTAGACCTATTGTAAGTGAAGAAAAAGATAAATATCTCTCTGTAGCTTCTTTAGATAAATTAAAGAAATTTTTACCAGAAATTAACACAGAAGATAATGTAGATCTTCTTCCTGTAGCGTTTGATGCATGCGTAGTAAATAGAGTGAATAAGAATGGCGATGTAATTGATGGAGAAACAGCAGCTAAAATAGCTAAAAATTTTGCTAATAAACCAATTAATATTGAGCATAATAGAAATCAAGTAATTGGATGTATTCTTTCTGCTAGTTTTAGTAAATTTGGAAGCAACGAGCCAATTACATCAGAAGAAGTAAAGAGCATGAAAGAACCATTTAATATTACTTTAGGTGGAGTAATTTGGAAAGTTGTAAATCAAGACCTAGCAGAACAAATAGAAGAAAGTAATGATCCAACTAGCAACAATTATATGAGCATAAGTGCTAGCTGGGAATTAGGTTTTAATGATTATAATTTAGTAGTTTTAGATGGTAGCGAAAAGAATATTGAAAATGCACAAGTTATTTCTGATGAAAATCAAATAGAAAAATATAAAAATAATTTAAAAGCTTTTGGTGGAACTGGCAAATTAAATAATAATAAATCAATTTACAGAAAAGTTTTGGGTAAAGTTGTGCCACTCGGCATTGGATTCACCATGAACCCAGCTGCTGATGTTCAAGGAGTAGCGACTCCTTCTCTAGACGTAGAGTTAGAAATTAATGATATTTCTGAGGAAAAGGCTTCTGAAGCTGATACAGCTTACGAAAATAACATTTCCCAAGAGGAAAAATTAAATGTAAAAAAAGAGAGGATATATATGAAAATAACAAAAATCGAAGATATTACAGACACACTATTGAAAGAAGTAACTGCGTCTAGCGTTACTGATTTTATAGCCGAAGAAATTAAAAAAGTAAGCGATCAATTTACTGCTGAAAAAGCAGAAAAAGAAACCGCTCTCAAAACTGCTACAGAAAAATATGATTCTGCTTTTGCTGAACAAGAAGCTCTTAAAAAACAACTTGAAGAAGTTAATCAAAAATTAACCTCTATTCAAGCCGAACAAGAAGCCAAAGCAAAGCAAGAAGTATTTAATATTAGAATGGCAGCTTTTGATGAAGAGTATGAACTATCTGACGAAGATCGTCAAGTTCTAGCTACAGATATTAAAGATTTAAATGAAGAAGCCTTCTCTGCTTATAAAAATAAAATGGCAGTTCTTATGAAAGAAAAGAATAAAGCTGCTAAAAAAGCCAAAATGGATAAAACTAAAGAAGAAGAGATGAAAGCTTCGGTTATTTCAAATGAAGTAAAAGCTTCAGAAGAAGTAGCACCACAAATTTCTACAACCCAAGAGGTTGTTGAACAAGCTGTTGATAATGGATCAAAAGCTTCAGTCGAAATTCCAAATTCCGCTCCTGCTGCAGAGCCAACCATACAAGAAAAGTATGCTAAAGCTTTCAGTTTGGAAGGATTTGAAATCAAATAAACAAAAAGGAGAAAATATATGGCTCATAATTTAAGACCATTTAGACAATATGATGAACATGATGTTGTAAATCTTTTCGCTTATAGCGGAGATTCCACTCTTGTTCTAGCAGGCAAAGCTGTAAAAGTAGTAGGAGCTGGCTTTAATGCAAGTTCTTCTAACCCAGTCGAAGACATCGGTAGTATTGGTGCTTCTTTCGGGAATACAGTTTCATCCCGCTATGGAGTAGTAGGAAAAATTGCACCAGCAGTTTCTGGTGATGCAGTTATAGGTTTAACCCTAATGGCAGTTCGCGAAACAGATGAAAACGGTGAAAAACTAGCTTTCAATCCTCGCAAGGCTGCTGAAATGGGCGTTGTAATCAGTGGACAATCAGTTCCAGTTCTAACCCGTGGAATAGTACTTTATAGTGGACTATCTGCTGGTACAGCTGGTGATTCAGTCTACCTCAGTAGCTCAAGCGCTGGGGATTTAACAACTTCTCAAGTTGGTTCTTCAACTAAAGTAGGCAAACTACTTGGCTCGAAAGATGCCAACGGTTTTGCTCTATTGAAAATTGAACTCTAATTTTAAGTAAAGGAAAAATAAAAAATGAAATTAAAATTAAAAAATACCCCAGAGCAAGTTGAGCTTATCAAAGCAATGGCTAGCAGAGATGCTAACGTTTCAAGAGAAGCTTCACAAGCATTTGCTGCTTTTATCGGACCAGTAGTTAGCAAGGTTTTGATGCAAGCAGGTACAGCTAGTTCAGTTTATACTGATCTTGC
>Ga0214921_10011576_pt1 | contig 10693 bp, 8 predicted proteins | sample LL1505_MetaG_FD_177992 | JGI IMG/M metagenome (GOLD analysis project Ga0214921, IMG submission 177992) | Freshwater microbial communities from Lake Lanier, Atlanta, Georgia, United States - LL-1505 | ecosystem: Environmental > Aquatic > Freshwater > Lake | place: USA: Georgia | collected 2015-05-28
GTCGGCCCTGCGGTCGGAACAGGTTCGCAAGATCGTGCTCGTGCGGCCAGCCGTGGAGGCGGGAGAAAGCCTCGGCTACCTGCCGGGCGACCTGCAGGCCAAGATCAATCCCTACTTGCGGCCGCTGCTCGACGCGCTGCGGGAGATGATGGATTACGAGCTGCTCAAGCGGCTCACCGAGCAGGACGTCGTCGAGATGGTTCCGCTGGCCTACATGCGTGGCCGCACGCTCAACAACGCCTTCATCATTCTCGACGAGGCGCAGAACACCACCGTGGCGCAGATGAAGATGTTTCTGACGCGGCTCGGCGTCGGCTCCAAGATGGTGATCTCCGGCGACACCACCCAGATCGATCTGCCGCCCAATCGCCGCAGCGGCCTGGTCGACGCGATGGAGCGGCTGGAACGGGTGCGAGGCTGCGGACGGGTGCAGCTCGGCGGGATCGACATCGTCCGCCATCCGCTCGTGCAGCGGATCGTCGAGGCCTATGGCGACTGAGCCCCCATGAACATCGCTCCATCCTCCTACCGTCGCCGCATCAAGCGGGGCTCCTCCGTCGAGGTGCCCCACGGCTTCTGGGGCACGCTGCTCGAGAACGTCTCGCGGTCCGAGGTGCTGCTTCGGCTCGCCCTCTGCCTGGGAGCCGCCCTCGTGCTGCTCATGCTCATGCACGGCTGGTCGGAGCCATTTCCCTTTCGCGCAGGGATGGTGTCACCCCGGGGCGTGGTGGCCCGCGTGCCGTTCGAAAAGCCCGATGCGGAACGGACCCGCACAGCCCAGGAGCGTGCCGCTGCGCAGGTGCGGGTGGTCTACTCGCAGGACAAGGCGCCGATCGTGCGGCTGCGCGACGGTCTCAAGAACCGCCTCGCGGAGATCGCGGCGGCCGACTCGGTCACGGCGTCATCGCGGGCGGCCTGGCTCGAGTTCGCGCCCGAGGCCGCTCCGGCCATCGATGCGCTGGTGGCCGCCGCGGAGAAACCGGCGGTCCGCGAACCACCGCTCGCGCCGGAGCCGCCTGATGCCACGGCCACGCCGGATGCCGATGCCGAGAAGAAGCCCGCTGCCGAGGCAGGCAACGCGGCCTCCAAGCCTGCGCAGCAGCCCGACACGCGCGTGCTCGCGGCCGGGCAGGCATTCCAGCGATTTCGGGCCCGTATCGATACGAAAGAGCGGCTCCTCGAATGCGAAAAGGCGATCGATCGCAGCTTCGCCGATCTCGAAAGCATGGGCGTTCTCGAGAAGATCCAGCACGGCATCGACGAGGGCAGCCAGACCGAGATCGACGTTCATCCGCTTGGCAACAACACCGAGGTGACGCGGGCGCAGGTCGCCGACGTGCTGCAGGGCGAGGCGAAGGTTCGACTTCGAACGCGGCTCGACGAGGAACTCGGTGAGGGACCGCTGGCCAGTCGGGTCTTCGCGTGGCTCGAGCAGCGACTGGCGGGAACGCTCGAGATCGACCGCGACGCGACTGCCAAGGCCAAGAAGGAGGCCGTCGAGAAGACGCCCCAGCAGTTCGTCCGTTATGCGGCCGGCGACCTGTTGGCCGACGCGGGCGTGCCGATGAAGGCCAATGACGTGCAACTCCTCGAACGCGAGCACGAGGAATATGTCCGGCAGCAGGATGCCCGGCAGCGGATCGGCCGCGCGCTGTCGCTGTTTGGTCTGTTTGCGGCGATGTTCGCCCTGTCGGGGTTCTACATCCACCTGCATCATCGTGAGGTGCTCGATGATCTCGGGCACGTGGCCACGCTGGTGGGGCTCTCCGCGGCGACCATCGTGCTCTGCCTCCTGTCGGCGGGAGAGGCGTGGCGGGCCGAGATCGTGCCGCTGCTCGTCTTCGCCATGACCGTGGCCATCGCCTATGACGAGGATCTCGCGCTCCTGCTGGCGGCCGAGGTGGCGCTGGTCGTGGTGGTCGGGCTGGGCCGAGGCCTGGCCGACTACGTGACGCTCTCCGCGGCCGCGGCGGCGATGGTCTTCTGGATGGGCCGGATCCGCAGCCGCAGCAAGCTGATCTACGTGGGGCTGTGGGCCGGTGCCGTCGCGATCGCCACGCAGGTCGGCGCCAATCTCTTGGAGGAACGGCCACTTGATGCGCAGCTGCTCTACGAGGCCGGCCGCACCGGCGTGTGGACGCTGCTGGCCGGTTTTTTGATGACCGGCCTGCTGCCGTTCATCGAACGATCGTTCGGCGTGCTCACCGACCTGAGCCTGCTGGAAGTCGGCGACGTGGCCCACCCACTCCTGCAGGAACTCGTTCGCCGCGCTCCGGGCACCTACAACCACTCGATCAACGTGGCGAGCATCGGCGAGGCGGCAGCCGAGGCGATCGGCGCCCGCGGACTGCTCGTGCGGGTGGGTGCCTATTTTCACGATGCGGGCAAGATGCTCAAGCCTGCCTACTTCATCGAAAACCAGGGGCAGGAAAACCGGCACGAGTCCCTCGTGCCGGCGATGAGCACGCTGATCATCATCGCCCACGTCAAGGAGGGCGTGGAACTCGCGCGGCAGTACAACCTCCCGCAGCCGATCGTCGACATCATCGCCGAGCATCACGGCACGACGCTCGTGGAGTTTTTCTACCGACGCGCGACCGAACTGTCGCAGACCGACCCCAACGGCACCGAGATCGACGAGCAGAACTACCGCTACCCGGGCCCCAAGCCGAGCTCGCGGGAGTCGGCCGTATTGATGCTCTCCGACGCGGTCGAGAGCGCCAGCCGCGCCCTCACCGAGCCGACGCCCGCCCGCATCGCGAGCCTCGTGCACGATCTTGCCATGAAGCGGCTGCTCGACGGCCAGTTCGACGAATGCGGCCTGACGCTCGAGGAACTTGAACTGATCGAGCGGAGCCTGGTGAAGAGCCTGACGGCGGTCTATCACGGTCGCGTCAAATATCCCGACCAGAGGACAGCGTAGTGCCCCGACTCCGCGGCCGCTCCGTCCCCCAGCCGCCTCAGTCGACGCTCGTCGTCGATGTGAGCGACCGTCAGAAACTGCTCCGGGTCTCGGCCCGTGGATTGGAGCGGCTGGTTCGCAGGGCGCTGGTCGCCGAGGGTATCGAGGAGGCCGAGATCAGCGTCATCCTGGTCGACGATCGGCGGATCGCGGCGGTTCATCGTCGCTGGCTCGGGCAGCCAGGCCCGACCGACGTGATCACATTCGATCTCGCCGCGGGCACCGCCGGCCCGCCGCGTGCGAGCGTCTTGACCGGCGACATCGTGGTGAGCACGGAGACGGCCCGCCGCATGGCCCGCGCCGTCGGTTGGACGCCGCGACAGGAACTCTCCTACTACATCATTCACGGCGTGTTGCATCTCACCGGCTACGACGACCACACGGCGGCTGACTGCCGTCAGATGCGGGCCCGCGAGCGTGCGGTGATGAAGGCCTGTGGGCTGCCGGTTCCACCGCGAACGAGGGCCGCAGGCACCCGCTCATGAACGCCTCAGAATCACTCGGGATCGAAACGGCGTTCCTGCTGCTGTCGCTGGCCAGTCTGGCGGCCGTGCAGGCCCGCAGTGTCCGCGGCGCCCAGCGGCATCGCATTCAGGACCTCTGCCGGCGTGCCGGCGTGCCGGCCCACTACGACGAGATCGTGGCGGGGAGCGAGACGATCGCCTTCGTGGCGGCGTCGGTGGTCGTGATCGCGGCGGTCGTTGCCACACTGCTGGCGGCCCGCGGCCTGTTCGCCGCTTCCGGGGGCATGCTGGCATTGGAGGTATCGGCCGTCGCCGGATGGATCGCGATCGTGTGGCTCGTGCTCGTCGTGGTGCCGATGCTCGTGACGAAGTTCGCGGGGCCGTGGATCGTCGTGGCGACATGGCGGCTGTGGCGGCCCGTGATCGGCATGTTGGGCCCGGTCGTGCGGCTCCTTGGCAGCCTGGCGGCTGCGCTTGGCCGTGCCGCCGTGGGCCGAGGCGGCGACGACGAGGTTCTGGAACGGCCACAGGACGAACTGCGGCTGGTCGTCGACGAGGCCCACCGTGAAGGCCGCATCGAGGGGACGGCCCGCGACATGATCAGGGGTGTGATAGGCCTGGACGAGGTTCGCGTGTCGCAGATCATGACGCCCCGCACCCAAATGATCTCGATTCCCCTCGCCACCGACTGGGACGAGGCCGTGCGTCTGGCCGCGGAGAGTGCCCACACGCGGCTGCCGGTCTGGGATCGCTCTGCGGACGACGTCGTCGGCATCATCCACACTCGAGATATGCTCACCAGGCTCGCCGACGCCCTCGCCCCGGGCACGGTCGCCGCCCCTGCCGAGCCACGCGGCATCCGCGCTCTGCTGCGTCCCCCGTGGTTCGTGCCCGAGTCGATGAGCGTGCGGACGCTGCTCCTGGAATTCCAGCGTGGCAAGACGCACATGGCCATCGTGACCGACGAGTTCGGCGGCGTGGCGGGGATCATCACCATCGAAGACGCCCTGGAGGAGATCGTGGGCGAGATTGCCGACGAGCACGACGAGGCGTTCACGGACGGCATTCGCGTGGTCTCGCCAGACGCCTGCGAGGTGCTGGCGCATGTTCCGGTCGCGCGGCTCAACGAACGAATGGGATTGGCGCTGCCGGAGGAGGCGGGGTATGAGACGATCGGCGGCTTCGTGTTCCACCAATGCGGCCGCATCCCGGAGGTGGGCGAGAAGGTCAGATCGCACGGTGCGCTGCTGGAAGTGCTCGCCGCCACTCGCCGGCGGATCGACCTGATCCGCATCGAGCGGATCGGGGACGAGCGGCCCGGGAGCACCGGAAACGATGGCGGCTGAGAAGGCACGGGCGATCGTCATCCGGACGTTCCCCTTCGGGGACAGCAGTTGCGTCGTCACCCTGTTTACCCGGGAGTACGGCAAGCTGCGGGCTCTGGCGAAGGGGGCGTGGCGGCCCAAGAGCGGATTTGACGCCGCCCTTGACCTGCTTTCGATCTGTCAGGTACTCGTCCTCCGCAAATCGACCGATGCCCTCGACTTGGTGACGGAAGCCTGTCTCGAGCACCGGTTTCGGGTTGGAAGGAGCCAGGCAGCGTTTCTCGGCGGCATGGATGTCGCTGAACTGCTCGACACGCTTACCGCGGATGGCGATCCGCAGCCGGAACTGTTCGATGTCGCTCGTGCCACGTTGCGAACGCTTTCGGCCCCTCGTCCTGCCCATGATCAAAACACCCCTCCGACTGAACTTACGGACGGCCTCGTGCGGGCGTTGGTCGCGCACGCCGAGTTGGCCATGCTCCGACTGGTCGGTCATGCGCCGGCGCTCGTCCGGTGCGCCGAGTGCAGCGGCTCCATCGACGGCGGAAGCCGGATCGCATTCGGGATGCTCGACGGCGGCGTGCTCTGCGATCGGTGCCGTCGTGGCAAGCGAGCAGTCGTTTCGATCTCGGCAGATTGCCTGGCAGCGCTCCAGCTGTTGGCAGCAACCCCCGACGCGTGGAGGTCTCTTGCCTTGCCGCCACTCGTCGACGGCGAGGTGCGTGCCGTCATGAACACCATGCTTTCCCATCTCCTGGGCAGACGGCCGCGGGTTGCCCCCCTGCTCCAGCCGCGGTCTCGTCCCGGCCCATCCCGCTCCTCCTGAGATCAGCTTGGCCCGTAGATCAACCTGACCCGTCTCTCCACACACCGCGTTCCTTCGTTCATGCCACCAGTCCGCATCACTCACTGTCTCCGGTCGACCGGATTCGCCTGCTGCGTGGCGGCCATCGCCTGCGTGCTCCTGCAGGCAGGATGTGCCACCATCAAGACGCCGACGTGGCCATGGGCGAAAAACTCGTCTGCCGACAAGAAGCTCGCCGGCGAGTTGGGCGAGGACGCCGACTCCGCCGTGATCTCCTCGGAGTTCAATCCCACCGAGCAGGAGTTCGGGTGGGATTACTTCAAAGGCGAGAACATCAAGAAGCGGTGGAAGAAGGTTCTCGGCCGTGGGCCCAACGAGCCGGTGGCCCGGAAGGCCCTGGCAGAGGCGGATGGCCTGTATCGCGACCGCAAATACGCGGAAGCGGCCAAGAAATACAAGGTGGCGATCGACCGGTGGCCCGATTCGGTCATCGAGGAGGATGCCCTCTGGCAGCTTGCCGAGTGCTGGTTCTTCATGGATCGCTACCCCAAGGCCGAGGACTGCTACGACGAGCTGGTCAAAAAATACGCCAACTCGCGGTACCTCGACCGTATCGCCCATCGTCAGTTCGTGATCGCGCAATACTGGATCGCCCTCGATCAGAAGCACAACTACATGACGATCGTACCGAACCTCGTCGACCGCAGCCGACCGCTGTTCGACACCCGCGGCAGGGCGATCAAGGCGTATGACCATGTGCGCATCAACGACCCTCGCGGGCCGCTGGCCGACGACAGCATCATGGCGCAGGCCAACGCCCACTTCGTCGACCGGCAGTGGATCGATGCCGACTATTTCTACGGCCTGCTCCGCAGCGAATATCCCGAGAGCGACTTCCTCCTCCAGGCGCACTTGCTCGGCCTGCAGGCGAAGCTGCGGGCGTATCAGGGGCCGGGCTACGAGGGGGGCGTGCTCGACGAGGCGGAGATCCTGGCCGACCAGACGCTCGTGCAGTTCCCCGACCAGTTAACGCCAGACGAGGGCGAACGGGTGCAGACCACACGGGCCGCGATCGCCGCGCAGCAGGCGCAGCGGCACTGGGGCCGTGCCGAGTTCTACGCCAAGGGCAAGCATTACACGTCGGCCCGCATCTATTACGCCCTCATCGCCCGCGATTATCCCAAGACGATGCTCGCCCAGCAGGCTCGTGACAGGCTCGACAAGTACAATGGTTTGGAAGACGTCTCCGATAATCCGCTTCCAATGCTGACGGCGCTGCTCAATCCCGATTCGCTCAAGGAAGCCGAACTCGACGCGATGGCCGAGGCCGACACGGCGATCGCGCGCCAGGACAGCTCCGGCATCGCCCCGCCCTTGCGTTGAGACGGAGGGCCTTCATGGCAGCGAGTGACGTCCTCCTCCGCCGGCTCGCCTGCGTCGTGATCGCCTGCGTTGCCATTCCCTGTGGGCTGATTCCGTGCGCCGGTTGCGCCGGCTACCGCTTCGGCAACAACACGCTCTACGCGCCGAACGTCCGCACGGTCTACGTGCCGATCATCCAGTCGGACAGCTTCCGCACGACGCCGAACATCGACATCGGAGAGCGGCTCACCGAGGCGGTCTGCAAGGAGATCGAGAAGCGCACCCCTTTCAAGGTGGTCGGTGATCCCGCCGCCGACAGCGTGCTCACCGCCCGGATCGTGGCCGACACGAAACGGATGGTGGTGGAGAGCCCCACCGACCAGTCGCGGATGGTGGAGATGAACTTCCAGGTGCTGGTCACCTGGGCCGACCGGGGCGGGGCGGTGCTGGCCTCGGGCGGTGTGCCGCTGCCGGCGGCCAGCGTCGACGTGGGGCAGGCCGCAATGCTCGTGCCGGAATACGGCCGCTCGGTGGCCAGCACGCAGCAGGAGATGATCATCAAGATGGCCCAGCAGATCGTGGGCCTGATGGAAGAACCGTGGTAGGGGACTGGCGCGCGCCGCGAGCCCTCGTCTTTCGTGGGGGCAAGTTTTTAACTTGCCTATGAGAAGTTGGCATGGTGCTGATAGGCCGTATTGGTTCGCCGGCTGCGGCATGCTCGGTCGCCGGCGGATTCTGCTACGGGAGGCTCTTGGACAAATCTTGAACCGCTCGTGAGTCGCAGAATTCACCGTCGCCTGCGCGTGCCTCCGACCGGCTCCTCAGCATCTGGAATCGTGGGGACAAGTTTTTAACTGGTCCAAGCGTGTTTGAGCTGGTGGCCGTGGTGGTAGAGTGTCGTCATGTCAACCCTTCCCCGGCCCACCCACTGGCACTTGCGAACCGTGCGGCTGGCGCTGCCTGGTGGTAACGGTGCGATCCGGCGGCCGCTCGTGATGGGGATCGTCAATGTGACGCCCGACAGTTTTTCGGACGGTGGCCGACATGCGGGCGTCGAGGCGGCCGTGGCTCATGGCCTGAAGTTGGTCGACGAGGGCGCCGACATCCTCGACATCGGCGGTGAGAGCACGCGGCCCTATTCGGTGCCTGTTTCTGCAGACGAGGAACTTCGCCGAGTGGAAGAGGTGGTGCGGCAGTTGGTCGAGCGAGCCGGTGTGCCGATCTCGATCGACACGTCGAAGGCCTCGGTCGCGGCGAGGGCAGTCGAACTGGGGGCCGAGATCATCAACGACGTGACCGGCCTGGAGGGCGATCCCGGCATGCTTCGCGTCGCCGTGGAGTCGCGTGCCGGCGTCTGTGCCATGCACATGCAGGGCACGCCGCAGACCATGCAGGTTGATCCGCGATACGGCGACGTGGTTGGCGACATCCACGCCTATCTGGAGCGGCGACGCGATGCGCTCCTCGCCGCTGGCATTCCGCTCGAACGCATCTGTCTCGATCCAGGCATCGGGTTCGGCAAGACGCATGCGCACAACCTCGAACTCATGGCCCGTGCGGGTGAGTTTCTCGATCTGGGCGTGCCGATCCTCGTCGGCCACTCCCGCAAGGGCTTTATCGGCAAGTCGCTCGAACAGGCCCTGGGCCGCCCCGCCACGCTGGAAGAACGCGACGGTGGCACGGCCGGGAGCAGCTGCGGTCTGGCGGCAGCGGGGATCCAGATCCTCCGCGTCCACGCCGTCGGCTTGGTCCGCAGCGCGGTGGAACTCTCCTGCGCAACCGCGGGATTCGGCCGGGCCTGACCTACAACCCCGCGATCGCGTCGCGAGCTACCTGCTCGCACGCCTTGATGTCGGCCAGCGGGTTCTGCGGGTTCTCCTCGTACTCGATCGAGAGTGCCCCGTCGGCCGGGAAGTCGGCGGCCACGAGAGCGGCCATCACGGCCGGCACGTTGATGTGGCCCTTGCCGAGGATCACACCCTTGGTCTTGTCCTGCATCTCGGCGAAGTCCTTCAAGTGGATGCCGTAGAGCCTGCCCTTGAGCAACCGGATCACCTCCACGGGCTGCTCACCCGATCGGACGTAGTGACCGAGGTCGGCGCAGGCGCCGATGCGGGGATCGTATTTCTCCACTGCCCGCAAGACGTCGATCGCCTTGTTGTAGCGATGTGTGGGGCCGTGGTTGTGGATCGCGATCCTGACGTCGAACTCCTTCACGAGCTCGTCGAGGCTGGCAAAGGAATCGGGGTCCGGGTCGGCGCCAAACGTCTTGATGCCGGCGGCCTTGGCGAATTCGAACATCTTCCGGTTGGCCGCGGCATCCTTGGTGAAGCGATTCACGCCGTGGGCCGAGAGCGTGAGGCCGAGGTCTGCAAGTGTCTTGTTCATCGCCTCGATCGCGGCGGCGTCGGAGTTGAGCGGATACATGCCCGAATAGAACTCGACGAACGTGAAGCCCAGATCGCGGGCGTGCTGGAGCGCCTCGTCCACCTTGTAGTTGCGGAGCGAATAGAGCTGCAGTCCCAGGTTCAGGTTGTTGGCCGAGGCGGCAGTGGCCAGGCGACGCAGGGGAGAGAGAGGCGAGAGCGGCGAAAGTGCGACAGCGCCCGCCGTAGCGGCGAGGAACGAGCGGCGGGAGAGATTCGTGCTGGGCATTGGGGCGACTCCTGCGTGTGAAGAACCTGGACGAGACCGTAAGATAATCCATTCGCCAGTCCCACGCACGCCGCACGGAACACTCGTCATGTCCACGCTGTCCACCCCTGCCGCAGCCCCCGCCGCCCCCTCCGCCCTGAAGTCGCATTGTCGCTCGATCGCCGAGCGGGCCCGACGGGCCGCCATCGATCTTGCCGGCGTGCCTGGCCAGACGAAGGCCGCCTGCCTGCGGGCCGCCGCCGCTGCCATTCGGGCCGACGTCGCCGAGATTCTCGCGGCCAACACGCTCGACCTCGCCGCCGCTCCCGGCTTCGGCCTGACGGCCGCCGCCATCGACCGGCTCACGCTCGATGCCAAGCGGGTGGAAGGCATCGCCGCGGGCGTCGAGGCGGTGGCCTTGCTTCCCGATCCCGTGGGCGAGGTGATCGAGGAATCGAGGCAGCCCAGTGGGCTGGTGGTCCGCAAGATCCGGGTGCCACTGGGCGTGGTCTTCTTCATCTACGAGTCGCGGCCCAATGTCACCGCCGATGCGGCGGCAGTGGCCCTCGCGGCCGGCAACGCGATCATCCTTCGCGGCGGCAAGGAGGCGGCTCATTCCAGCGCCCGGATCGTGGAGAGCATGCGGAGGGCGATCGCCGCCGCCGGCCTGCCTGTCGACTGCGTGCAATTGGTCGATACCGCCGACCGTGAGGCGGTCGGTTCGTTTCTCGAGATGGACGACCTCATCGACATCGTGATTCCCCGCGGCGGCGAGACGCTCATCCGGCGGGTCTGCTCCGAGGCGAGGATGCCGGTACTCAAGCACTTCACGGGCAACTGCCATGTCTACGTCGATCGGGCAGCCGACCTCGCGATGGCGAAGTCGATCACGGTCAATGCGAAGTGCCAGCGGATGGGTGTGTGCAACGCGGCGGAGTCGCTGCTCGTGCATCGTGACGTCGCGGAGCGGTTTCTGCCCGACATCGCGGCCGCGCTCGGCGAGCACAAGGTCGAGATCGTGGGCGACGCCGCCACTCGCCGATGTGTGCCGGCAGCGGGCGTGGCCACAGAGGCCGATTTTGCGACCGAATACCTCGGCCCCAAGATCTCGGTGGCCGTCGTCGATTCGGTCGACGCGGCG
>Ga0214921_10011577_pt1 | contig 10692 bp, 6 predicted proteins | sample LL1505_MetaG_FD_177992 | JGI IMG/M metagenome (GOLD analysis project Ga0214921, IMG submission 177992) | Freshwater microbial communities from Lake Lanier, Atlanta, Georgia, United States - LL-1505 | ecosystem: Environmental > Aquatic > Freshwater > Lake | place: USA: Georgia | collected 2015-05-28
AAGAGCAAACAATCCAAAGCAGAAGGCTACAACATCAACTTGAAACCGTTTAAACTTTAAAACCATTGAGCCAATCTCTCCTATAAGAAATTAGCCCATCTGTCTCAAACCATTTGAAGACGGACAACCCGCTGTGGTGATGCCGATCAGCCACCACTCAAGCTTTTTATTTTCAGGATGGTAAGCGGCACGACTTCCAGGACGGGCACGGAAACGGATCAAACAATAAGCAACAAATAAATTGATAGCTACAAATACGAACCCGGTGATCCAGAATGTGAGTTGTATAGTGTCATCAATAGCCACCCAGTTGGAAGCAATGGGTGTGAAATACCATGGACTTGAGTAGTGGAAAAGAAGAGACCCAATTACAAGAAAAAATAAAACAATTGCAATAATCATAATAATTACATCAAGAATTTAAAAAAGTAACGAGACACCAAAGGAATAAATCTATTTTTTTGCATCATGTTAAAAATTTTGCTTCAAGTCAAGAGATTTAAAATACTTATATTTGTATTGTTAATATAATATTTAATTAAATTACGATTTCTAACGGAGGTCATAATTTAAATTAATTAATTAAATAAATTACTGGACCTTCACTGGCTATTTTTAGAGGTCTTTATAGTTGGCTTAAAGAATGGTTCATAGATTGACCTAGGGAATACCAGTGTTCAGCAGCCAAGGGGAAGATTTGTGCTCAGTTGCGCTTGTGTCCTCGGCTGCAACCCGCAGTTTTATGTGCAGTTACGTGGCTGTAATCTATGCCTAGCGCTGCTTTCAAGGGCCTTTGACTCAGCGGGGCAGAGTCAGAGGTGAAACCCTACAATGTTGGGTCATCCGAAGCCTCCATGAACGCCCCACTAGACGTCTCCTTTTTTACGCGCGCAGCAAAGCCGCTGACCAGTTACCGCAAGTACTGGGCGGCGCGCTTTGGCACGGCCAAGTTTTTGCCTACCAGCCGTGAGGAAATGCTGGCGCTGGGTTGGGACAGCTGCGACATCATCATCGTCACTGGCGACGCTTATGTGGACCACCCGAGTTTTGGCATGGCGGTCATTGGCCGCATGCTCGAGGGTCAGGGCTTTCGGGTCGGCATCATTGCCCAGCCTGACTGGCAAACGGCCGATCCTTTTCGCATTCTGGGCAAGCCCAACCTGTTTTTCGGCGTGACTGCCGGCAACATGGATTCGATGATCAACCGCTACACGGCAGACCGCAAGATTCGCAGCGACGACGCCTACACACCGGGTGACATCGGTGGCAAGCGGCCGGACCGTGCTGCCCTGGTTTATTCGCAGCGATGCCGTGAGGCCTACAAAGAAGTGCCCATCGTGCTGGGTGGCATCGAAGGCTCGCTCAGGCGCATCGCGCATTACGACTACTGGTCGGACAAAGTCCGCCGTAGCGTGGTGATTGACGCCAAATGTGACTTGCTGCTTTACGGTAACGCAGAGCGCGCGATCGTTGAAATTGCGCACCGACTCGCAGCCAAAGAATCCATCGTCACCATCACCGACGTTCGCGGCACCGTCTTTATTCGCCGCAGCGGCGACGAGACGGCCAGCGGCTGGTTCGAGATTGATTCGACCAGCGTGGACGCACCGGGCCGCGTTGAGGCGCATGTCAACCCCTACCTGATGATTTCCGACCAGGCCAAAGAGCAGGGCGCCACTTGCGCTCGCGAGGACGAGGCCACCGAGGTCGCCGTTAAGGCCGAAGCGGCCGGCTCTCCGTCGATCAAGGTGCAGGTCAAGCCTCAGGCCAATGCGCAAGCCAATCCGGCTATCAAGCCCCTGACCTTTGTGCAGAACCCCAGCCTGCCTTCGATGCAGGGCAAGATCAAGGTGCCACCGCGAGACCGTTCGGTGATCCGCCTGCCGTCTTACGAGCAGGTCAAAAGCGACGCCGTGCTTTACGCCCACGCCAACCGTGTGCTGCACCTGGAAACCAATCCCGGCAACGCCCGCGCGCTGGTGCAGGCGCACGGCGAGGGCGCCACGGCGCGTGACGTGTGGATCAACCCGCCGCCCATTCCGCTGACCACGTCCGAGATGGACTACGTGTTTGACCTGCCTTACGCGCGCTCGCCGCACCCCAGCTACGCCGACGAGAACGGCAGCCACGACCACGCCACCAAAATCCCGGCCTGGGAGATGATCCGCTTTAGCGTGAACATCATGCGCGGCTGCTTTGGCGGATGTACTTTTTGCTCGATCACAGAGCACGAAGGCCGCATCATCCAGAGCCGTTCTGAAGACTCGGTGATCCGCGAGATCGAGGCGATACGCGACACGGTCAAGGGTTTCACCGGCGCGATTTCCGACCTGGGCGGACCGACCGCCAACATGTACCGCATCGGCTGCAAATCGGCCGAGATCGAGTCGGCCTGCCGCAAGCCCTCATGTGTTTATCCTGGCATCTGCCCCAACCTGAACACCGATCACGCGCCGCTGATCAAAATGTACCGGCGCGCTAGAGCCCTCAAGGGCATCAAGAAAATCCTGATCAGCTCGGGCGTGCGCTACGACCTCGCGGTCGAAAGCCCCGAGTACGTCAAGGAACTGGTGTCGCACCACGTGGGCGGCTACCTCAAGATTGCACCCGAGCACACTGAGCAGGGGCCGCTGACCAAGATGATGAAGCCCGGCATCGGCAGCTACGACAAGTTCAAGCAGCTGTTTGAAAAGTACTCGCTGGAAGCCGGTAAGAAGCAGTTTTTGATTCCTTACTTCATCGCCGCCCACCCCGGCACCAGCGACGAGGACATGATGAACCTGGCCGTCTGGCTCAAGAAAAGCGGTTTTCGGGCCGACCAGGTGCAAACTTTTTACCCCTCGCCCATGGCCACGGCCACCACCATGTACCACACCAGCCGCAACCCGCTGCGCAAGATCACGCGTGACAGCGAGACGGTCGATATCGTGCGCGGCGACAAGCGGCGGCGTCTGCACAAGGCCTTTTTGCGCTACCACGACGCCAACAACTGGCCGCTGCTGCGCGAGGCACTCAAGTCCATGGGCCGTGCTGATTTGATTGGCAACGGTAAGCACCATTTGATTCCAACCTTCCAGCCTCTCACGGATGGTGGTTACCAGAGCGCACGTCGTAAAAACTCGACTTCGGCGCCGAGCAAGACGGCAGCGCCCGTCAAAGGCCGTTTGCTGACCCGACATACCGGTTTGCCGCCGCTGGCCCAGGGCGCAGGCCCTGCCAAAGCGGCCGGACCTAAACCGTCCAAACGCCGCTAAAGCCTGACCCCTGAAGTCCGGCTTCAGGCCATGGTGTGCAGCGGAATATCGCGCTGCGATGCCAGTGCAGCCAGCTGGGCCCGAGTTTGCTTCTTTAAAAACCGGGCGATGGCCGCGCGCGTTGCTGCGCTTTGCAGGCTGACCAGGCTAGATGCCGCCACGCCGGCTGCTTCACACAGCGCCGCCGCAAAATGCGGCTCCAGCGCCGCCACTGCGACCCGACCGTCCTTGCAGGCATAGACGCCGTAGCCAGCATGCGCGCCCCCCACAAAACCCTTGGACTGGGTTAGCCCCCATTGGCGGGGTAGCGCCAGGTAGCGCGCCGCTTCGGAGAGCGCCACCTCCAGATACACGCCCTTGCCGCCCACGCGCTGGCGCAGCGCCGCTTGCAGCACGGCCTCACTGGCCATCAGGGAGCCGCCCATGTCGGCAAACAGGGTGGCTGGCAGTTCCAGCCCGGGCACCAGCCCCATGTCGGCCAGGTAGGTGAGGTCATGGCCGGGTATTTCTGCGCCAGCGCCCGGGCTGCCGACGATGGCGACATGCGACAGGGCAGGGCACAGGCGGTGCAGGCTTTTCCAGCTCAGGCCTAGCTTCTCAATGGCAGACGGACGAAACGAGGTCAGTAGAACGTCCGTTTTGGCGAGCTGGCGGTGCAGGGATTTTTGGCCGGCCTCGGTCTTCAGGTCGGCGGTGATGGTTTTCATTCCCTCGTGCAACTGAGCGTAAGCCGCCGGGCTGTAGCGTTGCATCGGGTCGCCTGCGGGTGGTTCGAGCTTGACGCAGCGCGCGCCCATTTGCCGGCAGCGCATCAGAGTCGATGGACCCGGCAGGTTCAGCGCCAGGCTGAGCAGGCGCAGGCCTTTGAGGGGTTTGAAGGCTGGCGGCGCTGAGCGCTTTGCGGAAGGGCTTGCCATGGGATTGAATTTACCCCAGACCGTCAAACCGATTATTCGCCGAAATTCAGCGGCAGCCCGACATAGTTTTCAGCCACCGAACGCGAGCCGGCATCGGAGTGAACGATGTAGTCAAGTTCGGCCTCTTGCAGTTTCTGGCCGATCTCGCCGTTTTCAGGAAAGCTGTGCATGAGGCTGGTGAACCACCACGAAAAGCGCTCTGCGCGCCAAACCCGGCGCAGGCAGCGCTCTGAGTAGGCGTCAATGCCAGCGGAGGTTTTGTCGCGGTAAAACTCAATGAAAGCGCCAGAGAGGTACTTGACATCGCTGGCCGCCAGATTCAGCCCTTTGGCGCCGGTGGGCGGCACGATGTGCGCCGCATCACCGGCCAAGAACATCGAGCCGAAACGCATGGGCTCGGTCACAAAGCTGCGCAGCGGGGCAATGCTTTTTTCAATCGACGGGCCTGTCACCAGTTGCGCGCGCGCCTGCGGGTCTAAGCGCAAGCGCAGTTCGTCCCAAAAGGCTTCGTCGGACCAATTCTCAACCTTGTCGGTCAGCGGCACCTGAAGGTAGTAGCGGCTGCGTGTGTGGCTGCGTTGCGAGCACAGCGCAAAGCCGCGCGGGCTGTTGACGTAAATCAGCTCGTGGTGCACCGGCGGCGTGTCGGCCAGTACGCCCAGCCATCCGAAGGGGTAGATCTTTTCATATTCGCGGATCGCGCTGCGCTGTGCACTTGAACGGCACACGCCATGAAAACCGTCGCAACCAGCGATGAAGTCGCAGGCGATTTCATGCTGCACGCTGCCGTTAGCTCCCGAGGTTTCGTAGCGCACTCGCGGCCGGTCGGTGTCAAAGTCGTGCAACGTGACGTTTGCAGCCTCGTAAATGGTGGGCAGGCCGGCAGCCTGGCGCGCGTCCATCAGGTCCCGCGTGACTTCGGTTTGACCATAGACCATCACTTGTTTGCCAGCTGTAAGCGCCTGCATGTCTATTCGGTGGCGCTCTCCCTTGAACAGCATGTCAAAGCCACCGTGAACCAGACCTTCCTGGTGCATGCGCGCGCCTACGCCAGCTTCGTCGAGCAAGTCCATGCTGACTTGTTCCAACACGCCGGCGCGAATGCGGCTGAGTACGTAGTCGGGGGTTTGGCGCTCGATCAGGATGGCATCGATACCGGCCTTGTGCAGCAGTTGCCCGAGCAGCAGCCCGGCCGGGCCGCCGCCAATGATGGCGACCTGGGTGCGTTGGATTTGCATGCGGAATTTGCCCTTGTTTGATGTGTTGTTCAGCCAACGAATTATGCCGCCTTCTTGAGCTCTGCAGGCAGCCAACTTCCCTCAATTTTCATTCGGCATCGAACGCCAACTAAGCGCTGTGAAAGCCTGACGCGACATCCTAAAAAAGTCCAGTGCCAAGGCCTTTGCGATGCAACTCATGTAAGCTTTGCAGAGTTCATTAATTTCACACGCACCATGAAATTTGTTTACGTTTCTTTGGGGATATGTTTCAGTATTGCATTGGGCGCACAAGCTCAAGTGCCCGGCCCTGAAATCAAGAAAACGCAAGATGGTTATTGTCTGCTGCGAAACACACCAGCATATGCATTGGCAACGCAATTTACGCCTCTACCAAGCCTTGGGGAGTGCCTTCAGTCTGGTGGTGTGTTGCCACAACCGCCTGAAGGCATTCAGCCTTATGCGTTGCCAGTTTACTGCCGGGGGGTCGATTGCGTCGATTCACTCTCAAAGTTCAAAACCGTTTACCCCATCCAGCCATCTGGCCGACCCCGCCTACTTCCCATGGCGTCCAGCTTAAGTTTTAAGCAACGCGCACTTTTACAAAACGCTAATCGTATTTTTGACACTAACCCTACGCTGGCTATTCTGCTTGTCGAAAAAGGTGAGGTTATTTTTGAGCGCTACCACCCTCAAATAGGCCCTAAAACGCCGTTGCTGGGTTATTCCATGAGCAAATCTCTGACTGCACTCACTGTGGGTCGGGTTCATTGTTCGGGCTTGTTGCCAGATTTGGACCGCAAAGCCAAGTCCTATGACGACCGACTTGCAGGCACGCAATATGGCGAGGCGACAGTGCGGCAGTTGCTCATGATGGCCAGCGGTGCAACGCGAGGATCTGCCAAAAGAGGAGGAAGTCCCTTAAATCCGCCAGCCCATCAACCCAATGCTTTTTTTGGCAACCCTTGGTACGCAGGCTACGCGGATGTTCAAAAACAATTACACGACTATGGTCCGCCTCAAAAAAAGCCGGACCATAGTTTAGTGACTGCGGGTGAAGAGTTCTCTTATAAAAATTTAGACACGCAAGCCCTCGCCTTTGTCGCTGGCGGGCAAGACCGTCCCGAGTTTTCTAGGTCATTCTCAACATTGTTTTGGCCTAGCGTCCAGGCTGAAGATGTGGCCTATTGGATTCATGACAAAAAAGGGATTACGCATACCCCAGGCAGCTTTCACGCAACTCTGCGTGATTGGGCTCGCATAGGCTTGCACATCATGGATGAGCGGCGGACGCCAACAGGGGATTGCTACAACCGTTTCGTTGAAAAGGCGAGCACTACGCAAATTCAAAACCAATCTAAGTCATTTGGTGATGACTTATGGTTAGGACGGTCATGGAAAGGCTATGGCTATCAAATTTGGACGGAGAATTTTGAAGACCCACGCGGCACCTTTTACCTTGGCGGAGGAAGAGGCCAGCGCATTGCCATTAACCCAGAGCGTCAGCAAATGATGGTGGTCTTTTCGCTGGAAGAAAACTATATGGACAGGCTATACCAGCTCTTCGCTTCTTGGAAATAAGCAATGCGTGTGGTGTTTTGAGCCTGTTTGGGATGATGAATTGGTCTGCCCGGAGGGGATCGAACCCCCGACCCTCAGCTTAGAAGGCTGATGCTCTATCCAACTGAGCTACGGGCAGCCTCATAAACACTGGCTTGGATGGCTTGCTCATAATTGTCTCACGGCGCTTACCGGGTCATCATCTATTTAGCTGGCGTGGCGCGGGCTGATGCTGCAAGGAGCCAGGCACAAAAAAAGCACAGAACTCTGTGCTTAGTTGTTGTGAAGAACCGCGGTTGACCGGTGTTTAAAGCTACTTTGGATGTATCTGGTGCCCGGGAGAGAACTCGAATCTCCACATCTTGCGATACACGGACCTGAACCGTGCGCGTCTACCAATTCCGCCACCCGGGCACAGCCAGCAGTGTACCATTAGCCCGACATCAGACTGAGGCTTTTGCGCAATATATCAGTCTGTTACCGGCTCAGTTTTGACACACATGTGCATTATGCTGAGCATGACGGGGTCTAGGTTTGACCCTTCTGTGAAAGAGACGACTTATCAAAACAAATCATCCACCAAAGAGCCAGGCCGCGAGTCTTCTTGCCGAATTTGAAGGCACGGTTTCCGGCCACCGGGACGGCCACGGCTTTGTGCAACGCGATGACGGCGAGGCTGACATCTACCTGCCGCCCAACGAAATGCGCGCAGTGCTGCACAAAGACCGGGTCAAGGCCCGCATCGTGCGGCAAGACCGCAAAAATCGGCCTGAAGGTCGTGTTACCGAGATCATTCAGCGCTCGCCCAACCCGATCATCGGCCGGCTGTTGCAAGAAAGCGGTGTCTGGTTGGTTGCCCCGGAAGACAAGCGCTACGGCCAGGACGTGCTGATCCCCAGAGGCGCGACCGGCACCGCCAAGATCGGGCAGGTGGTGGTGGTGGAACTCACCGAGCCGCCGGCTCTGTTTGGCCAGCCGGTGGGCCGGGTCAAGGAAGTCCTGGGCGAGATTGACGACCCTGGCATGGAGATCGACATTGCGGTGCGCAAGTACGGTGTGCCCCACGAGTTCAGCCAAGAGGCCATAGCATTGGCCCGCAGCTTGCCCGACGCCGTGCGCGCTGTCGACAAGCAGGGCCGTATTGACCTGACCGATGTGGCTCTGGTAACGATTGACGGCGAAGACGCCCGCGATTTTGATGACGCTGTTTATTGTGAGCCGGCCAAAGTCGGTCGCAGCAAAGGCTGGCGCCTGTTGGTGGCGATTGCCGATGTCAGCCACTATGTGGACACCGGCAGCGCGATTGACATTGACGCCTACGACCGTGCCACCAGCGTGTATTTCCCGCGCCGGGTCATCCCGATGCTGCCGGAGAAGCTGTCCAACGGTTTGTGTTCGCTCAACCCGAACGTTGAGCGTTTGTGCATGGTGTGTGACATGCTCATCACGGCCAAGGGCGAGGTTCACGCTTACCAGTTTTACCCGGCCGTGATGTTCAGCCACGCCCGTTTCACTTACACCGAAGTCGCCGCTATTTTGGCCAATACACGCGGGCCTGAAGCGACGCAGCGCAAGGCCTTGGTGCCGCATTTACTGGACCTGCATGACGTTTACCAGGCGCTGCTCAAGCAGCGTGGTGTGCGTGGCGCAGTGGACTTCGAGACCACTGAAACCCAGATCGTTTGTGACGAGGCCGGCCGGATCGAAAAAATTGTGCCGCGTACCCGAAACGTGGCGCACCGGCTGATTGAAGAAGCCATGTTGTCGGCCAACGTTTGTTCAGCTGACTTTATTGCGCAGAGCAAGCATGTGGGTTTGTTCCGTGTGCACGAAGGCCCGACGCCCGAGAAAAAAGATGTGCTGCGCAACTACCTCAAGGCCATCGGCCTGGGTTTGAACATCAGCGATGACCCGGCGCCCGGAGAGTTTCAGGCCATTGCCATGGCCACCAAAGACCGCCCCGACGCTCAGCAGATCCACTCCATGCTGCTGCGATCTATGCAGCAGGCCATTTACACGCCCATGAACAGCGGCCATTTCGGTCTGGCGTATGAGGCTTACACCCACTTCACCAGTCCTATCCGGCGCTACCCAGACTTGCTGGTACACCGCGTCATCAAGGCGGTGCTCAAACAGGCCAAGTACCAATTGCCGGCGCTGCCGACGCCCGGCGATGCGCATGCCAAGCTGTCCAAGCGGCTGGCATCTCGGGCTGCTGAATCGGGTGAGAAGCTCAAGAAACCGACAGTCGATCAAATGGCTTGGCAAGCCGCCGGCCTGCATTGCAGTGCAAACGAGCGGCGCGCCGATGAGGCCAGCCGCGACGTTGAGGCCTGGCTCAAGTGCAAGTACATGCGCGAACACTTGGGCGAAGAGTTTGGCGGAGTTGTCAGCTCGGCCACCAGCTTCGGTATCTTTGTCACGCTGGACGCGATGTATGTAGAAGGCTTGGTGCACATCACCGAGCTTGGCGGCGAGTATTTCCGTTTTGACGAAGCCCGCCAGGAGCTGCGCGGCGAGCGCACCGGTTTGCGCTACGCCATCGGTACGCGGGTGCGCGTGCAGGTCAGCCGTGTGGACTTGGATGGCCGCAAGATTGATTTCCGTTTGGTGCGTGAAGGTGAGGAGTTGCTGACTCGGGCCATGAAAGACAAGTCCGGCGAGGGAGGCGACTCATCACGCGGGGACACGCGCGCTGAAAAAAATGGCGCCAACGGTGACAGCAAACGCGACAAACGTTCGGCGGCTCGCGCTGGCGGTGCGTCAGACCGGGGCCTGGCCCGCTCGCCCATTCAGGCCTTGAAAGCGGCGGTCAAAAAAGCGTCCACCGGCGGGCCACGCAAGTCCGGCAAGAAGCCGCGGCGGTAGGGCGATCATGCTGCGCGTGCTTGGGTTTTTACTTGAAACAGTTTCTTACCTGCTGGTGGGTGCGGCCTTGCTGCGCGCCTACATGAACTGGCTGCGAATCAGCATGTCCTCGCAACCCGGTATTTTTGTGATGGCGCTGACCAACTGGCTTGTGCAACCTTTGCGTCAGATTTTGCCAAAGGCCTTGGCCAGGTCGCGCCTGGACAGTGCGAGTCTGATTGCGGCCGCTTTGCTGGCGCTGGCTTATGCCTTCCTGGCCGGTTTGTTGTTTGGTTGGGTGGCCGGCGGTGAGTTACCGTGGCTGGGTTTGCTGACACTGTCGCTGCACATGCTGGCGCGGGTCGCTTTACAGGCGCTGACCATGCTGGTGTTTGCCTTTGTCATCATTTCCTGGGTGCAGCCCGGCTCTTACGTTCATGGTTTGCTCTCGCGATTGGTCGATCCGGTACTGGGGCCTTTGCGGCGGGTGGTTCCTTCCATTGGTGGGGTGGACCTGTCTGCCATGGCCTTGCTGTTGTTGTTGCAGATCGGTTTGATGCTGCTGGGTTGAAACCCGGCTTGAAGCGGGGCCGCAGCGCGCAGATGGAAACCTAAGAACGGGTGAGCCGCTCCAAGCCCAGACCTTCTGTATCGATGGCGGATTTTTTGCCACCCAGCATGTCGGCGACCAGGCGAGCGCTTGCGCAACTGAGCGCCCAACCGCTGGAGCCGTGCCCCAGATTGAGCCAGACGCCGGGCACTCCTGCGCTGCCGATAATCGGCGGGCCGTCCGGCAGCATGGGCCTGGCACCTTTCCAGATTTGCACACCGGATTGGCTGCCGCTGAGCTTGGCTGCACCCGGAAACCAGTCTTGCAGCACTTTGTAGCGACCACCG
>Ga0214921_10011578_pt1 | contig 10688 bp, 12 predicted proteins | sample LL1505_MetaG_FD_177992 | JGI IMG/M metagenome (GOLD analysis project Ga0214921, IMG submission 177992) | Freshwater microbial communities from Lake Lanier, Atlanta, Georgia, United States - LL-1505 | ecosystem: Environmental > Aquatic > Freshwater > Lake | place: USA: Georgia | collected...
GTGCACCGAGGTGAGCACGCCGGAGCGCACCAAAAAAGTACCCAGCAGGGACAATGAAAACGCCGCAATAGCCAGCAACACGGTCCAACTTTTGAAGGCGCCACGTTTTTCGGTTACAGCCAGCGAATGCATGAGCGCGGTGCCCACCAGCCAAGGCAAGAGAGAGGCGTTTTCAACGGGGTCCCAAAACCACCAACCGCCCCAACCCAGCTCGTAATAGGCCCAAGAAGAGCCCAGCGCAATACCCAAAGTTAAAAATACCCACGCAATGGCTGTCCATGGGCGCGACCAGCGCACCCAAGCCGCGTCCAGCTGCCCCGATATAAGCGAGGCAATCGCCAAGGCAAACGCCACCGAAAACCCGACATAGCCCATGTACAGCATGGGGGGATGAATGATCAACCCAGGGTCTTGCAGCAGGGGGTTAAGGTCGCGCCCGTTTTCAGCGGCGGGCAACAAGCGCTCAAAAGGGTTGGAGGTGCACAACACAAACAGCAACAGGCTGGAAGTGATCAGCCCCAGTACCGCCAGCACGCGGCTTGCCATGGCCAGATCCAGCTGTTTGGAAAGCACCGAAATGGCAAAGGTCCAACCTGTGAGCATGAAGACCCATAACAACAAAGAGCCTTCGTGGCCGCCCCACACTGCCGCCAGCCTGAATTGCAAAGGCAACAAGGTGTTGGAGTTTTGGGCCACGTACAGCACTGAAAAGTCGTTGTCGTAAAAGCACCAAGACAACAACCCAAACGCCAATAACAAAAGTGCAAACGACACGGTGGCCGCTGGGCGGGCCAGTGACATCCAAGCCGTGCGCCCGGTTTGCGCGCCTACCAGCGGCAATACCCCTTGAAGCAGCGTGACGCACAGCGCCAACACCAAGCAAAAACTTCCGAGTTCAGCGGTCATGGTTGAGTACCTTTTACAACTTCCGCGGCTTGGGCGTTTTTAGCTTTTTGCGCTTGTTCTATGGCTTGCATGGCTTCGGGGGGCATGTAGTTTTCATCGTGCTTGGCCAGCACCTCGGTGGCTGTAAACGTCGTGCCTGTGCCTGCGCGCACCTGCACCACTGCTCCTTTGCCCTCTTTGAACAGGTCCGGCAAGATGCCGGTGTACTGCACACGCACGTCTTGAACCATGTCGGTCATGACAAATTGCACCGTCACATCTTGGCGTTGAATGGACCCCTCTTTGACCATACCTCCAATGCGAAAGGCGCGGTCTTTGGGGTATTGGCCCGCCACCACTTCGCTGGGCGTGATGTAGAGCGCAATATTGCTGTTCAGGGCATTGAGTACAAAAGCCACCGCAGCGCAAACCGCCAATACGGCCAAGATGACCCACAAAAATCTTTGGTGACGCGGTTTCACTTGACTGAAGGCTCCTGTTGGGGGCTTGAAGCCTCCTCACCCTCTTGGGCTTGAAGCTCCTGCGCCAGTTGTTGGAGCGCTTGACGGTGACGCTGGCGAATCAACACCGGCTCCAACACCATCAGCACTGCGCTGATACCAAAGCTACCCCAAACGTAAAGACCGTACCCGCCCATGGTTAAAAACGCGTCTAGGGAGCCCCAAGCGACTAAGTTCATGCCTGTTCCCTGCGAATTTCGGGTAGTTGTTGCGCCCAATCGGTGTAACGCTCACGCTCCAGCACCATGGCCCGCGCCCGCTGCAAGGCCACTGCCATGCTGTAGGCCCAAAAACAAAATGTCATGAGCAGCATGGCCACCAGCATGGTTTGCGCCATAGAGGGTGACTTGGTAAGCGACACCGACGCCCCCTGGTGCAGGGTGTTCCACCACTTGACCGAGAAATAAATGATGGGCACGTTCACCACGCCTACTAGGGCCAAAACGGCGCTGGCTTTGTCAGCACGACGGGTGTCGTCTATAGAACTATGCAGGCCTATATAGCCCAAGTACAAAAACAACAAAATCAGCTCAGAGGTCAGTCGGGCGTCCCATATCCACCATGTACCCCACATGGGTTTGCCCCACAAAGAACCCGTTGCTAAAGACAACACGGCCATTAAGGCACCCGTGGGAGCCAAGGCCTGAGCCATCACGTAAGACAGGCGTGTATTGAAAATCAGTCCCGCGGCAGCCCAACCCGCCATGACCACGTAAATGAGCATGGACATCCAAGACGCTGGCACATGCACAAAAATAATGCGGTAACCCTCGCCTTGAACGGCATCGGTGGGCGCCACAAAGAAGCCCATAAACAAGCCCGACAGCCCGAAAAGTGCGGCAATTGCCCAAAGCCACGGAATGCACTTGCCCGCCAGTGGGTAAAAGGTAGCAGGGCTAGAAAAAGTAAACCAGTTCAGACGCGTCATTACGAGCCAATTTATTCCAAGGCAATTTTCAGTGCGGCCGCAGTGGCCCAAGGCGCAAAGGTCAATGAAAGCAGCAACAAGGCCGCAAGTAACGAAATATAACCGTCAGCCTCCAAGCCCGAGAGTTGTGCAATCACCGCGCCCGATCCAAAAATCAGCACCGGAATCAGCAAAGGCAACACCAGCAGGCTCAACATGGCGCCGCCTTGACGCACCCCGAGCGTCAGCGCGGCTCCTATGGAGCCGATGCATGACAGCACCGGTGTACCCAACAGTAAGCTCCAAGCCAACATCCATAAAGCGTGGGTGGGTAGGCCAAACAGCAAACCCATCAGCGGCGCCATCACCACCAAGGGTAGGCCGCACAGCACCCAATGGGCCAAAATTTTGCCCGTCACCAATCCCACAAGTGGTGCGGGTACCAGCGCCATTTGCTCTAAAGAGCCGTCGGCCAAGTCTGGGGCAAACAGTCGCTGCAGGCCCAACATAGTGGCCAGCAGGGCGCACACCCAAATCACGCCCGGCGCAATTTTGTTCAGCAATTGCGGGTCGGCTCCCACACCCAGCGGAAACAAGCTGGAGACCACCAAAAAGAAAAACAGCAGCGTCAGGAGGTCGCTGCGCCGGCGTGCCGCCAAGCTCAAGTCGCGCTGAACAATGCTCCACATGGCCTTCATCACAACATCACCTCTTGGCTGGCGGGCAGCTGCAGGGCTTGGTGGCTGGTCAGCACAGCTATGCCGCCAAGGGCAAGGTGGTCTTGCAGCAACTGGGTGAGCAGCGCAACGGCACTGACGTCCAGCGCGGTAAGAGGTTCGTCCAATACCCACAGTTTGGCTTGTTGTGTCAGCAGGCGCGCCAGCAGCACACGTCGTTGTTGACCGGCAGACAAATGACGCACCAGCACATGGGCATGACTTTTAAGGCTCATACGCTGCAAAGCCAACAGTGCTGTGTCGGGCGTGATGGGTTGTTGGCAAAGCCGCGCAGCAAACCGCAAGTTTTCTAGCGGGGTCAAGTCGTCCTTAACCGCAATGTGATGCCCCAGATAAAGCAAGTTTTGGTGGAAAGCCGTGCGGTCTGCTTGCAAGGGCTTTTGGTTCCACAGCACCTGGCCGTGTTCGGTTGGGCTTAAGCCGGTGATCAGGCGCAACAAGCTGGTTTTGCCACTGCCGTTATTTCCCCCCACGCGCAACCAATCGCCAGGTTGCAAATGAAAGCTCACATCTTTGAAAAGGTAACGCCCCCCGCGCAGACAAGACAAATTTACGGCTTGCAGCATGGGGCAGGGGTGGGGCAGAAATACAGATTGGTCTGCATGGTGTTGGTCATTCTAGTCATGCCAAAGCAAGTATCCTTGCGCCCAGACATGAAACACAACACCCTATGAAGCCCTCCCCCAAGTCTCTTTCAGGCTTGACGCCGTTTATCCGCCCCTATACCACCCATATGGCTTTTGCCGGTGTGTTTTTGGTGTTGGCAGCGGGCACCACATTAGCTTTTCCTTGGTTTTTAAAGCACCTGATCGACGACGGCCTGGCCACATCGGCCACCCCTGAAATGCTGGCCCACAGTTTTATAGAGTTGTTTGCGGTGGCAGCTGCCTTGGCAGTGTTTTCGGGCTTGCGGTTTTATGCGGTCAGTTGGCTAGGAGAAAAAATCACCGCTGATCTGCGCAACAAAGTCTACGCCCATGTGTTGCGACAAAGCCCATCTTTTTTTGAAACCACCCAAGCGGGCGAGGTGCTCTCGCGCCTAAGCAGCGACACCACGCTCATTCAAACCGTAGTGGGCTCGTCGTTTTCTATGGGCTTGCGCAACCTGCTCATGGGAGCAGGTGCCATTTTGATGCTCATTTACAGCAATCCTGTGCTGATGCTCAAGGTCATGGCGGTGTTGTGCGTGGTGATTTTTCCCAGTGTGTACATGGGCCGCAAGGTGCGCCGCCTGTCGCGCGCCAGCCAAGACCGTGTGGCCGATGCCAGCGCTCTGGCGGCCGAGGTGCTCAATGCCATTCCGGTGGTGCAAAGCTACACCGCTGAAACCCGAGAGGCCAATAAGTATGTGGTCTCCACCCGCCAGGCCTTGGCTACAGCATTGCGCCGCATTCGGGCCCGCTCGGTGTTGGTCGGTTTTATCATTCTGATGTCCAGTGCCGCACTGTTGTGGGGTTTGTATATGGGCACCTTGTCGGTGCGCGAGGGCACCACCACGGCGGGTGAGCTGAGCCAACTCGTGGTGTACGTGATTTTGCTGGCCAGTGCCTTTGCCGTTCTGGGCGAGGTTTACGGCGACATATTGCGCGCTGCGGGTGCTACCGAGCGGCTGATGGAGTTGTTGCATACCGAGTCCAGCGTATCCACCCCTGCGCAGCCTGCAGCGGGGCGCTGGCCCGCTGGTGGCAGCAGCCTTGTGCTGGAAGGTGTGCAATTTCATTACCCCTCCCGGCCGCAAACCCCAGCCCTCAGCAACTTAAGCGGCACCATTCATGCGGGTCAAACCGTGGCCATCGTAGGTCCCAGTGGCGCTGGCAAAACCACGTTGTTTGCCTTGCTCATGCGGTTCAACGACCCGCAAACCGGCCAAATTTTGATCGATGGCACGCCTAGCCAACACTTGGCACTTGACGATTTGCGCAGCCACATTGCGGTGGTGCCGCAAGAGCCCGTGATTTTTTCGGGCACCGTGTCTGAAAATATTTTGTACGGTCGACCAGAGGCGATGCAACAAGAAGTGCAGGCCGCCGCGCGCGCAGCCTTTGCAGAAGAGTTTATTTTGGAACTGCCCCAGGGCTACAGCACCTATTTGGGCGACCGGGGGGTGCGTCTATCGGGCGGTCAGCGTCAGCGCATTGCCATTGCCCGCGCCATGCTCAAAAACCCACCTATATTGTTGTTGGACGAAGCGACCAGTGCGCTCGATGCCCACAGTGAGCGCATGGTGCAGGCTGCCTTGGAAACTGCCACCCGTGGGCGCACCACCTTGGTGATTGCCCATCGCCTGGCCACAGTGCAGCGTGCCGATGCCATTTGGGTGCTGGACCACGGTGTGTTGGTGGAACGGGGCACCCATGCCGACTTACTGGCCAAAGGAGGTCTTTATGCCAGCTTGGCAGCTTTACAGTTCAATGCGGAATTGTCGGCTTGAGGGCCTTGTCAACCCGCCTGATCAATCGGCCTTGATGCCCATGTCCTTGATTACCTTGCCCCAGCGGTCCATCTCTTTGATCATAAATTCGCCGGTTTCTTCAGGGGTGGCCAGCGACAACTGAACACCGGCATCGAACAGCGCTTTTTGTGTGTCAGCCGTGCTCATGGCTTTGACAATTTCAGTGTGAAGGCGGCTCACCACGTCTTTAGGGGTACCAGCAGGGGCCAATAAAGCCAGCCAAATGGATGCGTTGTAGCCGGCAACCCCCGCCTCGCTGAGGGTGGGCACATCGGGCAGTTGCCCAATACGCTTGGAGGTGGTCACTGCCAAAGCACGCAATTTGCCCTGCTGCACCAGTGCCAACACATTGGGTACTCCAGCAAAGCTGCTTTCGACCACCCCAGCCAGCAAATCGGTGGTAGCGCCTGAACTGCCTTTGTAAGGCACATGACGGATTTGCACGTTGGTCATGTTGGCAAACATGCTGCCTGCCAAATGTTGCGAGCTGCCGTTACCTGAAGACGCATAGTGAATGGTGTCGGGTTGGCTTTTGGCCAGGGCAATAAATTCACTGACGTTGCGTGCGGGTACCTTGGGGTTCACCACCAACATGTAGGCCGAATCCACCAATCTCGCCACAGGTGTGAAGGACTTGATGGTGTCATAGGGCAATTTGGGGTAAACAGCGGGCCCCAACACATGGGTAGTGGAAGTCATGAGCAGGGTATGGCCATCCGGCGCAGCCTTGGCTACAAAGTCGGCGCCAATGGTGGAGCCCGCACCTGCTTTATTTTCAATGACCACTTGTTGGCCAAGTGCCATGGTGAGCTTTTGGCTCAAGATGCGCGCCACCACGTCGGTAAAGCCGCCTGGTGCTGTGGGCACGATGATGCGCACAGGTTTGGTGGGGTAGCTTTGGGCAAATGCAACTGAGGCAGAAAAGCTCAAAAGCGCAAGGGCTGCCGATACCACTGCCCTTATGTTTAATTTGGTGATGATGCGCATTACAGGCTCCTTAAGCAACATAGATGGGGTCTGGCATGGTGTAGTAGCTGTGCAGAATGTGATAGACCATCTTGTAGTTTTTCTGCTGGAAGCTGGCATGCGAAATGCCCTTCATGATGCTGAATTGCTTGTTGGTGTGGGGGAGTTTTTTGTAAAACTCAATCAAGTCGTCCAAGCCGGCAATGCCGTCAAACTCGCCGCGCAACACAATGGTCGGCACGTTGATTTTTTCGGGGTCCACCACGGGCAGCTTGGAGCACATGTCCACATAGGTGCCGGTGGGCATGGAGTCGTCCAAAGTCAAAATGGCATCGGCAAAAGCACTGATGGTGGCGTCATCTGCCGTGCCGGGGTGGTCGCGGTCAAAAATGCTTTGCACAAAGGCGCGGTCAATGGGGCGGCGGTTGAGCTTGATGTAGTCGGCCAGTTTTTTACGACGATTTTCCAAGGTATGGCTGCCTTCGCCTGTCCATACAAATGCATCCAAGGCCAGTTTGCTCACGCGATCAGGATGGCGCTGGGCAAACAGCGCAGCACGCAATGCGCCCGAAGAAATGCCGTACAACATGAACTGCTTGGTGCCCGTGAGCTGGGTGATGTAAGCCGTACCAGCAGCCAAATCGTCAGCGCCGTTGGAAATATCTGAGTTGATGTCGCGGTGCTTGCTGGAGCGGCCGTAGCCTTCGTGGTCCATGGTCCATGTGTCAAAGCCGCGGTCGGCAAACCATTGCATGGCCGATGAATCGGGACGGCCAGGCACGGTCAAGTCAAACGTCGGCTGCGAGGCCATGGATGAGCCATGCACAAAAAAGATGGTGCCCGCAAAAGGAACCGATGGGTTGGCCTTTTTATTCCAGAGAAAGAGCTTGACGTCGCCCTTTTGTGTCCAATGTTCGTCGCCGCCGGTCCAATTGATGTGGGGCATTTAAGTCTCCTGTTGTTGCCTGTTATGGATGGATGGATTGACCGTAATCATCTCAAAAAACTTTAGCCGTCAAGGCACGCCCCAGAATTTATTTAGGCTTGATGAACTTGAGCGTGAACCGGTCGCTTTCGCCAATGGCCTGTAAACGTTCGCGATCGACTTCTTTCATGCGGTAAACGGGGGGCAGGCTCCAAACGCCCTCAGGGTAGTCCTTGGTGTCTTTGGGGTTGGCGTTGATTTCGGATCGACCCACCAACTTAAACCCTGCCTGTTCAATGATGGCAATGGCAAAGTCTTCGCGCACATAGCCACTTGGCGTTTGTTGCACTTGGGGCTTTTGAGAGCTGCCTCGATGGTCCACGATACCCAATACACCACCGGGTTTGAGCGCCTTGTAAAAGGCTTGCAAAGATTCTTGCGCCTCATTGCGCTCTATCCAATTATGGAGGTTGCGAAAGCTCAACACCATGTCTGCTGAGCCAGCGGGAGCAATCTCGTGGTGGTTGGCGCGAAAAGGGGTCACCATCACTCGGTCATACAGCTGTGGTTCGGTCTTGAGCCTGCCCAACAATTTGAGGTGGTCAGGAATGTATTGCGGCAGGGAGTTGTCTCGGTTGGCAGCAATATAGAGTCCTTGGCCGCGCAACCACGGCGCCAAAATTTCCATGTAGTAGCCACTGCTGCCGGGCAATACTTCGACCACAGTGTGATGCGGCTGAACCCCAAAAAACGCGAGGGTTTCAGCAGGGTGCCGGTACGGGTCTCGATTGACGTTGCTTGGGGTGCGGTGTGGGGCTTCAAGCAAGGTTTTAAACAAGTAGGTCTCGTCTGCCAGGGACAGTGTTGGCAGCAAGATGGCTAGGCAAACCAAAAGAAAAATCTTCTTCATGGCATTTTCCAGTTTTTAAGTTTGAGAGACTGCTTAGCTTATAGGGCTTTTATTAGCGGCCACATGCGAGTTGTATGGACCAGCGCCAAAATCCAAACCTGATCACTGACAACTTCGTAAACCAGTCGGTAGGTTGCATGCGGGAAAATTTCTCGGGTACCGGAAACCTGTCCCATCCGTCCAATCGTAGGGTTCTCGCTTAAGAGACGGGCTGCTTTTCCAAACAATTCATCCATTTGGATTGCGGCACTTGGATTGTCTTGGGCAATGTATTGAACGATGTCTGCGCGGTCCTGTTCGGCGGATGAGGCCCAGTAAACCTTCATGCAGAGGAATTGCCATTTCCGGCCAAAAGCCGGGCGCGACGTTCAGCTGCGCGCGTTTCGACTTCATCTGCACTGGCATATTGGCCGGCTGATATTTCATTGCGAGCTTCACTCACTTTGACCTGCAAGTAGGTGTCATATTCGCGAGCCTCGCGCTGCTTCTGAACAAAATCCCTCATCATTTCGCGCAGGATTTGCGAGGCAGGGCGGTGGCTGGCCTCCGCCTCGGCCATGAAGGCTTCGCGCAGATCGGATTCCAATTTCATGGTGAAAACAGCTTCTTTGGGCATAGAGATATGTTTAGTCAATGTACAGATTAAGTATATACACCGTAAGTACTTTTACCCAGGTTCTTTGGGCTTTTTAAGAAAAAATGGCCTGAATACTTCAGGCCATTCGGAGTGAAACTAACATTTTCTGAAAAAGCCGTAGATGTTTCCAGCAGTTGCTTGAACTTCAAGCGTTGGTGTGATAGGTCGTCACGCGTTCCACTTCATTTTTAGAACCCAAAATCACGCTGACCCGCTCGTGCAGGTGGGCAGGTTGAATGTCCAGAATGCGTTGTTTGCCATTGGTGGCCGCGCCGCCGGCTTGTTCTACCAGCCAGCTCATGGGGTTGGCTTCGTACATCAGGCGCAGTTTGCCGGGCTTACCCGGTTCGCGCTTGTCCCAGGGGTACATAAAAATGCCGCCGCGCATCAGAATGCGGTGCACATCGGCCACCATACTGGCAATCCAACGCATGTTGAAGTCTTTGCCCCGAATGCCCTCTTTACCTTGCAGGCATTCGTCCACATAGCGCTTTACGGGTGCATCCCAGTGGCGCATATTGCTCATGTTGATGGCAAATTCTTTGGTGTCTGCGGGAATTTGCACTTGGTCTTGGGTGAGCACAAATTCACCCTGATCACGGTCCAGGGTGAACATGGCCACGCCCTGACCCAAAGTCAGCACCAAGGTGGTTTGAGGGCCATACACGCAATAACCGGCGGCCACCTGCTTGCTCCCGGCTTGTAAAAAATCTTCTACTGACACCTCGGTGCTTGCAGAAGTGGTTTTTTGAAGCACGCTGAAAATCGTACCGATGCTGACGTTGACCTCAATGTTGCTCGAGCCATCCAGCGGGTCAAACATAAGCAAATAGTTACCTTGCGGGTAGTGCTTGGGTATGGGAAGAATGTTGTCCATTTCTTCCGAACCCATGGCCGCCAAGTGGCCGCCCCATTCATGCGCCTGAATCAGGATGTCGTTGGCCAAAATATCGAGCGTTTTTTGCACTTCGCCCTGTACGTTTTCGCTGCCTGCACTGCCCAGCACTCCCGCCAAAGCACCTTGGTTGACGGCGTGGCTGATGCGTTTGCAGGCATGGGCCACTTCAGCCAGCAAATGGAGCAAGGGGGCGGGCAGTTGCGCTGAGCCCGAACGCTCTTTAAGGTATCGGCTTAAGGTGATGCCCGAATGGGTTTTGCCAAAGTCTGCGCTTGTGGTCATGGAGGTACTCCTGCGGAATAGGGGTTTAAGCAGCTAAAGCCAGGTTGACCACTTCGCGCACGTCGTTGCTCAAGTCGGCTTTGGCGGCCACCCGGGCTAGAGCCTCGCGCGCGGCGCTGCGGTAGGGCTCTGCCAATTTGCTCCATCGGTCTAGCGCACGCGCCAGTCGGGCCGCAACTTGGGGGTTGATGGCGTCGAGCTCCATCACGCGCTCGCTCCAGTACACATAACCTGCGGCATCAGTGCGGTGAAATGCCCCGGGGTTAGCACTGCAATAGCTGAAGATCAAGCTGCGCGCTCGGTTGGGGTTGCGAATATTGAAGTCTGGGTGCTGCATCAGCAAACGCACGACAGGCAAGATTTGCCCGCCACGGTCACAAGCGCTGGCTTGCAGCGCAAACCACTTGTCCAATACCAGCGCCTCGTGCTTGAACTGCGCATGAAAACGTTGCAGCGCCTCTGCGGCCAAGGCATGGCCGCTGTGCACCAAAGCCGACAGGGCCTGAAAACGGTCGGTCATGTGGCCGGCATCTTTGAACAGCTGAAAGGTTTTGCCCGGCCAAACCGT
>Ga0214921_10011579_pt1 | contig 10688 bp, 8 predicted proteins | sample LL1505_MetaG_FD_177992 | JGI IMG/M metagenome (GOLD analysis project Ga0214921, IMG submission 177992) | Freshwater microbial communities from Lake Lanier, Atlanta, Georgia, United States - LL-1505 | ecosystem: Environmental > Aquatic > Freshwater > Lake | place: USA: Georgia | collected 2015-05-28
ACCGTCGAGCCGGTGCGTATCGCCGCCCGCGATGCCGCCCGCGCCCTTGCCGCCATCGAGGCGCCTTTGGTGGCCTTTGCGAGGCACCTTGAAGACCTGCTCGATTCAGAGGCGGATGAGCTGCCCACCGGCGACCGGGCGCGGATCGAGGGGGCCTTGCGCGGCATTGATCGGCGCGCGCGCATGGCCCTGCCAGCATGGCGCACCATGCTCAAGGCGCTGGAGGAACAGGCTGAGGACGATCCTGATTTCGTCGATTGGTTCGAGGCCACCTTCCTCTATGGCCGGGTCGTTGACGGGGCCTATCGCCGCCACTGGGTCGATCCGACCGAGCCTTTGCGAGCGGCCGTTCTGGCCCCGGCCCATGGGGTCTTGGTCACCAGCGCCACCTTGGCCGACCCGGCCCTGAGCGACCCCTTCGCGCTGGCGGAGATGCGCACCGGGGCTGCCCGCCTGCCCGAGCGGCCCAAGACCCTGAAGCTGGCCTCGCCCTTCGACTATGAGAAAAACGCCCGCATCTTTGTCATCACCGATGTGGCCAGAGATGATCCGCGCCAGATCGCGGCGGCCATGCGCGAGCTGTTCTTGGCCGCTGGCGGCGGTGGGGTAGGGCTCTTTACCGCGATCCGGCGGCTGCGGGCCGTGCATGATCAGATCGCCGCGCCCTTGGCCGACAAGGGTCTGGCGCTCTATGCCCAGCATGTCGACGGGCTGGAGGTCGGGGCGCTGGTGGACATCTTCCGGGCGGAAGAAAATTCATGCCTGCTGGGAACCGATGCGGTGCGCGATGGTATGGACGTGCCAGGAAGGTCCTTGCGGCTTTTGGCCTTTGACCGTGTGCCTTGGCCGCGTCCGGATATGCTGCACAAGGCCCGCCGCGAGCGGTTCGGCGGGCGCGGTTATGATGACAGCGTCGCACGCGCGCGGATTGCTCAGGCCTTTGGCCGCTTGATCAGGCGAGCCGATGACAAGGGCGTCTTTGTCATGCTCGACCCCGCCGCCCCGACGAGGCTCTTTTCTAGTCTGCCCGAAGGGGTGACCATCCAGCGGGTGGGTCTGGTCGAGGCCTTGGAGGCTGTGACGGCGTTCTTGGGTGACGTGAAAACAAAGTAAGTAAGGCCCTCACCCAACCCTCTCCCACAGGGAGAGGGCTAGAGCGGATAAGCCCTCGCCCCCTTGGGGGAGAGGGCTCAAGTGAGGGGGACACCGGACGGAGATTATTTTGGCCCACCCGATCGACGACCCTGTCTGTGATGAAGTCTGCGCCTGGCTGGCGGCGGATGCTGACCGGCTGATAGAGACCCATTGCGCGTGGGTGGTGCTCAAGGGCGATCTGGCCTTCAAGCTCAAGCGGCCCGTCGATCTGGGCTATTTGGACTTTTCGACCCGCGACAAGCGTCGCTGGGCCTTGGAGCGGGAGTTGGCGTTTAATCGGGCGACGGCACCGACCATTTACCGGGCACTGCGCACCATCACCCGCAAGGCCGAGGGCGGGTTTGAGATCGACGGTCCCGGCGAGGTGCTGGAATGGGCGCTGGAGATGCGGCGCTTTGACGACGGCTCGGTCCTGTCCCTTCAGCCGGACAAGGTGCAGGGCGATCTGGCCGAGCGGCTTGGCCGGGTCGTGGCGGGCCTGCATCAGGGCGCTGAGATCAAACCCAAGGGAGGCGGCACGGCGGCGCTGGGCTACACCATCACCTCCAATGCCGAGCATCTGCGCCATCTGGCCCCGGTCTTGGGCGCGGAGGCGGTGGAGGTTCTCATCGAAGCCACCGACCGGGCCTTTGCCGCGCAGGCCGGCCTGCTGAATCAACGCCAAGCCTTGGGGCTGGGGCGGCGCTGCCACGGCGATCTACATCTGGGCAATATCTTCATCGAGAACGGCGAGCCGGTGGCCTTTGACTGTATCGAGTTCAATGATCAGCTCAGTGATATCGACATCCAATATGACATCGCCTTCCTGCTGATGGACCTGCTTTTTAGGGGCAATCGGGCCGGGGCGGTGCGGGTGCTGAGCGGCTATCTAGACGAGGCGGCGCGCAGTTTCGGGCCGGCCGTATATGAGGGTCTCGCCGCCTTGCCCTTGATGCTATCGGTTCGTGCCGCTGTGCGCGCCCATGTCAGTGCCCAGATGGGGCAGGCGGAGCTGGCGCGGGCCTATGTGCAGGCGGGAATCGCGCATCTGTCGCCCAGACCTGCGCAGTTGGTCGCGGTGGGTGGCCTATCGGGATCGGGCAAGTCCTATGCCTCACGGCGGATCGCGCCGGATCTGCAGGCCGTGATCCTTCGCTCCGACGAGGTGCGAAAGCGCCTGTGGGGGATTGGACCGCTGCAGACCTTGCCCAAGGAGGCCTATGGCCCTGGCCAAAGCGAGCGGGTCTATGGCACCCTGCTGACCGAAGCCGGGCTGATCCTGCGCGCCGGTCAGTCGGTGGTGCTGGATGCGGTGTTCTTGCGGCTCGAGGAGCGACAGGCGGCGGAAGATCTCGCGGCAGCGCTAGGCCTCGATTTCCAAGGCTACTGGATGGAGGCCTCGGAAGCGGTGTTGCGCGAACGGATCGAGTTGCGCTCAGGCGATGCGTCCGATGCGGATGTGACGGTCCTCGCCGGCCAGCTCAGCCGCGATCCCGGGGACATCCGCTGGGCCCGCGCACGATCCGACCAAACTTTTCCGGCGACTGTGTCCGGCGGGTGATTGCAACGCTTTTGCCGTCGCCATAGGGTGCGACCAAATATCTTTAGGGAAAACGCGCCATGCTTGGATTGATGCAGAACTGGCCTTTGACGGTCGATAAGATTCTGGACCATGCGAACCGCTGGTATGCAGGCCGCGAAGTGGTCAGCCGCTCGGTTGAAGGCCCCATCGTCCGCACCAACTATGCCGACATCCATAATCGCGCCAAGCGCCTGTCCAATGCCCTCTTGGGCATGGGCATCAAGACCGGTGATCGGGTCGCGACCTTGGCTTGGAACACAGGCCGCCACATAGAGGCCTGGTACGGCATTATGGGGATCGGGGCGGTGTGCCACACGCTCAATCCGCGCCTGTTCCCCGAGCAACTGGTCTATATTATCAACCATGCTGAAGACCGGATCATTTTCACCGACCTGACCTTCTTGCCGATCCTTCAGGGCATTATCGACCAGTGCCCGACCGTCGAGCATATAGTCGTCCTGACCGACGATAGCGAGCTGAAGAACGTTACGCTGCGCTGCAAGGGCAAGCCCTGCTTGGCCATGGAAAGCCTGATTGATCAGCACCATGCCGAGGTTGTCTGGGGCGGCTTTGACGAGAACACGGCGGCGGGCCTTTGCTATACGTCGGGCACGACGGGCAATCCCAAGGGTGTGCTCTATTCGCACCGCTCGAACTATCTGCACACCCTTGTTGGCCTGCAGACCGATGTGCTGGGCCTGTCGGCGCGGGACGTGATCTTGCCGGTCGTACCGATGTTCCACGCCAATGCTTGGGGCATTGCCTTTGCCGCCCCTGCGGTCGGGTCCAAGCTGGTCATGCCTGGCGCCAAGATGGACGGTCAGTCGATCTTTGAGTTGCTGGAAACCGAAGGCGTGACCTTCTCGGCGGCGGTGCCGACCGTTTGGCAGATGCTGCTGCAGCACCTGCAGGCGACGAACAGCAAGCTGACCACCCTCAAGCGCGTGGTCATAGGCGGTTCGGCCTGTCCCGAAGCCATCATTCGGGCCTTTGGCGACGACTATGGGGTGGATGTGACCCATGCTTGGGGCATGACGGAAACCTCGCCGCTGGGCACGATTTCGCGGCCAACCGCCGATGTTGAGGCCTTGGGTCCCGATGAGGTCATTCCCTTTAAGCTCAAGCAGGGCCGCGCGCCGGTCGGCATCGAGCTGAAGCTGACCAATGATGAGGGCCGTGAACTGCCCCATGACGGCACGACCTTTGGCCGTCTCAAGATCCGCGGCGGGACCATTTCTGCGGCCTATTTCAAGCAGGAAGGCGGCAATATCCTCGACGAGGACGGCTTCTTTGATACGGGCGACGTCTCGACCATCGACCAATATGGCTTCATGCAGATCACCGATCGGGCCAAGGACGTGATCAAGTCTGGCGGCGAATGGATTTCCTCCATCGAGATCGAAAATATCGCTGCGGGCCATCCCAAGTCGGCCATCGCCGCCGTCATCGGCATTGCCCATCCCAAGTGGGACGAGCGGCCCTTGCTGCTGGTCAAGCTGCGTGAGGGACAGACCAGCACCAAGGAAGAATATCTCGCCTTCCTCGATGGTAAGATCGCCAAATGGTGGACGCCCGACGATGTGGTCTTTGTCGACGACATTGCGCTCGGCGCGACCGGCAAGATCGACAAGAAGATCCTGCGTCAGCAGTTCGAAACCTATAAACTGCCGACAGCCTAAGGCGAAGGTCCGGGGTACAGGGGCAGGGGTCTAGGCCCTTGCCGATCTCGCCAGACGGTTTAGGCTCGGTTCAAACAACCCACGGGGCACTTCGATGAAACTCAGCATTACGGCGGCCAAGACCTATTTGCGTATCGCACTCCTGATCGCGGTGCTTCCCATCATCTCGATTGTCGTGGGGGCAGTGGCCACCAAGACCGGTCTGTTGGACTGGAAGCTCGGCTTTGGGCTTTTGACCTTCCGGGGTCCGCCGATGATTGCCATGCTCAGCGTGGCGACCGGCGTCATTGGTCTGGTCGTGGCCCTGATGGCCGGGATCAAGGATCTGTGGCTGCGGGCAGCGGCCCCCTTGGTCGTCACCTTGGTGGTTATGGGCGGATTTATGGGGCTAAGGTCGGTCGCGACCTCGGTTCCGCCGATCCATGATGTGGCCACCGACTGGTCCGAGCCCTTGACCTTCTCCGACGCGGTTATGGCCTCGCGCGGGGCGGGGACCAATCCCGTCCTTCCCGATCCTCTGGCGCCCGACCGTAAGAGCCGGGTTGCGGATCTGAATGCCAAGGCCTGCCCCCAAGCCAAGCCTGCCGTGCTGGCAGAAGTCCCGGCGGCAGCCTACGACAAGGTCAAGGCGGCGCTGATGGCGGCGGGTCTGACTGTCGTGACCGACGATGCGGCGACCGGCCGGATCGAGGCCGTGGCCACCAGCCGTCTCTATGGCTTTAAGGACGATGTGGTGGCACGCGTTCGGGCCAAGGATGCCGGCACGCAGGTCGATTTCCGCTCGGTTAGCCGCGTGGGCATTTCCGACCTCGGCGCCAACTGCAAGCGCATCACCGCGATCCGAGCGGCCCTGCTGAAATGGCCGCTCTAATCTGGCAGGCGCAGCAGGGTATCTAACCCGGGTGCCGTGTCTGCCAGCAGGCGGCCATCCTTGACCATCTGGATGACGTGGGCCTGAATGGACCGCGCGGCAGCGGGGTGTAGCCTAGAATCAACCGCCGCATAGATCACCGGCACGATGGTCAGGATCGAGGCTGGACCCTTGGCCAGTTGCTCGATGATCTGGGCCTCGCGGGCGCGGCGATGGTCGGCATAGGCTTGGATAAAGGGCGCAGGCTCGGTGATCGGCGGGCCATGGGTCGGCCAGAGGGTGGCAAAGCCCTTGGCCTGAATCCGGTCCAGACTGGCAAAATAGGCCCCCATGTCGCCGTCGGGCGGGGTGATGACCGTCGTCGACCAGCCCATAATATGATCGCCAGAAAACAGGGCATTTTCCTCGGCCAGCCCATAGCAGATATGGTTTGAGGTGTGGCCGGGCGTGGGGATCGCCTCAAAGGTCCAGCCGGGACCGGAAATGATCTCGCCGCCCGACAAGATCACATCGGCCTTAAAGCCCAGATCGTCCCCTGCCTCCATCGTCACCTCACCATCGCTGGCCTGGGCCTCGATGGGCATGGCGTAGATCTTGGCACCGGTGCGCGCGGCCAGCGGATGGGCGAGGGGGGAATGGTCCAGATGGTTGTGGGTGATCAGGATGTGGGTGACGGTCTCGCCCGCCACCGCCGCCAAGATCGCCTCCAGATGATCCGCCATGTCCGGGCCCGGATCGATGACCGCGACCTCCCCCTTGCCGATGATGTAGGTGCCCGTGCCGGTAAAGGTGAAGGGGCCGGGATTATTGGCAATGACCCGCCGGATCAGCGGCGAGACCTGATCGCATTGGCCATAGTCAAACTTGATCTCGCGAACAAAGGGGATCATCGGCTTGGCTCCTCAAGGACGGGTTTAGCGGCGAAGGACGCTGGATAGATCATAACCGGCAGCGGCGCCGAGCGCGATCAGTTCTGGTACCTCGCGCTCGCCGCTGACCATCTGACCAATGGCCCAGGTGACGATCGAGCGGGTGCCAGAGCGGCAATAGGCCAAGACGGGTCCGCCAGCGTCAGAAATGGCGGCGTGCATCTCCTCGACCTGATCGGGCGTGGGTCCGCCGCGCACGGGGATATGGACATAGCTCATGCCCAAGGCTTCGGTCGCTGCCCGCGCTTCGGTGCTATTGATCTGGCCCGCATCCTCGTCGTCCGGACGGTTGCAGATGACGCGCTTGACGCCTTGGCTGGCGGCGACCGTCAGATCGGACAGGGCGATCTGCGGTGAAACGGAAAAGTCTTCTGTGACAGGACGGATGGACGACATTTTCTCTTCTCTCCGGGGCGTTTCGGCGGGGTGCTTCGTTGACATTCTAGGGTGCGGATGAAACCTTCGCCGCAGGTTATCGGTCACTATACCGGTAAAATGGATTGTTGAATGTTTCGCTTTTTGCTTCGTCGTCTGATGGTGGCTGTTCCGACCCTTTTTCTTGTGGTCACCGCCGCCTTTTTCATGATGCGGGCCGCGCCCGGCAATCCGTTTGACTCTGATCGCAAGCTGCCGCCCGAGGTCGAACGCAGCATCATGGCCAAGTACGGCATGGACCGGCCGCTGGGCGAGCAATATGTCGCCTATGTCAGTAATGTCCTGCACGGCGACCTTGGACCGTCCTTGAAATATAAAGACAAGTCGGTCGCTGAACTGATCAGCGAAGGCCTGCCCACCAGTGCCACCATCGGCCTGTCGGCCCTGACCTTGGCCTGTCTGGTGGGGATTGGGCTGGGGATCATCGCGGCGCTGCGGCAAAATCAGATGATCGACAATGTGACCATGGCCATTGCCGTTCTTGGGGTATGTATCCCGACCTTTGTGACGGCGCCCCTTTTGGTCCTGGTCTTTGCCGCCAAGCTGGGCTGGCTACCGACGGCGGGCTTGAACGGTATACGCAGCCTGATCTTGCCGGTCACGGTGCTGGCCTTGCCGCAGATTGCCATCATCTCGCGCCTGACCCGCGCCGGGATGATCGAGGTCTTGCGCTCCAACTATATCCGCACCGCCCGCGCCAAGGGCCTTTCTGAGGCGCGTATCGTCCTTCGCCATGGACTGAGAGCCGCAATCTTGCCGCTTGTCAGCTATTTGGGCCCGGCCTGCGCGGGTCTGCTGACCGGATCCTTGGTCATCGAAAAGATATTCAGCCTGCCGGGGCTGGGCAAGAGCTTCGTGATCGGCGCGCTGCAGCGGGACTATACGGTGGTGATGGGTGTCGTGATTGTCTATGCCGGCCTGATCCTGCTGCTCAATCTGCTGGCCGATATCGCCTATGCCCTGCTCGATCCACGGGTGAAGCTGTCATGAACCGCGTCCTTTCTGCCTCCCATCAGGGCGCTCAGGCCATGGAGCGCGCCGCCGTCAAGGGCCGCAGCCTGTGGGACGATGCGCGCCGCCGCCTTCTGGCCAATCGGGCCGCGACGGTCAGTATGGGCCTGTTGCTGGCTCTGGTCTTGCTGGCCATTGTCGGGCCGTTCCTGACGCCCTTTACCTATGACCAGATCAATAAGAACGATGTCTGGGCACCGCCCCTGACCGCTGGGCACCTGATGGGGGCTGACTCTCTGGGGCGGGACCTTCTGGCGCGCCTACTGGTCGGCCTCAGGGTCTCTTTGGCCATCGGCGTGGTGGCCACAGCGGTGTCGCTGGTGATCGGGGTGATCTGGGGCGCGACGGCGGGCTATCTGGGCGGGCGCATTGACGAGCTGATGATGCGCTTTGTCGATATCCTCTACAGCCTGCCCTTCATCTTCTTTGTGATCCTGCTGATGGTCACCTTTGGCCGCAACATCATCCTGATCTTTCTGGCCATCGGCGCGGTCGAGTGGCTGACCATGTCGCGGATCGTGCGCGGCCAGACCCTATCGCTTAAGCAAAAGGAATTTGTCGAGGCGGCGCGGGCGGCAGGCCTATCCGATCAGGCCATCATCACCCGCCACATCGTGCCCAACCTCTTGGGGCCGGTGGTGGTCTATGTGACCTTGACCATTCCCGCCGTGATCTTGGCCGAAAGTTTCCTCAGCTTCCTCGGCATGGGGGTGCAGGAGCCCCTGACTTCGCTGGGCACCCTGATCTCGCAAGGGGCGCAGGATATGGAGGCCGCGCCTTGGCTGCTGATCTTCCCGTCGGTGACCATGGTCGCGACCCTGATGTGTTTCAACTTCATCGGCGACGGGCTGCGTGATGCCATTGACCCGAAGGACCGCTGAGCCTTCGCCCTTGGCCCTAGCGGCTGCGTTGGGCGCGAATGGCGGTCTGGCCGTCTATATTGAGGAAGAAGCTGCCCAAGGCGGCGCGCCTTATCTTGACGGTCGATCCTGCATGGGGCGCGTTGAACGGGCTCTCGCCGTCGATCTGACGCCAGACTGCGCCGTCTTCGAGCACCATGATCCACTTGCCGTCACTGCCGCGATAGGCCTCTTTCAGGGTCACGGTGACCCTATCCAGATCCTCTTTGGGCATGACCTTGTCGAAAATGTCCAAGGACGGCAGTTCGAAGCCGAAGGCCTGTTTGCGCGCCGTGCTGGCCTGTTCGCGGTCAATAACCACGATGTCGCCTTTGGTTTCGGCCTGATCCAGACTGGACGCCGCCGCATCAAAGCAGGCCAGCCTCGCGGTGGGGTCCGTCGTTGCGCGGCAATCCAGCACCGCTTGGAACGCCGCCGCCCGCTTGGCCTTGATATCCGCCGCCAGGCTCGGCGAAGTCATGGCCAGAGCCAAGGTCAGGCTTCCAACACCCAGAGCCCAGACGCGAAGGGCCGCTGTTTTCGTGTTGCTATGATAGTGTGTCATCTGCTCACCCCTGTCCGAGACTCGGTCCGGCACCATTGAAGAGGCCTTAAGCGTGTTACGCAATCTGTTCCTTGTCTTTGTGGCGGCATTAACGCTGAGCGGCTGTGGTCAGCCCAAGGCCGTGCGCGCGCCGTGCCCGGCGGGCAAGCTCTGCCTCGAGGCGGGCAATGGCAATGATCCGGTGTCTCTGGATCCGCACAAGACCCAAGGCACGTGGGAAAACCGCATCATTGGCGACCTGATTGTCGGTCTGACCCAAGAGGACGAGGCCGCCAACGCCATTCCCGGCATGGCCACCCATTGGGAAACCTCGGCTGACGGCAAGGTCTGGACATTCCATCTGCGCCACGCCCTTTGGTCCGATGGCGTGCCGGTGACGGCCGACGACTTCGTCTATGCGCTTCGCCGGATCATGGACCCCAAGACCGGCTCGTCCTACTCGTCGCTGCTTTACATCATCCAGAACGGCCAAGAGGTGAACGAAAACAAGATGCCGCCAGCCGCCTTGGGCGTGAAGGCCATCGACCCCCTGACCCTCGAAATTCGCCTGACCCACGCCGCGCCTTTCCTGCCGGAAATTGCCAAGCACAATTCGATGTATCCCGTGCCCAAGCATGTGGTCGAAAAATGGGGTGATGATTGGAGCCGCCCAGAGCATTTCGTCGGCAATGGGCCGTTCAATCTGGTCTCTTGGAAGCTGGGCGACCGGGTGACGGTGGTCAAGAATCCCAAATTCTATGAGGCCGACAAGGTCTGTCTGGACCAGATCAACTATTACCCCACCACCGATGCCAGTTCGGCCCAAAAGCGGGTCAAGAGCGGCGAGCTGGACGTCAATACTGACATCCAGTCCAACAAGATCGCCTTGCTGCGCCAGCCTGGCCAGATGCCGGACTATGTGCGGGTCAATACCTATCTGGGCACCACCTATCTGGCCTTTAACAGCAAGGTTCCCGCCCTCAAGGACCGGCGCGTGCGTCAGGCCCTATCGATGGCCATAGACCGTCAGTTCATCACCCAAAAGCTGCTGCGCGGGGGCCAGAGCCCAGCCAATAGCTTTGTGCCGCCCGGCGTTGCCAACTATCCCAATCCCGCCAAGGCCTTCTGGTCCGAATGGCCGCTGGCCAAGCGTCAGGCTGAGGCGCGCAAGCTGCTGGCGGCCGCGGGCTATGGTCCCAAGACCCCCCTGACCATCACCATCAAGCACCGCAACTCCCCCGACCCGATGCTGTTCATGCCCGCCATTCAGGCCGACTGGAAAGAGATCGGGGTCAATGCCAAGCTGGAACAGAATGAGGGCCAGATCGCTTATCAGTCCTATCGTCTGCGCGATTTCGAGGTCGCCGACGCGGCCTGGATCGCCGACTATAACGACCCCATGACCTTCCTCTATCTGCAGCAGTCGGCGACCGGCACCCAGAACTATAGCGACTATGCCAACCCCGCTTATGACGCCTTGCTGGCCAAGGCGGACAATGAGCCCGACGCGGTCAAGCGTTCCGCCTATCTGAGCGCTGCCGAACAGATCATGCTCGACGACGCGCCCATTGTGCCGATCTATTTCTACGTCAACAAGAACCTCG
>Ga0214921_10011583_pt1 | contig 10686 bp, 9 predicted proteins | sample LL1505_MetaG_FD_177992 | JGI IMG/M metagenome (GOLD analysis project Ga0214921, IMG submission 177992) | Freshwater microbial communities from Lake Lanier, Atlanta, Georgia, United States - LL-1505 | ecosystem: Environmental > Aquatic > Freshwater > Lake | place: USA: Georgia | collected 2015-05-28
GCCGGAACTTTGACCTGCGTACCGCCTTTGCTGCGGATGGCCAGCGCTTTGAACGCTTCAGCCTGAGCGCGCCGCATGTGTTTGCCGACCTGTCCAAAAACCTGATTGACGACCACACCCAGGCGCTGTTGCTGGAACTGGCGCAACAGTGCGGTGTGGCAGCGCACCGCGACGCCATGTTTGCGGGTGAGGCCATCAACCGCACCGAGCAGCGCCAGGTGCTCCACACTTTGTTGAGAAATCCGGCGCCAGCCTTTGCTGTACCTGGTGATCTAGCTCCTGAAAATGTAGCAAAAGAACAGGCTCAGGTGCATGCCACGCTGGACGCCATGCTGGCCTTTGCCGAGACGGTGCGAGCCGATGCCACCATCACCGATGTGGTCAACATCGGCATCGGCGGCTCGGACCTGGGGCCGCAGATGGCGGTGCTGGCGCTGGACGCCTTTGTGGCGCCGGGCAAGCGCTTCCACTTTGTTTCGAACGTCGATGGCCATGAGCTGGCGGCCGTCCTGAAACACCTGCGGCCTGAGCACACGCTGTTCCTGATCGCTAGCAAGACCTTTACCACCATCGAGACCATGACCAACGCCGCCTCGGCCAAGGCCTGGTTCGAGGCCCAGGGCGGCACCGACATTGCGGGTCACTTTGCGGCGCTGACCACCAACGTGGCCGCGGCGCATGCCTTTGGCATCAGCACCACCTTCGGCTTTTGGGACTGGGTGGGCGGCCGCTACTCGCTGTGGTCGGCCATCGGGCTCCCGCTGGCGATTGCCATCGGGGCCCCCGGTTTTCGGGACTTTCTGGCGGGTGCCCACGCCATGGACCGGCATTTTCGTGAGGCTGAACTGGCTCAGAACCTGCCGGTGCGCCTGGCGCTGATCGATGTCTGGTACCGTAATTTCCTGGGTTTCAGCAGCCGCAGCATCGCGCCCTACCACAGCGCCCTGCGCCGGCTGCCGGCCTATTTGCAGCAGTTGGAGATGGAGAGCAACGGCAAACGGGTGGACGCTGACGGTCAGGCCCTGCCTTTTGCCACCGCGCCCGTGCTGTGGGGCGAGCCGGGCACCAACGGCCAGCACGCCTACTTTCAGATGCTGCACCAGGGCACCGATGTGGTGCCCGTGGAGTTTGTGGCGGTCAAGCGCGCGCGGCACAGTCTGCCCGGGCACCAGATCCTGCTGCTGGCCAATGCGTTGGCGCAGGCCCAAGCGCTGATGCTGGGCAAGGTGGATGCGGGCGGCCACAAACACTTCACCGGCAACCGGCCCAGCACTTTTTTGCTGCTGGAGGACCTCACGCCGGCCAGCCTGGGTGCGCTGATTGCGCTGCAGGAGCACCGCGTGTTTGTCAGCGGCAGCCTGTGGGGCATCAACAGCTTTGACCAATGGGGGGTGGAGCTGGGCAAGGTGCTGGCACGTGATGTCGAAGCCCGGCTGGCCTCGGGTGATGAGGCCGGGTTGGACGGCTCTACCGCCGGCCTGCTGCGCCGGCTGCGGGCTCCGTGATTTGCCCGTTGTGACTGACCATGCAGACGACGCTATCGTGAGCACCATCGAGCAAGCGCAGCCTGATTAGGCGGAGGAGGGCATCAAGGCCATCAAGTGAGGCGTTGCTGGCGACTGATGCCGACCTTGCCGATGCAGAACTGATGCAGTACCTGGACGAGGCCCTGTCTTTGGCGTAGCAGGTGCTGTCGCGATGCTCGAGGTCGAGCGTAGCTTGGCGGTGTTTCTGGGCATCGCCAAATAGCAGTCTCCCCGCTGCTGCCGAGCCAAGCCTCAGCGTCCATAAAAAAAGCCCCGCAGGCTTGACGCCTGCGGGGCTTTTTTGGGGGTGGGGCAGATTACATGCCCATGTCGCCCATGCCACCCATACCGCCCATGCCGCCGCCCATGCCGCCAGGCATGCCGCCGCCGGCTGGTTCGTCCTTCGGTGCCTCAGCCACCATGCATTCGGTGGTCAGCATCAGGGACGAGACCGACGCTGCGTTTTGCAGTGCGGTGCGGGTCACTTTGGTGGGGTCCAGGATACCCATTTCGATCATGTCGCCATAGGTGTCGTTGGCGGCGTTGAAGCCGTAGTTGCCCGAACCTGCCAGAACCGCATTGACCACCACCGAGGCTTCGCCGCCGGCGTTGTACACGATCTCGCGCAGGGGGGCTTCAATGGCGCGCATCACCAGCTTGATGCCAGCGTCTTGGTCGGCGTTGTCGCCCTTGACGGTGCCAGCCGCTTGCTTGGCGCGCAGCAGAGCCACGCCGCCGCCAGCAACAATGCCTTCTTCCACAGCAGCGCGGGTGGCGTGCAGGGCGTCTTCCACACGGGCTTTCTTTTCCTTCATTTCGACTTCGGTGGCAGCGCCAACCTTGATCACGGCAACACCGCCGGCCAGCTTGGCCACGCGCTCTTGCAGTTTTTCACGGTCGTAGTCGCTGGTGGCTTCTTCGATCTGCACACGCACTTGCTTGACGCGGGCTTCGATGTCAGCTGCGGCACCGGCGCCGTCGATGATGATGGTGTTTTCTTTGCCCACTTCGACCCGCTTGGCGGAACCGAGGTCAGCCAGGGTCACTTTTTCAAGCGTCAGACCCACTTCTTCAGCGATGACCTTGCCACCGGTCAGGATGGCGATGTCTTCCAGCATGGCCTTGCGACGGTCGCCAAAGCCGGGGGCCTTGACAGCCACGACCTTCAGGATGCCGCGAATGGTGTTGACCACCAGCGTGGCCAGGGCCTCGCCTTCGACGTCTTCCGAGATGATCAGCAGCGGACGGCCGGACTTGGCCACTTGCTCCAGCGTGGGCAGCAGGTCGCGGATGTTGCTGATCTTCTTGTCGTACAGCAGCACAAACGGGTTGTCGAGCAGGGCTGCCTGCTTTTCAGGGTTGTTGATGAAGTAGGGCGACAGGTAGCCGCGGTCAAACTGCATGCCTTCGACGACGTCGAGTTCGCTGTCGAGTGATTTGCCGTCTTCCACGGTGATCACGCCTTCTTTGCCAACCTTGTCCATCGCATCAGCGATGATCTTGCCAATGGCTTCGTCGCTGTTGGCAGAGATCGAGCCGACTTGGGCGATTTCTTTGGAGGTGGTGGTGGGCTTGGAAGCCTTCTTGAGCTGCTCAACCAGGGCCGTCACGGCCTTGTCGATGCCGCGCTTGAGGTCCATCGGGTTCATGCCGGCGGCCACGTACTTCATGCCTTCGCGCACGATGGCTTGAGCCAGCACGGTGGCGGTGGTGGTGCCGTCGCCAGCGATGTCAGAAGTCTTGGAAGCAACTTCCTTGACCATCTGCGCGCCCATGTTTTGCAGTTTGTCTTTGAGTTCGATTTCCTTGGCCACGGACACACCGTCCTTGGTGACCGTGGGTGCGCCGAACGAGCGCTCCAGCACCACATTGCGGCCTTTGGGGCCCAGGGTGACCTTGACGGCGTTGGCGAGAATGTTCACGCCTTCGACCATGCGGTGGCGGGCTTCGCCACCAAAAATAACTTCTTTAGCTGCCATGTTGATATCTCCAGAATTCGTTGGTTAATTACTTCTCGACCACAGCAAACAGGTCATCTTCTTTCATGACCAGCAGCTCGTCGCCGTCGACCTTGACGGTCTGACCGCTGTATTTGCCGAACAGCACGCGGTCACCGACCTTGACGGCCATGGGGCTGATCTCGCCCTTGTCGTTCTTCTTGCCGGGGCCAACAGCCAGCACTTCGCCCTGATCGGGCTTTTCAGCGGCGCTGTCAGGGATGACGATGCCGGAGGCGGTTTTGGTTTCGTTTTCGACACGTTTGACGATCACGCGATCGTGCAGGGGGCGAAGTTTCATGAAAGCTCCTTGAGTTGTTGAAACAGGTTTGAAAATCACAAGCGACAACCAGAATAAGTTGGCACTCATTAACTTGAGGTTGTGGTGCCACAGCGGGGCTGTTAGCACTCATTGCCTGCGAGTGCTAATGATACGGGCTTTTCGCCGTTTTTCAAGGGCCAGGCCCGCAATCCGCCGCAATCATTGGCGTTTTCGGCCGATTTAACCGTCCTGCCGCGCGACGGCTTGGGTCGACAGCGCACTGCCCAGGCACGCTGCTGTGATGGCGCCTATCCCCAGCCATTGCAAAAAGTTCAGGTGTTCACCTAGGACCCACTGACCCGCCATGGCGCTCACCGCAGGCGAGGCGCTCATCAGCACGCCGAACACATGGCGCGGCAGATGCTTCAAAGCAGACATGTCCAGCAAGAAGGGCATCGCACTGGACAACAGGGCAATCAGCCCCCCAAGCAGCAGCACCTCGGGTGACAGCAGGCCCATGCCAGCATGGGCCACGCCGAGCGGCACGACCAGCAAGGCCGCCACGCTCATGCCCAGGGCCACGCCGCGCGCCCCAAGTGGCGCTGTTTTTTTGCCGACGATCACATACAGTCCCCAAAACACGCCGGCGAGGGCCGCATAGCCCAGGCCCGGCAGGTCGAGTGATCCGTTCACTGAGCCCAGGGGCAGCAGTGCCACACCCACCAGCGCGAAATAGACCCAGAGCACATCCAGGCGCCGATGCGATGAGATCAAGGCGACACCCAGCGGTCCCAGCACCTCGATGGAAATTGCAATGCCGACTGGAATAGTGGCAAAGGCGCGGTAGATCAGCAGGTTCATCATCGCCATCACCGTGCCGTAGCCCAGCAGGGCCCAGCCGTTCGAACGGCCCAAGCTCAGCGTCCAGGGTTTGAGCCAAAGCACCAGGATGAAGGCCGCGATCCCCAGCCGCAGGGCTGCAACGCCCTCCGGGCCAACCTGAGGGAAGAGTGTTTTTGCGAAGACCGCACCGACCTGCACTGACACCAAGGAGCTCAGTGCCGCCGTGAGCGGGTAAAGAGAAGCGAACGTCATGACTCCCAAGTTAACTCACCGAAATGGTCATGCACGCAAACCTCAGTCCCGCAGGTGACCGATGCGGGCGGTATCTCTGATCCCATCGGTTTTCACTTGGCCCGCCTGAAGCTGGGCCGGGACTCATGGACAATCTCTTTGGATTGACTTGGACACCGCCGCAGGAAGCCACATGACCGCACATCTGATCGCCCTTGACTGGGGCACCTCCAAGCTGCGGGCCAGCCTGCTCAATGCCCATGGTGAGGCCCTTGAAACGCGCAGCGCCCCAGGCGGTGTGATGGCGGTGCAGGGCGGCCAATTTGCCCAGGCCCTGCAGGCGCTGTGCGGCGACTGGCTGGCGCAGACCACCTGCCCGCTGATGGCCAGCGGCATGATTGGCAGCCGCCAGGGCTGGCGTGAAGCACCCTACCTGGACGCCCCGACCACGCTGGCGCAGGCGGCGCGGCAACTCATCACGGTGCCGGTGATGCTGCCCGATGGCCAAGCTGAGCGCCTGCTGCACATTGCGCCGGGCTTGCGCTGCCTGGACAGTGCGGGCGAATTTGACGTGATGCGCGGCGAAGAAACCCAGATCTGGGGCGCCGAACTGCCAGCCAACAGCTGCTGTGTCCTGCCGGGCACCCACAGCAAGTGGGCCTGGCTGGGCGAGGACGGCGCCATTCGCCACTTCAAGACCTTCATGACCGGCGAGTTGTACGGTGTGCTGACGCAACACAGCATCCTGGGCCGGCTGATGGTCTTAGGTGCCGAGCCCGGTGCCCCGCAGCAGGAGGCCCTGGTGGCCGGTGTCCGGCTGGGCCTGCGCGGCCATGCTGAGCTGCCGCACACCCTGTTTGCAGCACGTACCGCCGGCTTGATGGGTCGTGTGGCGCCCGAGGCCTTGCCGGACTTTTTGTCGGGCATTTTGCTCGGGGCTGAACTGGGCGGTGCCACCGCCGCCGCCGAGCCGCTGCAACACGTCACCCTGATTGGCGACGAGGCGCTGTGCCAGCGTTACGCCCTGGCGCTGGAACTTCATGGCCTGACGGTGAGCCACGCCAGCGACGGCGCCACCACCCGGGGCCAGTGGCTGCTGGCTGGCGCAGCCGGTCTGCTGGTGGCGGCCGCATGAGCGCACCGCTGCAGCGCCTGCTGGCCCACCCGGTGGTGGCGATCCTGCGCGGCGTCACGCCCGACACCGTGCTGGGCGTGGCCCAGGTGCTGATCGACGCCGGTTTTCGGGTGATCGAGGTGCCGCTGAACTCGCCCGCGCCGCTGGCCAGCATCGAAGCCTTAGCGCGTGAATTCGGTAACGAGGTGTTGGTGGGCGCCGGCACCGTGCTCAGCCCAGACCAGGTGGACGACGTGGTGGCCGCCGGCGCCACCCTGGTGCTCTCGCCCAACTGCCACCTGCCAGTGATCGCCCAAACCCTGCACCATGGCGTGCTGGCGATGCCGGGCGTTGCCACGCCCTCGGAAGCGTTTGCGGCGTTGGCGGCCGGCGCTCAGACGCTCAAGCTGTTTCCGGCCGATGTGCTGGGGCCGGCCAGCTTCAAGGGCTGGCGTGCGGTCTTGCCCGCAGGCACCCCGATGTTTGGTGTGGGTGGCATTGGCGTCGACAACCTGGCCAGCTTTCGTCGGGCCAGTGCCAGTGGCGTTGGGCTGGGCTCATCGCTGTATGTGCCGGGCATCAGCCTGCCGGAGTTGGCGCAGCGGGCACGGCAACTGCTGGCGGCCTGGCAGGCTGCCGCTTGAAATGAGTGGTGCGACTGGCCTCGACGGCGGGGCACAATACGGCCCCTGCTGTCACCTTCCAACGCCCATGCTCTACGCCCTGCTCAAAACCCTGCATCTCTTGTGCGTCATCCTCTGGGTGGGCGGCATGGTGTTTGCCCACTTTTTTTTGCGCCCCTCGCTGGCCGAGCTGGATGCGCCGGTGCGGCTGCGGCTGATGCATGCCGTGTTGGGGCGTTTTTTCAATGCGGTGCTGGTGGCCTCGACGCTGATCCTGGTCAGTGGCGCGTGGATGATCGGCCGCAGCGCCCGCCAAATGGTTCAGTCGGGGACGTCTTTCAACCTGCCGCTGGAGTGGATGGTCATGGCCGTGCTGGGCGTGCTGATGCTGGCGATCTTCGGCCACTTGCGTTTTGCCCTGTACCCGCGCCTGAGCCGCGCCGTGGCGGGACAAGCCTGGCCGGCCGGTGCGACGGCCTTGCTGGCCATCCGCCGCTGGGTCTTGGTCAACCTCTGTCTTGGCTTGGCGATCGTGGTGGTGACTTTGCTGGGAGCATCGAGCTGATGCACCCAGCATGAACCCCGACGCGCAGCAACTCTGGCGTGCCCCACGCTGGGCCCTGGCCGTGCTGCTGGCCGTGTTGGGCATGCTCGGGCCGTTCTCGATCGACACCTATCTGCCGGCCTTCTCTGGCATTGCGCGCACGCTCGACGCCACGCCGGTACAGATGCAGCAGACGCTGTCGGCCTACCTGTTCGGCTTTGCCTTCATGAGCCTGTTCCATGGCGCACTGTCCGACAGCTTGGGACGCCGGCCGGTGGTGCTGTGGGGTTTGGCTGCCTTTACCCTGGCCTCTTTGGGCTGCGCCCTGTCGCAAAGCATCGGTCAACTGATCTTCTTTCGAGCCATGCAGGGCCTGTCCACTGGCGCCGGCATTGTGGTGGCGCGGGCGGTGGTGCGTGACATGTTTGCGCCCAGCCAGGCGCAACGGATGATGAGCCAGATCACCATCTTTTTCGGGATTGCGCCGGCGGTGGCGCCGCTGATCGGCGGCTGGCTCTATGTGCACCTGGGCTGGCACAGCATCTTCTGGTTTCTGACGGCTGTCGGCGTGGCGCTGTGGCTGGCCAACTACCGCCTGCTGCCCGAGACCCTGCACCTGGACCACCGCCAACCCTTGCGTGTGAGCAACCTGCTGCAGGGCTACTGGCAGCTCGGACTGGACCCGCGCTTCCTGCTGCTGGCGCTGGCCAGCGGCGTGCCCTTCAACGGCATGTTTTTGTACGTGCTGTCGGCGCCGGCCTTTCTGGGGGACATCCTGGGGATGCCGCCCACGCAGTTTTTCTGGTTTTTTGTGCTCAACATCAGCGGCATCATGTCAGGCGCTTGGCTCAGCGGCCGCATGGCGGGCAAGCTGCCGCCCAAGCAGCAGATTCGCCATGGCTTTGTGGTTATGCTGCTCAGCGCCCTGGTCAACCTGGGGGCCAACCTGCTGTTCGTACCCCATGCTGCCTGGGCCCTGCTGCCGGTGGCGTCCTTTGCCATGGGCTGGGCCATGATGGTGCCCGTGGTGACCCTGCTGGTGCTCGACCTGCACCCCGAGCGGCGTGGCATGGCCTCGTCCCTGCAGACCTTTATCGGTGCCATGGCCAACGGCGTGGTGGCTGGGGTGGTGGCACCGCTGGTGATGCACTCGGCGGTGCCCCTGGCCATCGCTTCGCTGGCCATGCTGGGCCTGGGCCTGCTGGCCTGGCTGTTGGTTCACCGGCGCTGGCCCGACATTGGCCGCAGTGTGTCGAACGCCGACTTTTGAGTGGCCTAGTCGATGGCGCCACCCTGCAACACCAGGTCAATGCGGCGCTGGATGCGCGCAAGCTCTGCTGGCGCACCATCGGTTCCGGCGCCTGCGCGTTGGCGCTGCACGAACAGCCAAGCCAGCAAGGGCCGGCGCCAGCCCTGTGCGGCGGCGGTTTCGGTTGCGGTGGCGATGTCGGGCGGAGTCAGGCGGCCGTTGCGCAGCAATGTGCCTGCGGCCACCAACTGGGCCAGGGGGTCGGCGATGGTGTTGAGCGCACTTTGGCCCGCCTGGGGCGCTGGCTGGCCGCGGCTGGCCAGCTGTACCAAGGCGCGGTGCTGCTCGGGCAGTTGTGCCACATTGAGCCCATCCCAGCGCCCGCTGAGGTACTGGGCGTAAGCCCGCGAGTCGGGCTCGGTATCTGGCGCCAGGGCCTGGTAGCCCGGACAGTCGTCAAACACCAGGCTGGCCACCTGCACCGCGCAGCGCGTCAATTCGACGCGTGCCACCTGCTCGGCCTGCCCGGTGCTGGCGGTTTCATTGCGCGCGCGGTTGAAGGCCTGGGTGGCCACCCGGCTGTTGCCGCGCAGGTAGGCTTGGCTGAAGGCCTGCAGGTCACTGTGCGCGTGAACCTGCCAGTCTGGCGGCGGCGCGCTGGCGCAGGCGCCCAGCATCAGCGCCAGGCACAGCTTCGCGCCGCGCAGCAGGCCAGCCGTGGCAGCCGTGGGAGAGGGCAAGGACGAGTGCGATGGGCTCATGGCAGCTTGAGTTCTTTGTCGCGCGCAAAAGACCATTTGCGGTTGATGTCGTCCACCAATTGACTGACCCGGCGCAGGCTGACCTCCACCTCGGCGCGCAACTGGCCCAGGTCGGTGGTGGCCGCACGGGCATTGCCGGCCACTGCCTGGGCTTCGGCCAGCAGGGCGTCGACCTGGCGTAGGCTATTGCGCGTGTCTGCCAGCACCACGGCAAGCTGCCGCAGCGCCGCCTTGGCCTCATCGGCCAGCCCTTCGCTGCCGAACACCCGCTGGTCGGCGTTGGCCAGCAGGCTGTTGGCGCGCTCGATCATGGTGTCCGAGCGCACCATCAAGGCGTTGGTGTTGTCGATCATGGTGATGATCTTGCGCGCCTTGTCCTCGCTGCCCAGCAGCCCGGTCAGCATGCCGTTTTTGCCGTTGAGCCTGGCGCTGAGTGTGCTCAGGCTGGCCAGGGTGTTGTTGATGCTGGCGTTCGGCGCGGTCATGGCTTCCAGGTTGCCCAGCAGGGCACGGGCCGAGGCCAGCAGCCGAGGAATCTCGGCGCTGCTGTCGCCGCTGAGCACCATCCGTTCGGCGTTTTCGGGCAGCGGCGGGTCGCTCAGAATGCCGCTGAAGGCGCGGATGCGGGTATCGCCGACCATGCCGCGCTCCAGGGTGAAGACGCTGGTCGAGCGCAACCAGTGTGCATCCTTGCGCGCCACATCAATCACCAGCCGGGCACGGCCGTCAGTGCCGAGTTCGATGCGTCGCACCCGACCGATCGGAAAGCCGGAGAAGGTCATGTCCGAGCCCACCAGCACGCCCTCGGAGTCATCGGCCACCAGCACCAGCTGCTGGGTGTTCTCAAAAACGCCGCGAGCGTACATGACATACAGCAAAAAGCCAATCACCAGCAGCATCACCAGCAGCAGCATGGCAACCGCCTTGAGCCCGACGTGGCGGGGCAGGGCCCCGCCCTCGGTCCCTACCCCGGGCGGTGCCGGCTCGGGCAGAGCCTCAGGCAGCGCTTCCTGCGGGCGGGCGGGGCGCTCATGGGCAGTCCATCAGAAGTATTTGAGGGCCAGCGAGCTGGCCTCGATCAGCAGCAGCACCAGGAACAGGCGCACCGCGCCGGGCTGCAGGGCATAACGGTCAAGGTGCTGGGCCTGAGCCTCGAGCGCGGCAGCCATCGGCACCAGGGCCACGGCCATGCTGAACAGCAGGGTTTTCAGGCCCAGACCCAGGATCACATTCAGGGTGAACACATGGCCCACCGCGCGCGTGAAGCCCGTCAGGCCCCAGAGCGAGAGACCATGCACCATCAGGTAGGCCTGCACCAGCGCGATGGCGCTGCTGCAGGCGGCCAGCGCCAGCACACTGAAGACAATTGCCAGCAAGCGCGGCACAAGGTCCTGTTGCAGCCGGGCCAGCGATGTGGCCGACATGGCGGCTGGCGTCAGCAGCAGCGCCGACCCCGGGGCGACCACCGCCACCAAGCCGCTGCGCAGCGCCACAAACAGCGCCGCCGACAAGGGGATCAGCTCCAGCACCAGCACG
>Ga0214921_10011584_pt1 | contig 10685 bp, 14 predicted proteins | sample LL1505_MetaG_FD_177992 | JGI IMG/M metagenome (GOLD analysis project Ga0214921, IMG submission 177992) | Freshwater microbial communities from Lake Lanier, Atlanta, Georgia, United States - LL-1505 | ecosystem: Environmental > Aquatic > Freshwater > Lake | place: USA: Georgia | collected...
CCGATCGACAAGAGGTCGATTCACAGAGCCCGCAACAGGAGGTTGCCATCCATGCGCCTGCACATGAACGCCGCGGACGTCCGCGAGCTGGTCTCGAGCCACTTTCTCAAGCTGGGCGCGGGCGTCGACGACGTCGCCGACGTGCAGGAGAACATCCGGATTGATCGTGGCCGGTGCGTGGCGCGGTGCTATCGCGTGGCCGAGATGTTCGCGATGTGGCTGATCGACGTGGGCGTGCTGCAGTTTTACGACGCCGACGGCGAGATGCTCCACACGGTGAACCTGTTCACCGAACTGGTGCCGTCGCGGGCCGCAGCCTGACGCGGGCCGAACGGCCCACGCGACGACCGCGACATTCGGGAAGCGAACCAAGGGGATCGTCTGCGCGGCTGGGCCGGCGCGGGCGTGGCGGGGGGAGACGAACCATCATGGCGTCGAAAAGCGGCCCCGCGCCGCGGCTGTCGATCGTGATTCCGGCCTTCGACTCGGCCTCGCTGGAGGACACGCTCGTCAGCGTGCTCGAGAATCGCCCGGCCGACTGCGAGATCATCGTGGTCCTGGCGGTTCCCTACACCGATCCGTGGAGCATCGGCGACGAGGTGCGGTTCGTGCAGGCGCCGGCAGCCGCGACGGTGGTCGACTGCGTCAACGTGGGGATCGCCTCGAGTTTCGGCGAGATCGCGCACGTGCTGCGGTCTGGCTGGCGGGCCACCGACGGCTGGGCCGATGCGGCGCTCACGCGGTTCATCGATCCGGACGTGATGGCGGTGGTGCCGCTGACCGTGAGCGCCGGCGACCGCGACCGCGTGGTGGCGGCGGGCGTGCGGCGCACGAGCGGCGGACGGAGCGTGGTGAACGTGCCGGCCCGGCGCGACCAGCGCGTAGCGGCGTTCACGGCGGCTTCGGTGGCCACGCCGGCGGCGCCGGCGCTCGAGGCCGGCTTCTGGCGGACCGACGCCCTGCCGGCGAGTGGCTTCTCGAAGGCCTGCGGCGACCGGCTGGCGGCGGCCGACATGGCCGCGGCGGTGGCCTGCATGGGCGACACGGTCGTGGTCGAGCCGGCCTGCCAGGTGGTGGCGGGGCCTTCGCCCCGGCGCGGATCGTGGTTCAACGAGGGGCTCCACGCGGAGCGGCTGTTCTGGCGGAGCCTGGCGGGCGAGCAGCCGCTTGCGGCGCTCGTGGCCCACGTGGCCGAAGTGATCCGCCATGCGGTCGCGGCCGCGCCGCTGGGCACGCTGGCGATGCTGGCCGGCCGGCTGGCCTGCCTGATGCAGTTTGGATCGTGCCTGGGGCGGGCGCGCGAGCTCAATGCTTTGCAGGCGCAGGCGGGAGCGCGGCGGCGGGCGGCCGACGATGCCGACGGTCAGATCGTGCGGATCGACGCCGGCCACGTGGTGGCGGGTCGGCCGAAGCGGCGTGGTGTGGCCGTGGCCGGGAGCGTGTCGCCGGCGGGCGACGGCCGGGATTCCTCGCTGCGGCGGTCGGCCTGACGCATCTCTGGACGTTGGGCTTCAGGCGAGCCGGTCCGGCGAGAAAGCCGGCTTGGCGAGCCTCCTGTTGCCGGCTTCAGCGGGCTGGTAGACTAGCGGCGTCGGTGGCGATTCGGCCCCGAAAAATCGCCGTTTGTGGCGTGCCCTCGTAGCTCAATTGGATAGAGCGTCAGCCTCCGGAGCTGAAGGTTACAGGTTCGATCCCTGTCGAGGGTACTTGGCTCTTCTCTCTCGTCCGACGAACTCGCGTTTTCTCGCGGGTTTCACGAAGTCGTGAAGGCTCGGCAAGGCCCGCGACGGTTCCGGACTGTGCCGGAATCTGTGCCGGAAAATGGACGGCGTCTGAGGCACGGTCGAAGTCGGCGTCGGTCACTTGGAGGTAGTGGCTCCTGGCCACGGCCGCCGTATGGCCGATCCACGAGAACACGACGTGTGCCGGGTGAGCCGCCAAGAGCTCGGTCTCGCGGCTGGCTCGGAGGTTGTGGAAGAGCTTCGGCCACTTGGCCACGCTGGCACGGTCGAGGAGTTGCTCGGCGTACCGGCGGAGGTTCCGGCCGCCACGAGCTCGTGGCACGACGTAGACGGCTCCTGGCTCGGCAGCGTCGAAGGCCGCCTCCAAGTGTGGCCGGAGCTCGGCGAAGATCGGCACGACCCGCGTCTCGTGGCCGCTCAAGTGTGCCTTCTTGGGAACGTGGACCGTGATCCGGTTTCGCTCCCAGTTCACGTCGCTCCACTTGAGCTCGTCGAGCTCGCTCGGAATCCGAAGGCCGGCGTACCTTGCGAAAGCGAAGATCAGCCGCCAGTCGTGATCGGGACAGGCTGCGATCACGGTCTCGACCGTCTCCTGGCTGACGAACTGGCTCCTCGTCGGGTTGGCTTGAGAGCCGCAACGAACGTCCGCAAACGGGTTGGAGTCGATCAGCCGGCGACGTACCGCCGCCTTGAAGAACTGCCGAGCTCGTCGAAGATCGACGGCCGCTGACGCCAGGGCGAAGGCCTTGCGGTCCTTCGTCGGAGCCAGGAGCCACGCTCGGTACTCGTCTGCGTCGCCTTCGTGGATCGAGTTGAGCCGGCGACCCTTGCCGAAGAACTCCTCGAGGAGCCGGCGAGCACGGCCGTAGTTCAACGCGGTCATACGCTTCTGGCCGCCAAGCGACGCGAAGTAGTGCTCCAAGAAGGAGCCGAGCGTCCACGCCACACCGGCGGCCTTCTCACGCGGCTCTACGAGGCCTGCCTTCGCCAGCCGCTCGTGGATCGACTCGCCGATCTCGCCGAGCCAGCCGGCCGTCTGAGCGTCGAGCGGGTGGCCGGCGATCCTAGCCGCCACGAGCGACTCGATCTTGAGCTTCGCCGACTCTGCGACCTTCTTCGGTACTTTGCCGAGCCGGATCGTCTGGCGCTTGCCGGCCGGATCGACGAAGAGCACGCGGTAATAGGTGCTCGTCGAGCCGTCCTCCCGCTCGTAGGTCTCACGTCCAAGAGTCGCCACGGTCAAGCCTCCTTCGTTGTCGTTACGAGTTCCATCGCTCAGGGTCCGGCGGCGTCCGTGATCGTTTCCACGTCAGCCGAAGCTCAAGTACGCGGCCGATCCGGTCCATCGCGTCAAACGACAGTCCCGGTCGCTGACCGAGGACGAACTTGCTCAAGCTCGACTGGCTCACGCCGGATCGCTTGCTGAGCTCGTACCGGGTCATCCGAGCCGTTGCGATCGCTTCTCGGAGTTGCTCACTCAACGGTTTCATATCGTACTGTCCTCTTCGGCTAGTAGTCTACCGCCACTTCACTCTGGCGTGTCGTGCCGCCTCAAGCACGTCTGGCGGGAGCTTGAGCTTCTCGGCCACGTCCTCTATCACGCGTCGCCAGAGCTCGGCCGGGTCAGGCCGGGTCGCCAGGAGGCACAGTATCACCGGCTTGGAGGCCTTCACGCGAGCCAGGAGAGCCGCGTCCACGCGGGAGGCTGGAGACAGCCGGAGGTTGCCTTCTCGGGCCTCTACGGCCACGCCAGCGGCCCTGAGCTCGCCGAGGATCGCTTTGGCCGCCGTGAGCTCGGTCACCGCGTCGGCGTCGCCGAGCGGCTCGTGGCGGAGGTTGGCGACGCGAGACCCGGAGCCGGCGGTCGGCTCCTCGGCCGCGTCGCTGGCGACGGCCGGTGAGAGCCTCGACAGGATCGTGGTGACGAGCTCGGCCACCGGCACGTCCTCGCTTTCGGCGACGTGGCCGAGGATCTCTTCGACGAGCTCGGCTTGAGACGCAACGCCGAGAGATCGCCAAGCCTCCTCGCGGTCGATCGTGCCAGCAGTGCCGCGGACCAGCCGGAGCCACGCAACGAGGCACTTCGTCTCCGACCAGAGCTTGAGTCCGAGCGACTTCGCTCGCTCTTCGGATCCCGGCGGGTACTCGTCATACCGGCCGAGGATCGTCTCATGCCGAAGGAGTGGTGGCGTGCTCATAACTCGATCTCCTCCTCGTCGGCGACTTCGACCTCCGCTCGCTGGCACGCGTCAGCGTCAGCAGAACCTCGTATCTCGGCCTTTTCCGGAGGTTGTGCTGACACGACCTCCGGCTTGAGCACGAAGAGCCTCGTCGGCCTACCTCCGGCGTCGGTTGCCGACTTGGCGATCCAGTCGCCACGGCCGGCGGCCACGAGACGCTGGAGAGCCGTCTCGGCGGTCTCGGCGTCCTTGATCGACCGTACTCCCGCGATCACGTCACGGACGGCTACGCGGCCACCCTGAGCGGCGACGAAGGCCGCCAGTCGCTCGTCGGCCTGACGTACAACGCGGTCCTCCGCCGACTCGGCCAGGAGCCGGTAGGCGCGGCCGGTCTCGTGCTTGAACCAGCCGGTGAGCTTGATCGCAGCGGCCATGCTGGCCCCGTCGATCTCGTCGGCGTTGAGCTTCTCGCCGGCCGCGAGCCGGGTCTCGTGGACGATCAAAGCCAGTCGGCCGGCGGTCTCCTCGAGTTTGCTCCACGCTGCCGCCAGGTCGCCGGAGTGCTGGATCGCTTCGGAGTCGTGCTCGTGGAAGAACTCAACGAAGAGCGTCTCGGCGGCGCTACTGAGCCTGACGATCCGCGACCGCTCGCGACCGTCCACGAGCTCGTGCTTGAGGCCGTAGAGGTTGTCGAGCACGCGGACGAATGAGTCTCGGGTTGCCCAGGAGACCGCGTCCGTTGTCCACCGCTTGGGCCGGCGTGGCGGAGCCGCCAAGAGGAGCCGAGCCAGAAAGCCGGACTCCCGCCGCTCGACGCCGATCGACCGAGCTAGCACTGCCGGCTGGATCGTCCCGGTGAGCGACACGGCGGCCTGTCGGACGTGGATCGTCCTCCGGCCAGTACGGCGTGAGACGTTGTGGCTCCGGCCGCTGTAGGCCTTGAGGAAGAAGGCCTCGTCGCTGCCGGCCGTGCCGTTGTAGCGGCCGAAAGAGTCAAACAAGCCAGAGAGCTCGTCGGTCGCCACGAGGAGACCTCGCGGGTTGTCGGCCAGTGCCGCCACGAGTGCCTCGACCGTGGCGTCCTCGACCAGCACGCGTCGTTGGAGTGGCTCACGCGGCCGAGCCGGAGCCTCGTCGCCGGCGTGCTTGGAGTGCCTCCATGCGGCTCTGGCTTTCTCGTATGTCTCGACCTCGTACTCGTAGGCCGAGAGCTCCTCAAGGTACTTCTCGTGGAGCCGATCTTCTCGCTCGCGGACATGGTCGAGGGACACGTCGGCCGCTGGCGACTTGGCTGAGCCGGACTCCGCGACCGTCACTGGCCAGACGATCGGCAACGCCGTCCACCCTGGCTTGAACTCAACGCGGCGGGTCGTGCCGATCGCTGAGCCGAGGACCGCCAGGAGCGGCAAGCTCACGAAGGCCTCGTCGCAGCCGATCGCACGAGCGGCCTCCTCGACGAGCGACGCGGCGGCCGGCGGGAGTGCCGCCGTAGGGAACGGTCGCCACGTCGGGATCGACGATCTCGGCGTTGTGCTCGGCGTGGCGGCCTTCGACTGGAGCGGCTCGGTCTCGGCGGCCAGCCGTTCGATCCGTTCGCAGACAGCCTTGAGCTCGTCGGCGTCGCGGCAGACCGCCGACAAGTCGGCCACGTCGCCTCCCGCCTCCAGGCCGGCGAGCTCGACAATGCGGACGATCGCGGGCGGGTCGAGCTCAAGGAGGATCTCGGCGACCTCGTCGGCGTACTTGCGACCGGCCTCGTCGGCGTCCGGCAGGATCACAACGTCGCGGCCGGCGAGCGGCGACCAGTCGCTCTTGCTGGCCGCGTTGCTGCCGCCAGCACTCGTAGTGCCGACGAGGCCGAGCCTTGAGAGAGCGTGGACACACTTCTCTCCCTCGACAACGTAGACGTAGGCCGAAAGAGGCGCCCGCTGTACCGGCAGTCGGTAGAGCGGGCGTGGCTCGACCATGTGCTCCAGCCGCCAGCCGTCAGCGTGCCGGCTGATCGGACGTATCTCTTTCTTCCCGGCCGACTGATCCCAGCGGAGCACGACGCCGACCAGCCGCTCCTTCGCGTCGCGGTACTCGTACCGATACGTCCACTTGCCGAGCTTCCGCTCGTAGGCCTTCTGTGCCGCGTCGGCCGTGGCGAAGGCCTTGCTAGACTTCGTCGCCGGCTGGTTCGACGAGCTCTTCTTCGTCGGCGTTGCCGTGGCGTTAGCGTTGAAAAGATCACGCTCCTCCAAGCCAAGAGCCGAGAGAATCGACTTGTGATCGCAGCCGGCAAAGCACCGAAGGAGCACTCGGCCGTCTCGGCCTTCGCCGATCGACAGGCTGGCTTGCCGGTCCTCGTGGGCCGGACAGCGTGCCGACCAGCCGGAACCAGCCTTCTTGAGACCGTCGCCACGAGGAGCGACCGCGTCGAGGACTCGCTTGAGAGCGTCGCTCACGACTGGCCTCCCTTCGCCGACTCCCGCCGGCTTTGGAGGTAGGCCTTGAGAACCTCGACCTCGTAGACGCGACAGCGGCCGATCGAGACCGAGTCGATCTCGCCGGCACGGGTCAGCCGCTCAAGCGTGCTGAGCGAGACGCCGAGCGACTCGGCCGCTTCACGCGGTCGCAGAGACAACGGCTCCGCCGGCTTTGCTGCCGGTCGGTAGAATGAAAGAGCCACAGCGTCCTCCTATGACGTTGTTGGTTTCGCGGGTCAGAGGTTGCCGCCTCTGACCCGCTTCCTTGGCGTCCGAGCCAAGCGACTTATCTCCACTGAATCCCGCCGGCCACGCTCCTTTGTTGAGCCAGTACGAGGCCGCTCTGGTGAACTCGACCCGCTTTCGCTCGTAGACGTGCCGCCGTCCAATACGCGTTGTCGGCCTTGCTGCGGATCGTTGAGACCGACGTCTGGCCGTAGGCGGGCGTGCTCACGACGCTGCACTCGTAGAGCCGTACTTCGCGGAGCTCGCGGATCGACTGACCGCCAGACTTTTCCCAGTGCTCTTGAACGACTGAGAACGCGAACGAGCATCCGGCCAGAATCTGGCGAGCGACCAGCGTCGCGGTATCACGGCCAAGCGTTGTTGGCGGTAGCTCCAAAGTGAACGCGAGACCGTGTCTGTCCTCGTACAACGCGAGGTTGCCGGCCGACAGCCGACCGAGAATCCCTCTTGAGTCGTGCTCGACAAGAGCGAGAACGTCGGCCTCTTTCTTCTTGACGAGCTCGAGCGTCCGAGCGAAAGCGCCGGGTCTGATCCGCTCGCGGAAGCCTCCAAGATCACCGCTCAAGGAGTTCCACAACGCGACGTAGCCGCCAATGCGACCGGGACCGGCCGGCGAGACCGATCGAGTCGCTTTGGCCGGAGCGACCGCACGAGTCGCAGACGTGCCAGGACCGTAGGCCGAGACGAGTTGCTCCGGCGTCAGGACCGCTCGGCGGAGTTGTTGCGGCGTGCTCATCGGTACTCGACCTCCTGGCTCGCTTGCTCCTTCACGTCCTGGCGGCCGACGAGATAGCGCCGGCACGCCAAGAACCAGTCGCGGGTCGTGTCGCGGAGCGTGGCTCGAAAAGTTCTTGGCTGCGGACACAGCGTCCGAGCCTCTTCGTCGCTCAAGAGGACTCGCTTTCGCGGAGCTCCCCGATCAAGGCTGGCGGTCTCGACAATCACTTCTTGTCTCCTTGTGGCTGCGGTTGTGGTTGTGGCTTCTTCTTTGGTCGCAGGAGTCGCGGACACATACCGCGACGCGTCAGGTGCGGATATGTCGCCATGCGGCCTCGTCGATCTCGGCCGCGTCCGCGAAGAGTTGCGGGTTGGCCTCCTTGATCTCGCGGAGTTGCTGCGTGAAGTTGACGTACTGGTAGTGCCGGACGCCGAGCCGGTGAGACTCAGCACGGAGCGACCGTCGCTTGGCCTCAAGCTCGTCGAGCTCGGCCTTGATCGCGTCCGACCTGGCTCGGCACGCTGGCGTCGCCTCCGCGTAGGCGGCCAAGCCACGCTCGGCGACCTGGGCTTGCCGCATGGCCAGCACGTCGCGGTCGAGTCGGTCTCCCTTGAGGCCGAGCCGGTGAGCGGCCACAACGGCCGAGTCGGCGTCGGCAGTCGTGATCGGCTCGCCAGCGGCGGCCTTCTCAACGGCTCTGCGATAGGCCGCCAAGAGCTTGTTGGTCTCGGCCTCGTCTGCCTCGTGGCGACGAGTGATCGCTTGAGCGACTGCAGGGATAGAGGACGCGTCGAGCTCTGGCTTCTTGCGGGTGGCGGTCGGCGACACGGTCAGGCTCCTTGAGGTTGAGGGACTTTGTTAGAAAAACGTCGGGGAAAACCGCACCACGCACGCACGCTGCCCCGTACGCGGTTTAGGTAGAAGCGACAAAAGTTCCTGAGCGAGCCCCACCCTTGCGAAACCTGCGGCCACGCGTGCTCGCTGGCTTCAACGCGGTCTCTACTGGCGACGAGAACTTTCACGGCGTCTCCTTCTTGCCGGCGACGCGACGGCTCTCACGCCAAGCTCGTAGGTCGGCGAGCGAGTACGTCACGACTCCTCGCTTTGCACCGGTCCGGCTGAATCGCGGCCCAGTGCCAAGCCACGCCCAATGAGCCATCGTGGACTCGGCCACGTTGAGGTACTCGGCGGCCTGTCGGCGTCGGAGGTACTCGGTCGAGTTGCTGGCGGTCGTGCTCACGTCGCTCCTCGCGTTGCGGGTGAAAGCGACTTCGTGTCGCTCTCTCTGCGATCTTGCGGGAGTCCACGGCGACGTGCTTAGGTTTCCGAACTTTTTTTGCGTGTCGCTGTAAGTCGTGAAACAACAATCGCTTGCGTCGAGCCACGCTCGGCCGACGAGCGAAAACGCTAGCCGTAACGCCAACCTCTACACGCGATCACCTGCGACAGTCGAGCGGCACGAGTGGCGACAGCCTGTCAGCACAACCTCGCGGATCGCGGGTGAGACTGGGTTGTGCTGACGCTGACGGCTGTCAGCCGGCGGGAGTGGCCGACTGGCTCACTGACCGAGCCAGAGCCAAAAGCGAGGCTTGCTCGTCCGGCGTCAGGCCGGCGAGAACGCGAAGGAGCTCGGCAAGTCCGGAAGCCGCGACTGTGCCGGAATGTGTGCCGGAATGATCGGCGGGTTGCAGTTTCGCCGGCCTTTCCGTACTTTGTTCGATCCCTGTCGAGGGTATTTCAGGGCGGTGGCCGACGAGTCGGCGCCGCTCCTTCAGCGAACTTCCCGGACCGCGATCAGGCACGACTCATGGATTTTCTCTGGTTTCTCCTGATCGGCTTGGCGGCCGGGTGGCTGGCGAGCCAGATCATGAAGGGGGGCGGCTCGGGGCTCGTCGGCGATCTGCTGATGGGCGTAATCGGCTCGATCCTCGGCGGCTTCTTGTTTAGCCTGCTCGGGCTTTCGGCGACGGGCCTGCTCGGCAGCCTGATCACGGCGACCGTCGGCGCGATCGTCCTGATCGCGGGCCTGCGGGCGATCAACCGCCCGCGGATCTGAAGCCGCGGCAGCGAGATTCCGCCTCGCCGGAACGGCCTCTTGGCCCATGCACGCGGGCACGGCGGCTGGCGTGGAGATGTGATCTCACGCACTTCGCTGCATCAGGTTTCCGAACTCGCGCCGCGAGAGTGGCTGTGGCAGCGGCTTCCCAGCCTCTTCGAGCGTCTCGATCGCCTCGTCGACGAGTTCACAGAGTTCGGCGAACACCTGCTTGGCATCGTCACCATGGCAGCCGCCGTAGAACAACTCCGGGCAACTGCCGATGAAGCAGTTGTCTTCGTCCGACCACTCGACGACTTTCACGTATCTGTCGCCTTTCCCCATAGCCTCACCTCTTCGATGGCCGCCTGAACCGCTCTCTCGAGATACCGCTTCGCGTCGTCGCCGTCTCTGCCCGATATCGTAACCATCACACCAAGCACCGGATGCTTGAAGTTGCGGTGACTGCCTTTTCCCGGCCGCTGCTCAAACCCGGCCCCTTCGAGGTCGCGGACGAGTTCGCGGATCTTGCGAGGCATGGGGCCGGCCTTCATTTAGATCGATGGCCAGAAGTGTACGTGCGTACATTCCTTCGTCAACCCCGCCGGGACCAAGGTTGTCCCCCCGGTTTGGTAGGCTGCCCGTCATGCCGACCCCGCGTCTCAACGCCGCCTTCTATGCCGACTCGGTCGCTGCGTTCCTCCGCGCCTCCGACGACGAGGTCTACGCGCCCCTCGCCAGCCCGCATGGCTACACGCTCGCCCCGGAGCAGCTCTCCGCGTGGCGGCTGCAGCTGCCCGTGCTCCGCGCGGCCCTCGCCGATTTCGTGGCCCGGGCCACAGCGGAGGCCGCTGATTCCACAGCCCCCGCCGCCCCCGCCCCCTGGATCCACCTCGAGTTCGACATCCCGCGGCTCGGCCGGCGGGTGGATGCCGTGCTCGTCACGTCCACGGCCGTCATCCCGATCGAGTTCAAAGTGGGGGCGAAGAAGTTTCAGCAGGCCGACTACGAGCAGGCCTGGGACTACGGCCTCGACCTCAAAAACTTCCACGCCCCGAGCCACACCGCGGCGATCTTCCCGATCCTCTGTGCCACCGACGCCCCGAAGAGCGACCGCCGCTGGAAGCCACCCCACGCCGACGGCGTCCGCCCGCCGTTTTGCTGCAATTCCGCCGGCCTCGGCACCGCGATCGCCCTGGCCTTGGATGAGGCGGGCAGTGCCCCCGCCCCCATCACCCCATCCACCTGGGGCACTGGCTCCTATTCCCCCACGCCCACGATCATCGAGGCGGCCCG
>Ga0214921_10011585_pt1 | contig 10683 bp, 9 predicted proteins | sample LL1505_MetaG_FD_177992 | JGI IMG/M metagenome (GOLD analysis project Ga0214921, IMG submission 177992) | Freshwater microbial communities from Lake Lanier, Atlanta, Georgia, United States - LL-1505 | ecosystem: Environmental > Aquatic > Freshwater > Lake | place: USA: Georgia | collected 2015-05-28
ATGAGAAGTATTGTTCGGCGAGTTGGATGTTGGGGAAGACGGCGGCGATGACGACGGGTTTTGAGCTGGTGGAAGCATAAAAAACCCCCGCCATGTTGCCATGGCGGGGGTTTTGAACTGTCTAAATCCAACTGGCGCTAGGCCAGCGAGGGCTTAGAAGCCTTTGTACAAGAACACACCATAACCGGACGGATTCACAGTGGTGCCACCGTCATAGCTGTAGTAATGAGCAGCAACATAGGTTTGCTTGCTCAGGCTGTAGTTCATACCAACCAAGTAACCGTTACGGTTGTAGTTGGATGCAGCCGATGCGTTACCCGAAGTAGACACCTGAGCAACCTGTGTACCGAAACTCAAGGCACCGCCCAGAGGAACGTTCACGCCAAGCAGCGAATCCGTCTTGGAGTTACCGTACATGTACTGCGTTGCCTCATAGCCAAGACCAATTTTCGCGACACCCAGGTCATACGACGCGGAAGCACGGTTACGGGTGTTTGCGTTCGAGGTGCTGTTATTCTGGCCGTTGTCGTAAGAGCGATAACCTGCGTCAACAACCAAAGCGCCAGCCGCATAGCCAACGCTCGCGGTGTTGTAGCGCTGCTCGGTTCCATTACCCGCGGCACCGGTACCGGTCCAGTAGCTAGAAACTGCGGCTTCAGCGTGGGCTATCGACAAAGAAAGGCCTTCCATCAAAGGGATTTTGACCGAGACTGCGTCATTGATCGTGCGGCTGCTGAACAACCGGCCCGACAGGTCCCAGTTGTAGTTGGTGCCGACAGCAGCGACGCCGCCAGTCAGGTAGCTGGCGCCTTTGGTGGTGCCCATAGTGATAGCAGTACCCGAATCAGTCGTCAATTTGATTGTTGAGTCGTTACCGGTCGCAGAGGAGCCGCGTCCACCGTTTGTGAAACCCATTGTTGCCGACAATTTGCCAACGCCTTCAATGGTTTCAGCTATCGCGAAGTTGATCTCAGCATCATCCATGCCCATACCGGAAGTGGTCGCGTTAGCGGAGCTGGTTGCCGATTCGTAACCGAAAGCGACGTAACCGGTCATCACGGCTTGAGCGAATGCGCCGCCGGTTGCTGCCACAGCAGCCAATGCAACTAGTGTCTTTTTCATCATGAAAATCTCCAAAGTTAAAACAAATGATCCGGAACCAACTCACTCGCCAGCCCCAGCGAACTACCCTTTAATGAGCAGTTGGGTTGTATTCCAACAGATCTCCTACCCTTGATCGCCGTTAGAGGCCGTAAAGTGTCTTAAAAAGTGCATAAACGTTGCTTTACGGCAACGTCGCAGCGTTTAATCAAAGGCGGTTTTGCGGCTTCGGCGGCTTTGCAGCAGGGCGATGTTCTGCTCGCCGGTCACCGTACTGGCGTAGTAGGTGTTGATAACGTCAACACTGGTGCGTGCGTTACGCGCCAGGGTGAGCAAGTCAATGCCCTGGCCGTACAGCAGCCTGAAAGTGATGGCGCTATGGCGAAAGCTGTACATGCTGCGGGCCTGGCCGTGGGCCCCGACCTTGAGGCCGGTCTCAGCAAGCACCCAGTTCAGGTGGAAGCCCAAAACCGCCAGGGCGTAGCTGCGGTCGCGCAAGTGCGGCAGGAAGAGGTAGTCGTCAGGCGCGCCCCGGCCCTGGGCGCGCTGGTGTTTGAGGATTTGCTCATAAATCCGCACAGCTGGATACAGGGTGACGATCGGTTTGCCATGGCTTTTGGTCTCGGGCAGGTTCATGCGCAGGTAGGTGTTTTCGCCCCGCACGATCTCGATGTGCCGGTGCTTGAGCGTGCGCAGGTCGCTGGGGCGGATGAAACTGTTGACCATGAAGCCCGCCGCCCAGGCCACATCCGGCGGAAGCTGTTGCTCTTTGCTGCGGATTTTGTACTTTATGCGTATGGTTCGGGTATCGGCAGGGTAGGGCTGCCCGCGAAGACGGCGGGCGCAGCGCAGAATCTTCCAGTATTCGCTAGGCGTATAGGCGCCGCGCGACTGCGCGTTACCGCGCAGGTGCGGGAAGGCCGGAAGCGCGTCGATCAAGCCCATGGCCAGCGCTTGCTTGAGAACCTTGCGGATCACGACAAGGTACTGGTTGATCGTGGTGGTCGTGTGCTCCACGCTCAGGTCGTTGACGAAAGCCTGCAAGGCTTGGTAATTGATCGCCGAACACAGGCTGCTCTCCCAGCGCGGTAGCACCAACTTGTTCAATCGGTTGATCAGCACCTGCTGGCTGCCGCGGCTCCATTCGCCCCGGCGCACCCGCGCGGACTCGTTGGCCAGCATTTGCGCCGCAACCACGCCAAAACGGGGCGCGGTCTGGGTCTTTACTTGCGCATCGGCTATGGCTTCAACGCTTGCGTGCGCTTCCCCCGACTGGAATTGCCGCAGAACGGCCGCATGCATGTGCCGGGCGGCTGCGGCTTCAACCAGCCATCGCTCGTAGTGGCCACGCGCAGCGGCCATAGCGGTGGCAAGTACCGTTGTCTTGGTGCTGCATTTGCGCGTCCGGCCCTCGACCCAGCACCGGACTTGCCAGTATTGGCTGGCAGCGATGCGATACACCACCAGCTTGCTGGGGTAGCCGGGAATTCGCGTCATGGTACTTGGAATGGGTACGCTGCGTTCACGGTCTGCCCGATCGGGGCCTAAAACATCGTTGGCGGCGATTTCACGGTCCAAATTCAGGTCTTGCAGCATGGGACGCTCGCTGGAGTGGTAAAGAAAAAATGGCGCATAAAGCCGTTTATCGCTGGGTTGCGATCGAATTTGAGTGGTACACCATCGACTATCCTACTTATAGGTGGAACTAATTGTTGTATTTCTCATATCCTATTGAATTATTTGAGAAAAGTAAATGCAACAATCGTTATTTTTTAGAGCGGGTGAAATGCATTGGCTGCTGTCGCAGCAACCGGCGGCGCATTCGCTCAAGCCGTGATGACCGGTTACGTCGCTTTCGGCTACGAATCGAAAACCACTAACGCTAACGCGACAACCTCCGGTATGGGTGTGGATGATGCTGAGATCAACTTCGCGATAGCCGAAGACATTGAAGGCCTTGGCAAATTGGCGGCAACCATGGGCTTCATCAGTGGTGGCCGCGGCAACGCTGCTGAAGGTCGGGATACAACAATTAAATTGACGACTGCTTCGGGTACTGCTGTCACCATGGGCACCACCAAAGGCGCCAGCTACCTAACAGGCGGCGTGGCAGCTGTCGGCACCAATTACAACTACGATCTGTCGGGCAAGCTGTTCAGCAGCCGCAGTGTCAATGACGCAGTCTCGGTCAAAATCCCTTTGATGGAAGGCCTTTCTGCGTCGATAGCCCACTCTGAAGACAAAGTTTCTAGCGCTGGCTACGGTGGTACCGGTGCCGCTGGCAATGGAACCGAGCAGCGCTACAACACCGCGAGCCTGAGCTATGCGGCCGGCGCTTTGGTTGTTGACGCAGGTTATCGCTCCTACGACAACACCACCGCTTCGAGCACCACCTCGTCGAACACACGTAACCGCGCTTCCGCATCGTATGACCTGGGTGTCGCGAAAATTGGGCTTGGCTATGAGGCGACGCAGTACATGTACGGTAACTCCAAGACGGATTCGCTGCTTGGCTTGAACATTCCTTTGGGCGGTGCCTTGAGTTTCGGTACTCAGATTGCTCAGGTGTCCACTTCGGGTAACGCAACGGCTGCATCCAACTCCAACCGTAACGGTTACTTGGTGGGCCTGAATTACAACCTGAGCAAGCAAACCTATTTGGCTGCTCACTACTACAGCTATGACGACAGCACCACTGTGAACCCGTCCGGTTATGGTGTTTTCTTGTACAAAGGCTTCTAAGCCCTCGCTGGCCTAGCGCCAGCTGGATTTAGACAGCTCAAAACCCCCGCCATGGCAACATGGCGGGGGTTTTTTATGCCCGCCTCGCCAGACCATGGACAATCAAGCCCATGCACGCCACCCCAAGCCCCACCGCCCCCATTGACACCTTAATCAACACCCTGGACAGCGCCCTGCGCACCCTGCTGGCCGCACCGCATGCCAGCACCGCCTGCGCCACGCTGCCCGAAGCTCCGACGCAGCTGAGCGAGGCCGAGCGCGCCCAGGCTGCCGGGCTGATGCGCGTCAACCACGTGGGTGAGATATGCGCACAGGCGCTCTACACCGCGCAGGCGCTGGCCACCCGCAACCCCAGCCTGCGCGCCCAATACGAAGCTGCGTGCGCCGAAGAGGTGGACCACCTGGCCTGGACCGCGCAGCGGCTGGACGAGCTGGGCGCGCGGCCTTCGCTGCTGAATCCGCTGTGGTACGCGGGCGCATTCGGTCTGGGGCTGCTGGCGGGACGGCTGGGTGACACCATCAGCCTGGGCTTTGTGGTGGAAACCGAGCGTCAAGTGGGCGCGCATTTGCAAAGCCACCTGGACAGCGGGCCGGACGCACTGCCACCCGGCGACCACGCGTCACGCGCCATCGTGGCGCAAATGCACAGCGATGAACTCGCCCACGCCCGCACTGCCGAAGAAGCCGGAGCGGCGCAATTGCCACCGTTGGTACAAGGGCTAATGCGCGGGGCCGCCAAGGTCATGACAACGGTGGCGCGGCGCATCTGAAGCCGCAGCCGGGCTGCAGCGCAAAATAAAAAGGGCGCTGCTATGCGCCCACCCGAATACCGACTGAACAGGCAGCGCCGTTAGCGAAACAGGCGGTACGGCTCCTCAAAATCGAGAAAATCGTTTTCGCCTAGCGCCCCCTCCACCCAGGCGCGCACACCAGGCAAAGCCAACACCCGGTCCACATAACCTCCAACCTGCGGTGGCATGGGCAGCGCATAGGTGCGCAAACGGGTGCATACGGGCGCAAAGTAGGCGTCGGCCACCGTGAAACGGTCAAACAACAAGGGGCCGCTGTGTTGCGCCAATACTTCGCTCCACATGGCGCACAGGCGCGCCACGTCGGCGCGCACGCCGGGCTGGTCACGCCAGATCAAGGCGCCCTGGGCGGCCAGATCCGCCTCGATGTTCATGGGGCAATGGCTGCGCAAGGCGCTAAAACCCGCATGCATTTCGGCGCAGATGCTGCGCGCCCGCGCACGGGCTGCAGAAGCGCTCGGCCACAGCGCTTTATCAGGGAACTGTTCGGCGAGGTATTCGGTAATCGCCAGCGTGTCCCAGACGGCCAACTCACCGTCCAACAGCAGCGGCACTTTGCCAGCGGGGTTAAGGCCGCGCAGCGTGGTCTTGAACTGCGAATCCGGAGCGAAGGAGTCAAAGCGCACCATGACTTCCTCAAACGGAATGCCGGCCTGCGTCATCAGCACCCAGGGGCGCATGGACCAGGACGAGTAATTCTTGTTGCCGATGAACAGTTTCAACATGGCGATCCAAACACGATTTCAGGGAAGGTCGGCCCCGGGATCGGGTTGTGCGGCTTCGGCTTCGCTGGGCGGGCCGATTCGGCCTAAACGGGCCTTGATGGACTGCGGTTGGCCGCTGAGCATGGCTGCGTAGAGCGTGGTGTTGGCCAGCACTTTTTTCACATAGTCGCGGGTTTCAGCGAAAGGCACGTTCTCGGCCCAGATTGCGCCCTCCACGGTGAAAGCGCCGCTGCGCCACAAGCGTGCGCGGCCGGGACCGGCGTTGTAAGCGGCAGCGGCCAGCGGCATGGAGCCACCGAAGCTGTCCAAGGCCAGCTTGAGGTACCCGGTACCGATGGCGATGTTGGTGTCGCGGTCGTTGATCTTATGCGGCGCGAAGTCATTCATGCCCAGTTTTTTGGCGGTCCATTTGGCGGTGGCGGGCATGACCTGCATAAGGCCCGAGGCGCCCACGCCGGAGCGCGCGTCCATGATGAAGCGGCTTTCCTGGCGGATCAGGCCGTACACATAGGCCGGGTCCAGCCCGACGGCGTTGCTTCGCGCCACGACGCTCTGTCTGAAAGGTGTGGGGAAACGCTGTTCAACGTCAACCAAGCCGCGGGTCCGGTCACTGGCGTTGATGCAGCGATCCCATACCTCGGCGCGGCAGGCCATGTCGGCCGCGGCCAACAGCGCGCGGTCGTCCATGCCGCCGTTTTGGTGCAGGTTGGTGGTGTAGTTCCACTCGCGCACGCCCTCGGCGCGCAGGCCGATTTGTATGGCGTAGAGGCCGCGCTGCAGGCCGGGGTTGAGGCGCGCGGCCTCGCGTTCCGCCGCGCTGATGGGCGCCGGGCGTGCGGGCGCGGTGATGCGGCCACCGGTTTCTTCGAGGGCCAGCATTTCATAAAAACCGCGGGTGCCGGCCAGTGCCTGCAAAACCCCCAACGCAGCCGCACGCGCCGGGTCGTTCGCACTAGGACTGAGTTCGAGCTGTGCGCGCGCATGCCAGTAAGTCCAGGCCGGGTCGGCGCGCAAACCGGGTGGCATGGCGTTGATAAAGGCCTGCACCCGCGCCCACTGGCCGGCGCGCAGCGCCGCACGCGCACCCCAGGCGAGGTGGTCTTCGTGCATTTGGGTAAGGTTGCCCTTGCCGAAGTAGGTCAGTGCGTCGGCGTCTTGCTTTTGCGCCGCGCGCTTACCGATCACGCCCCAAATCCAGCTGCGCTCTTCGGCACTGAGCTGCGCGCGCCAGCGCAATTTGTCCACTTGCAGCGCGGCTTTTTGGTAGTCCGAATCGGCCAGGCGGATCATGGCCAGCGACACCAGTTCGCGCGTTTTGGGGCGCATGGCGGTGAGTTTGTCGTCCAGATACTTCGCGGGCCGCTGGTAAACCGTATCGAAGCCCTTAACCCACGATGGGTCCAAAAGGCCAATGGCCTGCGCGGCAACCTGCGGCCTGTCGTTTTCCATGGCGAGGCGTGCGCGCACCCAAGCCACCTGGGCGGGCAGCTTGTGGGCTTTGTAGAGCGCGTCGAACGCGTTGGAACAGCCCTCTTCGGACTCGCGCAGCGCCAGCCAGTTGGCTTGCACCGTGGCGGCCACATCAGCGCGGTTGCCCACAAAATCGGCCAGCGCTGAGTAGCATTGAATGGAGCGGTCATCGCCCATGCGGTACAGCGGGTACTGGGTGTTGAAGGTCTGCCAATCGGCAGCGCGGCCGAGTTGCAATAGCCAGTCGGCGCGCAAGCGGTCTTCCTGGTAGGTGCCGGCGTAGGTATTCAAGAAGGCCAGAATATCGGACTTGCTGGCCGTATCCAAGCGGTTGGATAGTTCCCAATACGCGGCCCACGGCTCAAGCATGTAGCCTTTGAACTGGGGCAAAGCGGCAGCCAGGGCACGGCTGTCACGCCGCCGGTAGGCCTGGGCCATGTCCAGCAAAGCGGCGTCCAGTCGGGGGTTGTCAGGGTAGGCGCTTGCACCCGCTTGTGCTTGAAGTGGCGCGGCAAAAAATGATGCGCCGAGCAGCAGGGCTGCGGCGGCAAAAAGAGTCCAACGGGGTAATACTGTCAAAATGGTTCTTCTTCACTCAATTCACCGATTATGGACAAGTCCTCCGAATCCGCTGGCGACGCCAAAAAGGCCCTGCGCAAAGAGTTACTGGCCTTGCGCAACGCCCTGCCCGACCGGCAGCACCGCAGCGAGTTGTTGCAGCAGGTGATGCGCGTCTGGTTGTTGCAACGCGAAGACACGGTGATTGGGGCGTACTGGCCCATCAAAGGAGAGTTCGACCCACTGCCCGCGCTGCACCGCTGGAAGGAAGATGGCGAGTTGTTAGACCAGCCGCAGCCGCGTCGGATCGCGCTGCCAGTGATCAACAAAGCCCACAAGACCATGACCTTTCACATCTGGTACCCGGGCTGCGAGATGGAAGAGGACGCCTATGGCATTCCCAAACCCAAAGACACCGAGATGGTGTCACCCACGCTGCTGTTTGTTCCCTGCGTCGGTTACAGCGCGGGCGGTTACCGCTTGGGCTACGGCGGCGGGTTTTACGACCGCATGCTGGGCAGCTTGGAGCCCAAACCCTTTACCGTGGGCTTGGGCTTTGGCGTGGGCTATGTCAGCGACTTTTCACCCGAGCCGCACGACGTGCCACTGGACGCCATCCTCACCGACTTCGGCGAAGCCTGGCCGGTCGCAGACATTGCGCGTCCGCAGCGCTGACCACCCTTGGTAGACGCCGGGCAGCGCCTATGGCGCTTGCGCAGCCAGCTTTTGCAGATCACGCGCATAAGCCCCGAGTTTGTCGGCCATGTAGCGGCGCTGGCTTGGGCTTGTCGTTGCGTGAAACTCCGCAAGGTGCGCACAGTCCGCGGCGATGATGCGCTCCACATAACCTCGGTAGACCGGGTCGGGCGACACCATGCTGCGCTCCAATAGCGCCTCGATGACCGTCTGAGCACGCTCGATCGTCTGACCGCGCTGCGTGTCGATGGTCTCCACGATGTCGGCGTGGCGGCGTTGTAATTCCTTCCAGCCCAATGCCGTGTCATACGGTATCGATTCCAGCTGGCGGCGCAGCAAAGCGGTTTGCGCCGGGCTGGCCGAGCCATACCAGCTCTTCACGTTATCCAGCGCCTTGTCCAGCCGCTCATCCATTTGCTCCGAGGGGCGCGCGTCCAGCCACTTGCCACGCCAGGTCTTGGCCGATTTGGCCAGCTCGCGGCGCACGCGCTCAATTTGTGTGGGCTTGAGCGAAGGCACGGTGGCGGCGATCACCGGGGCGCTTCGCTGTCCGAAGCCGCGTGCGTAATCCAAGCCCTCGCCGTACCAAGTGCAGACCTGCTCAGCACGCAATTCACCGGGTGCGGCGGCCTGCACCGTTTGCAGCATCTGCACGATGCGGGGCAGGTCTTCTTTGCGGTGCCAGGCGTGTAATTGCGCCAGATCGGCCTTGATCCGGGCACTTTGGGCAGCGTCGAAATCGGCGTAACCATCCAACCACCAGTGGATCGCAAACGGCGCGTTGTTGTAGGCCGGAACGACGGCACTGCAGCCACCCAGAATCATCACGCAGGCAGCGCCGATAATTCGGCAGATAGCGGCAAAGCCGCCTCCCCCCACGCGAAAAGGTGTGAAGAAAAAAGGCATGGTTGTGGCAACTGACAATTTGACTGGCCTTGCGCCCCCCGTGGACGTGGTCATTATGGCGGCGGGTAAGGGCACCCGCATGATGAGCAGCCTGCCCAAGGTCTTGCACCGCTTGGCAGGGACTCCATTGATTGGTCATGTGCTGCAAACCGCCCACAGCCTGCAGGCCCGCAATACGGTGGTGATCACTGGCCACGGTGCGGACGCGGTGGAAGCTGCACTCTGCGGCGGCGAACACCCCGGCCTGCAGTTCGCCCGGCAAATGCCACAACTCGGCACCGGTCATGCGGTTCAACAGGCGGCCCCCCTTCTGGCCGATGACGGCGTGGTGCTGGTGCTTTCGGGCGACGTGCCCCTGATTCAGGCGGGCACGCTGCATGCACTGGTGGCGGCCTGCGCCGGGCAGCGGCTGGCTTTGCTCACCATCCATCTCAATGACCCGACGGGTTACGGGCGGGTGTTGCGCAAAGGCGATGCCGTGCAAGCCATCGTCGAGCACAAAGACGCCAGCGACGAGCAACGCACGGTGACCGAAATCTACAGCGGCATCATGGCGGCCCCTGCGCGGGCGCTAAAAGGTTGGCTGGCAAGGTTGGATAACCGCAACGCGCAAGGCGAGTTCTACCTGACCGATGTGGTGCACATGGCCGTGGCCGATGGCTTGGACGTGGTGGCGCACACCATTGATGACCCGTTGCAAGTGGCTGGTATCAACAGCCCGGCGCAACTCGCCGAACTGGAGCGCGCGCACCAATTGCGCACCGCCCAGGCCTTGATGGAACGCGGCGTACGGCTGCAAGACCCGGCGCGGCTGGACGTGCGCGGCATGCTGGAATGCGGCCATGACGTGGAAATTGATGTGAACTGCGTGTTTGAGGGTCGGGTCCATCTGGCTGATGGCGCGCGCATCGGCGCGAACTGCGTCATCGCCAATTGCGTCATTGAACGCGGCGCGGTGATTCAACCATTTACCCATATCGACGGCGAAAAAATCGGTGTCACGGTCGGCGAGAACGCGCGGGTCGGGCCGTTTGCGCGGCTGCGCCCGGGTGCGCAGCTTGGAACTGACGTGCACATCGGCAACTTTGTGGAAGTGAAAAACGCCACGCTAGCGGCCGGTGCCAAAGCCAACCATCTGGCCTATTTGGGCGACGCCAGCGTGGGCGAGCGCGTCAACTTCGGCGCGGGCAGCATCACCGCCAATTACGACGGCGTGAACAAGCACCGCACCGTGATCGAAGCCGACGTGCAGGTCGGCAGCAACTGCGTGCTGGTCGCCCCGGTCACCCTCGGCGCGGGCGGCACGATTGGCGGTGGCTCGACCATCACCAAAGACACCCCCGCAGGCGCGCTGACAGTGGCCCGCGGCAAGCAGGTCAGCGTGGCGGGGTGGAAGCGACCGGTGAAGAAGTCATAGCATTCAAACGGGCGAATCGTTCGATTTAATCGTTTAGCGCGGTTAGCGTGGTACATTCTCTCCATGCAGACCTTCTCCGCCAACGAAGCCAAAACCCAATTCGGCCACTTTATCGATCTGGCCCAGCGCGAGCCGGTGCGGGTCATGCGGCGCGACCGGGTGGTGGGCGTGATGGTCTCGGCGCGCGACTACGAAGCCATGCGCGCGTTTTATGCCAACCGCCTGCAACAAACGCTGACCCAGACCGCGCAAACGGCCC
>Ga0214921_10011587_pt1 | contig 10680 bp, 7 predicted proteins | sample LL1505_MetaG_FD_177992 | JGI IMG/M metagenome (GOLD analysis project Ga0214921, IMG submission 177992) | Freshwater microbial communities from Lake Lanier, Atlanta, Georgia, United States - LL-1505 | ecosystem: Environmental > Aquatic > Freshwater > Lake | place: USA: Georgia | collected 2015-05-28
ATTGGACCGCTCTCGAGGCCGCTGTCACTCCGCGAACTCGCCTCTTTTTTCTCTGTAACCCTCACAACCCCGTAGCACGAGTGTTTCGCCGCGACGAACTCCTGCGCCTGGCCGAGTTCTGCGCCCGCCACGACCTCGTCCTTTGCTCCGACGAGATCCACTGCGACCTCATCCTCGACCCCACCCTGCCTCACCTGCCCATCGCGCAAGTCGCGCCTGAACACGCCGCGCGCACCCTCACGCTGATGGCCCCGAGCAAGACCTATAACGTCCCTGGCCTCGGCACCTCCTTCGCCATCATTCCCGACGCCACCCTGCGCGCCCGTTTTGTGCGCGCCACCGCCGGCATCGTCGCCGAGGTGACGGCCCTCGGTTTCGCCGCCTGCGAGGCCGCCTACCGCGATTGCGAAGCCTGGCGCCAAGGCCTGCTCGAAACCCTGCGCGGCCACCGCGAGCGTATCATCGACGCGCTCCGCGCCGGCGAATTACCCGGAGTGCGCCTCGCCGCCCCGCTCGAGGCCACCTACCTCGCCTGGTTAGACGTATCCGCCCTTGGCCTCGCGGACCCCGTGGGCCACTTCGAATTACACGGCGTCGGCCTGAGCGACGGAGCCTACTTCGGCAGCCCGCGCGGCACCCACGTTCGCCTGAATTTCGGCTGCCCACGCGCTACCCTCGATGAGGGCCTGCGTCGGATGTCAGCCGCCATCGCCGCTCTCTGATTTCCGCCTAGAGCTCAGGTTAAGAACCGTTGCGCCCACTTCGGGTCCAACAACTCGCCATCGCGGTAAACCACCCGGCCAAAAATCCGATAGCGCGCGCCCGCCACACCGTTGTAAACCGCATTACGCCACGTCGCGGGAACCACCGCTATAAACCGCGCGGCCACGCGCCAGCCTCCGCCCAACCGGGCCAGCGCTGCGATCAACCCTTCAGTGCGTAAATGATATTTTTCCCCTTCTGCCTCCGGAAGAAAAACTAGGCTTTCGAAATCCTTCAGCGGTAATCCGCAACGCCGCAATGCCACTTGGGCGAACGCGCCTTGAAGCGGCGCAAAACGCAGCATCCCACGCCCGTCCACCCGCACCAGCTGGCGCACCCAGGCGCGACAAAACCCGCATTCCCCGTCGTAAAGTAAAACTGGGCCGTCTGTCGCTGGCATCAAGCCAGAGTAACGAGCCAACGGTTCGGCGCAACCCCGTCCAGCCGCGCTTGCGCGCCAGACCCCGTCCCGCTTCGCTGCTCCCTCCACCGCATGCGCCTAGGCCCGCTGAATCTCGCTTCTAATCTCTTTCTGTCCCCGCTCGCAGGATACACCAATCTGCCCATGCGGCTGACCGTGCGCGAGCTGGGTGGACTGGGCTTCGCCACCACCGACCTCGTGAACGCTCGCTCCCTCATCGAGCGCAGCACCGGCGCGCTGCGACTGGTCGCCTCCGCTCCGGGCGACCGCCCCTGGGCGATCCAATTGTTCGGTGCCGTGCCCGAGGAGATGCGCGACGCCGCTGTGATCTGCCAGGAACTCGGCGCGGATGCGGTCGACATTAATATGGGCTGCCCGGTAAAAAAAGTGGTCAAAATAGGTGGCGGCTCCGCCATGATGACCGAGTTGGAGAAGACCGCAGCGCTCGTCCGTGGCATGATCGCGGCAGTAAAAATCCCTGTGACCGCCAAGATGCGCCTCGGCTGGGACGATCAAAACCTCACCGCCCCTGACCTCGCCCGGGTGCTCGAAGACGCCGGGGTCGCCGCCGTGTTTGTCCACGGCCGCACCCGCGCGCAGGGCTTCGCTGGCCGCGTTAACCTCGCTGGCATCCGTAGCGTTGTGGAAGCGGTCAAAAGCATCCCTGTGATCGGTAACGGCGACGTCACCACTCCCGAGGCCGCGCACCACATGCTAGCCGAGACCGGTTGCGCCGGAGTAAGCATTGGCCGCGGTGCATTCTACGACCCGTGGATTTTCCGGCGCACCGACCACCTGCTGCAAACCGGTGAACTCCTCCCCGAACCCGATTTCCCCGAACGCATCCGCGTGCTGCGTATTCACTTTGAACGCTACCTCGAGTTCTACGGCGAGGAGCACGGCGCTCGCCTGTTCCGTCGCGTGGCCCCCTGGTATGCCCGCCGCTTCGGCCCCGCCAAACCTTTTAAACAAACCATCCTCACCATCACCTCCCGTAGTGATTTCGAACGCTGCGTCGCCGATTACACCGCCTGGCGCGCCCGCTTCTGCGACGAGCACGGAGAGCTGCTGCCCAAGTTTCAGCCCGATCCCATGATCGCTTCATTCATGCGCGCAGCCAATGATCCGCTCCTAGAGCGCGAGTCCATCCCTGTTCCCAAGGGACCAGTTGAGAACTGGTGATAGATCTACATAATATCCAGTTATTATATACTGGCCCACCCGGTTCACTTATGAATTTTAAATCACAAACCTATTATTTTTGGCATCTTAAACGGTTCATGACCACCAAGAGTATAAGCTGAAAGCAAGTCGCGGGGCCGGTTTATACGGCCATCCTTACATGCTCGGACCGATTCGTTTGGCGCACCGCCACCAACCCGGCAAAACCTAAAACGAAAAACGGCGCACCAATAAAGGTGCGCCGTGAATAGAGTCAGACTAGGCGTGCCGAAGGCGCGCGCAGGGATCAATAACGGCGATCGCCGCGATCGCCGCCGCCGAAGCCGCCACGGCCGCCGCCGCCGCCGAAGCCACGGCCGCCACCGCCGCCGCCGAAGCCACGGCCGCCACCGCCGCCGCCGCCGCCGCCGAAGGAGCGACCAGCGCCCTCTTCCTTGGGACGAGCCTCATTGACGGTGAGGGCGCGGCCGCCGAGGTCGGCGCCGTTCATCTTCTCAGCGGCCAACTTGGCCTCTTCATCGGTGCCCATGGTGACAAAGGCGAAGCCGCGGGGGCGACCAGTCATCTTGTCCATGGCGACGTAAACGTCGGTCACGGAACCGAATTGGCCGAAGGCCGAGCGAAGTTCGTCCTCGGAGGTCTTGAAGGACATGTTGCCGACATACAGTTTGGAGTTGCTCATGATGTTTGATTTCGTCGCTCACGCGTCTCTGCCAGTCCGTTCCCGACCATCGGGTTTCAAATCATCACTAGAGCCTAACTCTTCTGACGACTCACCAGTTCCTGTCATCTAACGTTTCGCTAACGATAAAAACACCAAAATATATTAATTCATTATCTGGCAACTATTATTTTAATGATTTACATAATACCCGAATTCGCAAAGCCCGCCGGAAAGGGCTGAATAGGTTTTTTCTATCCAAAAAGTATCATGTTCGCCCCCCTTGCCCGCTACTTGCACCGCGCACCCAACCCGAGTGACGCTGACCGCGCTTTCATCGCTGAGGTTCGAATCCAGAAAGCCCGCGAGCCCCGCAGCCGACGCTCGGAAACCGTGCTGGCGATTGGTTGGGCCTTGATCCTAGCCAAGTGCTGGGGAGTGCACTGGCTTTGCAGCGCCTACGCCGTGCCCATCAATCCATGGTGGGTAATAGCTCCGTCTCTGCTTTTTGCCATCATTTGCACTTGGATTTATTGGCGCCGCGATTGAAGCGTTCTGGTATCTACCGGGTTGGAATCCGCCCTCATTGCCGCTCTGCTGCACTCGAAACCCCTACCGTATGACGCCAATCCGACGCCTCGCTTTCGTGGTAAACGCGCAAAAATCCGGCGCTCACGAGCTATCGGCTGATCTTATCGCGCGCGCCGAAGCCGTCGGCGTGGCCACCCGCGTGACCCGCGATTTCCCGCTACCTGAAGGTCTGCTTCAAGACGTCGACGCCTGCTGCGTAATCGGAGGCGACGGCACCCTGCTCGGAGCGGCCCCCGCCGCCGCCGCCGCCGGCATTCCGTTAATTGGGGTAAACCGCGGCAGCCTGGGTTTCCTCACCACTTGGACCGCCGAGGAAATTCGCGAATGCCTTCCCAGCCTGCTCGCCGGAGACTTTGCCACCCAAGAACGCGCGCTTCTCTCCTGTCGCGTCGGCACCGCCGAGCCTGTCTCCGCCCTGAACGATATCCTGATCAAGGACGCATCCAATTCCCGCCTGGTTCGCTTGGAGGTCTTTGCGGATGACGAACTCGTAACCGACTACCTCTGCGATGGCCTGATTTTCAGCACCCCCACCGGTTCGACCGCCTATAACTTGTCCGCGGGCGGCCCCATTATCCACCCCGATGCCGAGGTGCTGGCGATGACCCCGATCTGCCCGCATACCCTTTCCAACCGCTCGATTATCTTCCGTGCCGGCGTGCACCTTCGGGTCCGCAATCTGTCCGAAAACGCCACCGATCTGGTGATTGCAGCCGATGGCCGCGCGCGCCCTGCCCCCGCCGCCGGTGATGCGATTGAAATCTCCCTGTCCCCTCGACGCCTACGTTTGATCCAACGCCGCCACCACAGTCACTTTGCCGTCGTCCGCACCAAGTTGAGCTGGAGCGGCGGCGCCGCTGCGGATAAAGTCTGAGCCAGAAAACGTAAAACCGCAGCGGCCACCCTCGCCTGCATCGCGACCCGGTCAAGCCCCGCCCCGTCCACCCGCTGCGTCCGGGTCTCGCTTCCACGCGCGACCGCCACCCAGGCAAAAGGTGCCTCCACCCCCCGACCCGCGTCAGGCTCAGCGTAGCCGGTCGTCGCCAGCCCGACCTCGCACTCAAACAGACACCGCACTCCTAGCGCCATTTCCTCCGCCACCCGCGCGGAAACCGCATTAACCTCCACCGCATGCCCTGCATCGACCCCCAGCAGGCGCACCTTCGCCTCGGTGGCATAACAAGTCAGGCCCCCCGCAAAATAGCCCGAAGCCCCGCTCCAACGCCCCAATTCCACTTGCACCCGACCGGCCGTCAGACTCTCCGCCACCGCTACCTTCGCCCCACAGGCAAGCAATCCCCCGTGCAGCGCCCTGCCCTCCGCTTCCGTCCAATCCAGATTATTTTGCTCCGAGTTCATCCGGACGATCCTGCATCAAAGATCAATCTCCACCCCTACCGGACAATGATCACTGCCCAGCACCTCCGGCTCGATCCAGGCTCGCTTCAATTTGGGCCTGAGCACCGCAGAAGCCAAAAAGTAGTCGATCCTCCAGCCCACGTTCCGGCTGCGTGCCCCACCGCGGTAGCTCCACCATGAGTAGTGCGCAGGCCCCTTTTCGAAGTCGCGAAAGGTGTCTACAAAACCGGCCTCGATAAACCGCGTAAAACCCGCCCGCTCCTCAGGCGTGAAGCCGGGGTTCGCCACGTTGTCCTTGGGCCGAGCGAGATCGATCTCTTGGTGCGCCACATTGAAGTCTCCGCAGGTGACGACCGGCTTGCTGCGCTCGAGCCCCTGCAAAAACCGCAAGAACTCCGCATCCCAAAGCTGCCTATACTCGAGTCGCCGCAGCCCGTCCTGGGCATTGGGCGTATAGACGTTGACCAAGAAAAAGTCCTTATACTCGGCGGTTAATACGCGCCCCTCGGCATCATGTTCCGGTTTGCCGATGCCGAAGCGCACTTCGATCGGAGCGTGTTTGCTCAGTATTGCCGTGCCACTGTAACCCTTTTTTTCCGCCGCGTAAAAGGTCACCGAGCCGTAGTCCGAGGGCCAGGAAACATGGGCGACATCACCGGGATGGCATTTGGTTTCCTGCAGGCAGATCACGTCCGCACCGCTCGCTTCCATCCACGACACCAAAGTGCCTTTGTCGAGACCCGCGCGCGCCCCGTTCACGTTCCAGGAAAGTAGTTTCATTTTCGTATATCATCCACGCTCTCCCCGGCCCGCTCGCTTTTCAATCCTGCAACGAAACGCCAACTCGGCTCTACTGCCTTGCCCCAGACCCTCTTGCCATAGAGGATCTACGTATCCCGACGCCCATGTCCGCCTCCGCCCTAGTTCACCGACCGCTTGGCCAATGTATTCCTGAACGCCTGCACGCGGTTTCCTGCAGCCTGCCAACCATGCGGGATGTTATCGGCTACGAGGAAAAAGACCCCGCCATCACCGCCCACCTGACTAGCGGCTACCCACGCTTTGTCGTTCACCCGTTGCTACGACACGCCACCGAGATCCTTCGCCAGACCACGCCCCGCTTTGCTGACCGCGAAATCTGGCTCTGCGCCGGCCCTGCCGTCGCCGCCGCCCTCCATGACCACCTCGGCAGTCTCGGAGAAATCCTGCCGATTAACGCATATATCACCGCCCTCGCCTTGCCTGCCGGGTGCGAGCCCGAGCTTTCCCGCCGTGCCCGCCATTACCTTCAGCACACTGGGGCCTTCGCTTCTTCCCGCGCCGCCGAGGACTGGTTGGTTGCTCACGGTGACCTCGCCGCGATCGCGCCCGAAACACTTTTCGCTGGCCCCGACGAGACCGCCGCCAGCCACGTGCGCGCCGCCGTCGCCCACTCTTTCGATCGCCGGTTGCCCGCTTCCGAGGTCCACCTCGTCCCCAGCGGCATGGCCGCCACCTACGCCGCTTTCCAAGCCGTAAATGCCGTGCAGGCCCCACGCGGACGCACCCGCTGGATCCAGCTTGGCTGGCTCTACCTCGATACCATCGCCCTGCTGCAAAAGTTCACCGCCACTCCCGCCGAAGATTACCTGCACCACCGCGATGTGTTTGATCTGGAAGGCCTCGCCCGGCTTTTTGCCGCCCACGCGGGCCGTATCGCCGGGGTTTTCGCCGAGATTCCCACCAACCCGCTCATCCAGACGCCCGCTCTGCCCGCCCTCGCCGCGCTTTGCCGCGCGCACGGCGTCGCACTCGTGCTCGATCCCACCATCGCCTCGCCGCTAAACGTGGACGTGCTGCCTCACGCCGACGTAGTGGCAAATTCTCTGACCAAATACACCGCGTCCGAGGGCGACGTCATCCTTGGCGCCGCCCTCGTCAACCCCGCCTCCCCCCTCGCCGCCGCGCTCCGCCCCGCCCTCGCTACCGCCGCCTCGCTCGCGTCCGTTTACCCTCGTGACGTCGCCCGCCTCGCCGCGCAGATCGACGCCACCCCCGCCCTGATTGCCGAGATCAACCGTTCCGCCCCCCGCGTGATCGCGTTTCTCGAAACCCATCCCAAGGTCGCCGCCGTTTTCTGGAGCGGGCACCCCGACTCCGCCCTGAATTACTCCGCCCTTGCCCGCAGCCCCGGCAGCGTCGGCAGTATGATCACCTTCGTGCTCCGCGCCGATGTGCCGCTGGCTTCCTTTTATGACCGCCTGCGCCTCGCCAAAGGCCCCAGCTTCGGCCTGGCGACCTCGCTGATCTGCCCCTTCCTTTACCTCGCGCACTACGATCTGGTTACGACCGAGACCGGTCGCGCCCACCTCGCCGCCCACGGCCTCGCCCCCGAGCTGCTCCGGCTCGGCCTCGGGACCGAACCCGCCGAGGATATCATCGCCGCACTCGCCGAGGCCCTCGCTTAACCCTCTTTTCTAACATGAAACTCCCCCACGCCTTCCGTCTTATCTTCTGGGCACTGTTTTTCACCGGTTCGCTCTTCACCCGCGCCGCGAACCAACCGCCCGAGCGCTTCCTCGCCTTCCCTGACCTCACCTTAGCGCGCGGCGAGACCTCCACCCCCATCCCGCTGGCCGACCATCTGCGCGATCCAGACGTCCCCGGCACCGCCGCCCGCATCACCGTCCGCCTGGCGGCCCAGACCCGCACCATCGACCTCGCGCTGCACGACTCCGAGGCCCCGCTGACCGTGGCCAACTTCGTCGCCTACGTGAACGCCGGCCGCTTCGCCGCGAATTTTTTCCACCGCTCCGTCCCCGGCTTCATTATCCAGAACGGTGGGTTCTACTTCATAAACGACACCACGTTTGACTTCGTGCCGACCTACGCCGCGGTGAAAAACGAGCCCGGCCGCTCCAACCTCCGCGGCACCGTCGCCATGGCCAAGCTCGGCGGCGACCCCGACAGCGCCACCAGCCAGTGGTTCATCAACCTGGCCGACAACTCCACCAACCTCGACGCCCAGAACGGCGGCTTCACCGTCTTCGCCCACGTTCTCGGCGACGGCATGACGGTCGCCGACGCCATCGCCGCCACCCCACGCTACAATGCCTCCAGCTTGGAATCCGCATGGACGGACCTGCCCCTGACCACAGGCTCCCTAGCCCGCGCCAACTTCATCGAGACCGACACCGCGATCATCCCCGCCCTCAGCCACACCGTCACCTCCGACGACGCAGACCTTGTTGCCGCCAAGATCGAAAACGGCGCCCTGCGCCTCACCGCCTCGACGTCCCGCATCGGAACCACCACCATCCGCCTCACCACCACGGACCTCGAGGGCGGCACACTAGTATCAAATTTTAGCGTGGCCGTCCCTGCTGGAAAAGCTGCCCTATTATCCGCTGGTCGTTACCACAGCCTGTTTCTGAAAACCGACGGCACCGTCTGGGCCACTGGATATAATGGCTATGGCCAACTCGGCGACGGCTCCACGAGCAATCGAAGCACGCCGGTGCAAGTGCTGAGCGGCGTTTCGGCCATTTCGGCGGGTTCTTACCACAGCCTGTTTCTAAAACAAGATGGCACCGTCTGGGCCACTGGAGATAATGGCTATGGCCAACTCGGCGACGGCTCCACAACCGATCGAAGCACGCCGGTGCAAGTTCTGAGCGGCGTTTCGGCCATTTCGGCAGGTAATTACCACAGCCTGTTTCTCAAAACCGACGGCACCGTCTGGGCCACTGGATATAATGGCTATGGCCAACTCGGCGACGGCTCCACGAGCAATCGAAGCACGCCGGTGCAGATTAAATATTCCCAAACCATCGCCTTTACTCCACCCGCCTCCGCCACCTTTGGCGACTCCCCGCTCACCCTCTCCGCCACGGCTACCACCGGACTATCCGTAACATTCACCGTCGCCTCTGGACCCGCCACCGTTTCGGGTAACCTACTCACCATTACTGGGGCCGGTTCGGTCGTAATCCGCGCTACCCAGGCCGGTGACGCCGAATACTCCGCTGCGCCGACCATAGAGAGCACCATTACCGTCGCCAAGGCCGACCAAGCCATCACCTTCACCCCTCCCACCTCCGCCACCCTTGGCGAAAGCCCGCTCACCCTCTCCGCCTCCGCCAGTTCCGGCCAGAAGGTAACCTTCGCCGTCGTGTCCGGCCCCGCCACGGTCTTCGGGAATCAGCTTACGCTTACTGGAGCTGGCTCCGTGGTCGTTCGCGCCACGCAAGCGGGGGACAACAACTATAACGCCGCGCCTTCCCTAGAGCGCACCATCACTGTCTCAAAGATTGCTCAAACCATCACCTTCACCCCGCCTACCAGTGCTGTCTTTGGCGATGCTCCCCTTACGCTCTCCGCTACCGCCAGTTCCGGCCTGCCGGTCACCCTCTCCCTCGCTTATGGTGCCGCCACCCTCAGTGGCAACACACTCACTTTGACTGATGCCGGGACGGTCGTGCTCCGCGCCACTCAGGCCGGAAACAATACCTATGAAGCCGCGCCTGCCATCGAGCGCACCATCATCATCGCCAACAAGGCCCAGACCATAACTTTTAACCCGATTGCCGACCGCGTTTATAATCCAGCCAACAACACCCTGACCCTCTACGCCACCGCCAGCTCAGGTATGATTCCGGTTCTTTTTAACATAATCAGCGGCCCGGCTTTCATCGGCAAATTTTTCGATATTCTAGTCATCACCGGGACCGGCCCCATCACGGTGCAAGCCTATCAATCCGGTAATGCCAATTACGGTGCCGCCTCGGCCACGCGCACTTTCACCGTCGCCAAGGCCGACCAGACCATCGCCTTTACGCCGCCCGCCTCCGCCACCTTCGGCGACGCCCCGCTGAGCCTCTCCGCCACCGCCAGCTCGAGCCTGCCGGTTGCCTTCTCCCTCGTCTCCGGCCCCGCCACCCTCTCTGGCTCCACTCTTTCTCTCACTGGTGTCGGCAACGTCACCATCCGCGCCACGCAAGGAGGCGATACCAACTACAACTCCGCCCCTACCATCGAGCGGACTCTGAACATCAGCCAAGTCGCAAACGCCCAAATCACCCTCCAGCCCCGCACCGCCACTTACGCCGGCGCGCCTCAACCCGCGCTCGCCACCACCACTCCGGCCGGTCTCCGCGTCACCTACACTTACAAGCTGGGCTCAGCCGCCGCCGTAGCCACCGCGCCGACCCTACCCGGCACCTATACCGTCACCGCCACCCTCGACGACCCGTCCGCCAGCAATAAAGCCACCGCTAGCGCCACGCTCACCATCAACAAAGCCCCGCTGACCATCTCCGCCCCCGTCCTCAAACGCGCGACCGGCTCTGCCAATCCCGCCCTCACCCTCTCCTACTCCGGCTTCGTCGGCACCGACACCCCCGCCACCGCGCTCACCAAAATCCCCGTCGCCGCCACCAAGGCCACCGCGAGCAGCGCGCCCGGCAGCTACCCGATCACCCTGACCGGCGGCGTCTCCAACAACTACACCCTCACCCTCGTCCCGGGCACGCTGACCGTGGTCGGCTTTGGCGGCACCTACGAAGCCCTGCTCTTTGACGCAGCCGCCCTCCCCGTCGGCAAACTCACCCTGACCATCCCGGCCAATGCCCTGAGCTACACCGGCACCCTAGCCCTCGCCCGCGAGACCAGCGCGGTCACCCTCGCCAGCACCTCCAAAGCCGCCGGCACCACCGTCTTCGTCGGA
>Ga0214921_10011588_pt1 | contig 10680 bp, 3 predicted proteins | sample LL1505_MetaG_FD_177992 | JGI IMG/M metagenome (GOLD analysis project Ga0214921, IMG submission 177992) | Freshwater microbial communities from Lake Lanier, Atlanta, Georgia, United States - LL-1505 | ecosystem: Environmental > Aquatic > Freshwater > Lake | place: USA: Georgia | collected 2015-05-28
CTTATTCTTCGAGGCGATCTTGCTCGATGCATGATCGTTTCACCTGGTGGTCTAGCCGAACAATGGCAAGACGAACTCTTTGAAAAATTTGGCCTTAAGTTTGAAATCCTTACTCGATCAATGATTGATTCAGATATTCATGGAGATGTGTTCACTGATCACCCACTCATGATTGCCCGCATGGACATGCTCTCTCGGGATGAGGAGTTACAAGCTCGGCTAGAGCGAAGTGACTGGGATTTAATTGTTGTCGATGAAGCTCACCGAATGTCTGCTCACTATTTTGGACAAGAGCTAAAAACCACTAAACGTTATCAACTAGGTCTCATGCTTGGCAAAATCTGTCGCCACCTGCTTCTAATGACTGCAACACCACATGCTGGAAACCAAGAAAACTTCCAGCTATTTCTTGCACTCCTTGATGGCGATCGCTTTGAGGGCAAATACCGAGATGGTGTTCACAGCATTGATATCGACGACATGATGCGCCGCATGGTTAAGGAAGAGCTCCTAACCATGGAAGGAACACCTCTATTCCCTGAAAGACGCGCTTACACCGTTCCTTATGCACTTTCCGATGAAGAGCAAGAACTTTATGAAGCAGTTTCAGAGTATGTACGAGATGAAATGAATCGTGCAGACAGACTAAAAGCAGAAGGTGATGGCAGACGTGGAAACACTGTTGGTTTCGCATTAACAGTTCTACAGAGGCGTTTAGCGTCCAGTCCAGAAGCTATTTGGAAGAGTCTTCAAAGACGTCGTGACAGGCTAGAAGCTCGTCGCATTGAAATGAACCAGATTGCCAATGCAACCGCGCGGGACACTTCGCTGGAGAAGCATCTGCGCTCGCTCTTAGATCGGGATCTTTCGGATGATGATTTAGATGATATCGATGACATTCCAGAGTCAGAGATTGAAGATATCGAAGAGAACGTTGTGGATGCTGCGACCGCTGCGCAGACAGTCGCAGAACTTGAAAATGAAATCAAGATTCTCGAAAGCCTTGCTGAGCTAGCCAGACGTGTGCGCTTTTCTGGGACGGACAAGAAATGGACAGAACTAAGAACTATTCTCACTGACAGTTCTTTGACTAAAGACGAGAGTGGAAACTTAAGAAAAATCATTATTTTTACAGAGCACAAAGACACAATGGCTTACTTAGTCGAGCAAATAAGAACTCTTATTGGGCGCAATGAGGCTGTTGTCGAGATTCATGGTGGGGTAGGCCGCGAAGACCGAAGGAAAGTTCAAAACCTATTTACCCAAGACAAAGATGTGCGTGTACTTGTGGCAACTGATGCAGCTGGCGAAGGTCTCAATCTTCAACGTGCTCATTTGATGGTCAATTACGACCTCCCATGGAACCCAAACCGTATAGAACAGCGATTTGGTCGAATCCACCGCATTGGTCAAAAAGAGGTTTGCCATCTTTGGAATCTCGTAGCTGCCAACACTCGTGAAGGTGAAGTGTTTCAGCGTCTTTTGCTTAAAATTGAAGAACAGAGAATTGCCTACAAGGGCAAGGTGTTTGACGTTTTAGGTGAAGCTTTTGCAGAAGAACCGCTTAGAAAACTCCTAATAGAAGCGATTAGATATGGGGACAAGCCATCAACAAGAGAGCGCCTTAATGAAGTAATCGACTCAAAGGTTGGCGAAGGTCTCGACGTTCTTATTGCTGAAAGAGCTCTGCACACAAAAATTCTTGCACTAAGCGATATAGAAGAGATCAAACGTCGCATTGAAGACTTACAGGCTAGACGACTTCAGCCACATTACATTCAATCATTCTTCTTAAGTGCCTTTCACAGACTGGGCGGTCGTGCAGCGGCTCGTGAAGCAGGTAAATGGGAAATCACAAATGTTCCAAGTGCCGTCAGGGATAGAGACAGGCAAATTGGTACTGGCGCTCCAGTATTAAGCAAATACGAACGTATTACTTTTGAACGAAAGTTTGTAAACGTTGCCGGTGAAGCTAAAGCAGATTTAGTTGCACCAGGACACCCCCTGTTGGATGCAGTTGTTGATTTAATGATTGAACAGAATTCTTCAACTCTTAAACACGGCGCAGTCTTAATTGATACTGAAGATCAAGGTGAAACGCCTCGACTTCTTGTTGCAATGACACAAAGCATTAGTGATGGGAATACTCCGGCGAGGACAATTTCTAAGAGATTTGATTTTGTAGAACTCACTTCTGCCGGTGAAGTTTTTGGTGTTGGTCAAGCTCCATATCTAGATTATTCACCAGCTTCGGAGGATGTTTATAAGAAAGCGCGGTCATCCCAAGCCACCTTATGGGATTTAAAGAATATGGAGACTATGGCCGTAAATTGGGCTGTAGAAAATTCACTCCCTGAGCACCAAGAGGAAATTGCCTCGCAAGTTATTCCAGCCACGCAGAGATCTAGAGAGCAAGTTCGCAAAAGATTAATCAGTGAAATTAACTATTGGGATACACGCCATGCTGAACTGATAGACCAAGAAGCTGCTGGCAAAGCTTTAAAAATTAAGCCAGAAACTGCCCAACGTCGTGCGCGTGATCTTGAAAGGCGTCTTGAGATTCGACTAGCTGAATTAGATTCTGACTCAAAGATAATTACGCATCCACCTAAACTAGTAGGGATTGCGATGGTCCTCCCTCAAGGTTTTGTAGATCGACTTAATGGTGAACGAACTGGACCTGTAGCGAGTTATGCAAAAGAAACTGCAGAAGTAGATCGTCGTGCAGTTGCGGCGACTATGGCGGCAGAACGTTCCATTGGAAGAAACCCAGAAGAGATGCCGCATAACAATCCAGGTTTTGATATTAGATCGGTAGCCCCAGATGGCACTGTTATAAAGATTGAAGTTAAAGGAAGAATTGAAGGTGCTAATGATTTCCAGATCACGCGTCGTGAGGTTTTGACAGCTAAAAATCTTGAAGACAATTACAGACTTGCTCTAGTAAGAGTTAGCCAAAATGGTTCAGATAGCGATGAAATTCGTTATGTAGTCAGGCCTTTTGATTTGGTCGGAACAGAAGACTTTAGTATCACTCGATTCACTGTAGATTGGAACTCTAGATGGAAAGAAGGCACACAGCCATCATGAGTGTTCTAAAAAAGAAATTGATTGAGGTGGCTCTGCCGCTCGAAGCCATAAACCTTGCTGGCATGAGTGAAAAGAGTCGAGGCACTGGCACAATTCGAAATATTCACAAGTGGTTTGCTCCCATGCCTGGTCCAGTTTGGAGAGTCTTGTTAGCAGCATCATTGATTGATGATCCCGAGGATGATCAAAAAAGAACAGAATTGTTGGAGCAATTATCAAAATTAGTACCGGCGGATGGTGGCTATCCTTCGCAAGACGCAGTTGAGTTAGTAAAAAAGTTATTGGGTAGTCAAGCAAATCTCCTAGATGAAACCGTTGTTCTTGATCCGTTTTGTGGTGGAGGATCTACGCTTTTAGAAGCTCAGCGTTTAGGGTTCAATACCGTAGCTAGCGACTTAAATCCCGTGCCAACTCTTATTACACGTGTGACCACGCAGTTACTTGCGAAAGTTCGAGAAAACTACTCAGCAAAAAATCCCGATGTTTTAGGATCCGATTGGAAGCAATTCTTTACGGCGGAGATATTGAAATGGGCTGCTGTTGTTAGGGCCGCTTCTTTAAAAGAGTTATCAGGGATATATCCAGAGTCCAAGCATGGAATAGCTATAGCCTGGTGGTGGGCACACAGTGTCCCTTGTCCAAATCCTGCATGTAGGTTAAGCGTCCCGATTTATTCATCAGCACTCATTTCAGACCAGCCAGGTGACGAAGCTTGGTTAAAGAGTGTAATTGACGGAGATGAATTGCGTTTCGAAGTTACATCCAAAAAGAGTGAAGCTACTGCACCGACAAAAGTGCCAGGATCAAAAGCTATATTTGCATGTGTACGGTGTGGGACTAATTTTGGTGCAGACTATATAAAGCTGAATAAAGGTTCTCGTACTATCACTCCGCTAGTAACTACTTTTTTAAATGGAAATAAGCGCACATACTTAGGGACACATCAAGATTCATCAACGATTGTTGATAATTTTCCTGCGGCGGAGCTGGACGAGACTCCTCTTCCGAAAGCTGGTTTGGGCCTACGCATTCAGCCGTACGGTTTTGTGAACTATGAAGACATTTTCACCAAAAGGCAAGCAAAGGCACTAAGTGTTTTTTCAGACCAAGTCCGTGCATTAACGAATAATTCTGAATTTTCAGAAATGGATAACGATTTACAAAAAGCTGTTATTTCATTTCTCGCTCTTTGCATCGGGAAACTCGCGCATTTCAATTCAACACAAACGAGGTGGAGAACAGTTAAAGGTGGATCTAAACCTGAAGCAGGCTTTGGTTTAGCAACATTAAGCATGATTTGGGATTTTGCTGAGGTAAATCCATTTGGAGGATCTGTTGGAGACTGGAATCAGGTAGTAAGCAGTGCACTGAGAGCATTGGAAAGTATTCCCAACAGTAAGGCAACCGGAATCGTATTGAATGGACCTGCCCAAGATGTAAAAAATCGCATTCCTAAGGGAAACTATTTAGTTGCAACTGACCCGCCATATTTTGATGCAATTGGTTATGCAGATTTATCTGACTACTTTTATATTTGGCATCGAAGAGTGCTATCCGGCGTATTTCCAGATTTGTATTCTACGATTGGAGTACCAAGAGCTCCCGAATTAGTCGCCGATAAAAGTAGACACGACGAAAGCACAGATAAAGCTACACAATTCTTTATTAAAGGTTTCAAGGACACATTCGCAGGAATTGCAGAAATTAGCTCTGCAGACTTACCAATCTTAATTGTCTATGCACATCAGCATAAGACAATTAAAGACGGAGACTTTGGCTCAACCGGTTGGGAAGCTTTGCTTCAAGCGCTCTTTGAAGCAAAACTGCAAATCACTGCATCCTGGCCAATTCATTGTACGAGCAATAGTCGTTTACGCGGAATTGATAGTAATGCTTTATCAACTTATGTTTTGTTAACATGCAGACACCGGGTTGAGGAATTACCAAGTGTTGATAGGCGTTCATTTGTTAAGCAATTAAAGATTGAACTTCCTGAAGTATTAATAGCAATGCAATCCGCTGGAGTAACACCCTTGGATTTAGCACAGGCATCCATTGGGCCGGGTATGGCTGTGTTTACGCGACACACATCTATTTTTGAGTCTGATGGCTCAATAATGAGCGTTCGCACAGCACTTGGTTTGATTCGTCAGATTGTTGATGAAATTTTAGAAGATCAGTTATCTGATTTAGATTCGGTTTCGCGGTTCTGTGTTAAGTGGTTTAGTGAATATGGTTGGGATGCAAAAGTTTCTGGCGACGCAGATCAATTGGCCAGGGCAACGAACACATCAATTTCTGAACTTACACGTGGTGGTGTATTTGAAGCCGTCGCAGGTAAGGCACGCCTATTAGCGCCCGATGAAATGCCTTCCAACTGGAATCCTGAACTTGATAAGAGCATAAGCATTTGGGAAGTGACAATGCAAATAGCTCATGCCGTCTCCAATGTAGGAATTGATTTTGCTTCACAGCTGTTAGCTAAATCATCCCAAAAAATAGATACCCAAACCGTTAAGGAATTGTCCTATCTTCTTTATAGTATCTCTGAAAAGAGAGGTCTTATGGAGTCTGCAATTCTTTTTAATGGTTTGGGTACTTCGTGGAACAGCCTTAAACAAGTAAAGACTGTGACTAATTCACCTAGCTCGCAGGATGAATTGATTTTCACAGTTCCCAATAATGACGAAACTGAAGAGGAATAGTATCAATGGCAATAAGTAACCGCGATCGAGTCAGTAGAGGCTTCGATGTTCTTTCTTCAGGACTTCTTGAATTCGTTGATAGGCAAATGTCTTCAGCAACTGAAGGTGTCGGTATTGATTGGATTGACGTTATTGAGAAGCGTGACGAAACAAAAAACGGCGTAAAGAAGATTTATGAAAAAGAAGATCCTGCTGTGCAATTAAAGGTAATTACAGAAGAGTGGCGAGTTTTTGGAAAGGTACTTAGCCGTGCTCAACAATCTTTGGCTTCTGAGTTACGTGAAGTCCGAAATAGTTGGGCCCATAGTAAGAAATTTGATAATGACGATACATACAGAATTCTTGACACAATGGAGAGATTGCTAATAGCCGCCGGTTCACCAATCGAGGCTGAGGCCATTAGGCAAATGCGCCAGGATCATCAACGATTAGTTTTTGAATCAGAGACCAAGAAAGCAATTTTAAATCCCATCAATGGCATGACCGTCGCAGGCACAGGTCTGAAATCTTGGCGTGAGGTTCTCCGTCCTCACGAGGATGTTGCCACTGGAAACTATTCTGCGAGCGAATTTGCAGCAGATCTATATATGGTTTCGCAGAACGAAGGATCGAGTGAATATGTAGAACCGATTGAGTTCTTCAGACGCACTTATCTCACAGAAGGCTTAAAAGAACTTTTAGATAGGGGTATCCGGCGAGTATCTGGTGATGAGAATGCCTCACCAATCATCAATCTTCAGACGAACTTTGGTGGAGGCAAGACGCACTCGATGCTGGCTTTATGGCATCTATTTGGAGGTGCTCCGACTACATCCCTGACCCAAGAAGTCCAAGATGTAGTTGCAAATCGCCTTATTCCTAAGAAAGTTAATCGTGTTGCATTAGTGGGAATTCACCTTTCTCCTGGTGCGCCATTAGTTAAACCTGATGGCACAAAGGTGAACACAATATGGGGCGAGCTAGCTTGGCAATTAGGTGGGAAAAAGGCTTTTGATTTTGTCGCAGAAGCGGACGCAAGCCGCACCAATCCCGGGGAAGGTTTAAGAAAATTAATTACCGCCTATTCCCCATGTCTAATTCTGATAGATGAATGGGTTGCCTATGCTCGACAACTTTGGGAGCGGGAAGATCTTCCTGGTGGAACCTTTGACACACAATTTACATTTGCCCAATCGCTTACAGAAGTTGTAAAGACTGTTCCTGGTGCGATGCTTGTAATTTCTATTCCGGCATCGCACGATCCTGACAAAGATGGTCAATCAGGTGGTAGCGCGCTTGAAGTTGGCGGCCCAAATGGTCAAGAGGCACTACAAAGATTACAGAACGTGGTTCGTCGAGTTGCAGATCAATGGAGACCTGCGAGTGCACAGGAGTCATTTGAGATTGTAAGGCGGCGACTATTTGTTGAACCCGATGCAGCAGCTTTAGCCGATATTTCTGCCGTAGCCCGTCAGTTCGTTAATTTTTACTCACAGCACGTTGGCGAATTCCCACGCGATTGTTCTGATATTTCGTATGAAGCAAGAATTCGTGCGGCATACCCAATCCACCCAGAGTTATTCGATCGCCTGTACGAAGATTGGTCAACGTTAGAGCGTTTTCAGCGAACACGGGGAGTGCTTCGATTGATGAGTGCAGTCGTTCATGCTTTGTGGGAGGCTCAAGATGCAGGTCCTCTGATCATGCCTGGATCACTTCCACTCGATGTTCCAAGTGTCTTAAGTGAAATTACTCAGTATCTACCTGATTCTTGGAAGCCAATCGTCGACGCAGATATTGATGGTTCAGGTTCTACTCCGGTTCAAATCGACTCAGAAAGACCTTTATTTGGACAGCGTGCATTGACGCGTAGATTAGCCCGAACTATTTTTGTTGGAGCAGCTCCTACTTTGAAGAGCAGTCACATTGGTGCTGAAAAGCCACGCATTTGGTTAGGTGTAGCAATACCAGGCGACACGATTGGAAACTTTGGATCAGCTCTAGATTTACTTTCTCAGCGAGCAACATATTTGTACGCCGATGGACATCGTTATTGGTTTGATACTCAAGCATCTGTAACGAGAACAGCAGCAGATTATGCAGATCGACTTCGTGATAAACCTGAAGAAGTATGGTTAGAGATTGTCTCTAGATTAAGAGTGAATGAAAACCGCAACCGTGGAGCTTTTTCAGGAGTACATGTCGCGCCAGATACTTCTGCCGATATTCCAGATGAAGATTCAGCGCGTCTAGTAATTCTTCATCCATCACATTCACATTCAAAGAATTCTCTAGATTCACTCGCCATGAAATTTGCTCAAGAGTCGTTGGAAAAGCGTGGGTCAGCGCAGAGAATCAATAAGAATATGCTGGTTTACTTAGCACCAGACACAAAGCGGCTTGAAGAATTGATGGAAGCCGTAAGAGATCTTCTTGCCTGGCAGAACATTGCTAGCAGAATTGAAGAGATGAATCTTTCGCCTCAACAAGCAAAACAAGCGACAACTCGCAGAGATCAGGCCAATGAAGGAGTAACTTCCCGAATAGCGCAAACATATATTTGGGCCATAGTTCCTGAACAGCCGGATCCTAGTAAACCGATTGAATGGACGGTCGAGAAGGCAGAAGGGCAAGAAGCATCCCTAGCCGCACGTGCTTCAGAGAAGTTGGTGCGAGCAGGATTATTTACTGACATTGCATCGCCTCGAATGATCCGCATGGATCTTGATTCCAAGTTAAGCAAAGCTTGGGAGTCGGGTCATTTAAATGTGGGTCAACTGTGGGCTTTTTATTGCTCATACCCATACTTAACGAGAATGAAAAATCGCAAGGTGCTTGCTGATGCTATTTTCGAGTCACTTTCTGGAATGATGTTTGAACAAGAAGGATTTGCGCTTTCGGAAGGTTTTGATAGTGCTACAGGAGTTTATGTCGGACTTGTTCTTCCCGGTGGAAGGTCTACCTTTGGCGCAATCACAGATCAAACATTATTAGTTAAACCTGAAGTAGCAAAAGGGCAATTGCCTGAAGTAATAACTCCACCGGTTGATCTTCCTGGCGGAACAACTCCTGTACCAACATCAGTGACACCTGCTCCCGGAGTTGTCGAACCTAAAGCAAGCACCAGGTTCTTTGGTGTTTATGAAGTAGACCCAGAGCGTTACAGCCGAGATTTAAATAGGTTAAGCCAAGAGATTTTGCAACACTTAAGTTCAATTGATGGCGTAGATCTTGATATTACAATCGAGATACATGCTGCAGTTAAAGAAGGTTTTGCGGCGGATAAGATTCGAGTGATTCTTGAGAATGCTCGCTCACTTAAGTTCAAGAATTCATCATTCGAAAAGGAGTAATCTTTTTCAGATTGGTGGGCTAAGTCCAGTCTTAGTGTTCATAACTTAGGCACCTTTAATCATATTATTGATAAGGTCTGCTGCACCCTTTAACTGTCGAGCAGAGTGATGCACATATGTCTTTGACGTAAGTAGCACCGATGAGTGACCCATAAAGCGTCGAATCACTTCAATATCCAACCCTTGGTCGAATAAAAGAGTTGCCGCAGTATGACGTGCATCGTGAAGACGTTTGATTGGTAGATCAGCATTTGTAAGCACACGATGCCAGTGACGGTAGTCAGTCTTACAATCAATCGGTTTTCCAATCGAAGTCGTGAAGACTAAATCATGATCTTCCCATTTATCACCCATGGCTAAGCGGTCCATATTCTGTTGAACCTTATGGGCCTTAAGCGCGGCCAAGGTTTCATCGTCGATCTCTAGTGTTCGACTAGAATCCTCACTCTTCAGCTTCACAAATTCATAGACACCATCGATCTTCTGAACTTGTTGCCAGATAAATACAGTCTTTTTATTGAAATCAACATCCTTCCATTGCAGGCCGAGCGCTTCACCTTGACGCATTGCATAAAGAACTGCCATGCGTACTCGTGCTTGCATTTGTACTCCCGTCGTTTTAGCTAGGAGAGTTTGAACTTCGGCAAGGGAAAGAGGGTGAATCTGTGCGGTATCTAGGGTGATTGTTCGCGACTTAACAACAGGATTAGATACCACTAGGTCATCCTCCATAGCAGACTCGAAGGCTGCAGATAGAACCGCACGTGCTTGTTGTTGTGAGCGAGCGCTTTGACCTTTTTCTCGCATCTGTAGCATGAGTGCATTTACATGATTCTTTGTAACTGCCTGCAACTTAATGGTGCCCAAGGCAGGAATGATGTGGATATTGATGAGTGATGCATAACGGCGGTGAGTGGTTGCTGCAATAGATGTCTTATGTTTCTTGGTAATCCAATTAGTTAAGAATTCACCAGTTGTCAGCTTTGCAGCAGCTGGGACTAATGAGCCATCGTAAATCGGAAGAGCTTTGATCTTCTCTTTTGCTAGGCGACGAGACTCCTGCTCTGAGCGACCCATAGCTGTGACTGTGATTCCTTTATGTGAAATCACTGTTCGCCAGCCATTCTTGTGACGGTAGGTATTCCCATCCCCATTACGGCGGCGTGACTTCTTACGATTAGTTTGTGTTGGTTCTGACATGTTCTTATCCATTTCGTTTAGTAACGCACCGATTTAGTGCGTATTACGAAAGGGTCTCAACAATCACAAAAAACGCCGGGGGACTGTCAAAAAGTGACAGACCACCAAGGTTTGTTTTACAACTCATACACTTTCCATACACCGGACTGAGCGAGCAATCTTTAGGATTACCCAAAGCACCATTACTGAGGTACTTTTGCGCTCATTCTGATGGCTAGATCAACCAGGCGGGTTGCCCGAGCGGCCAATGGGAGGGGACTGTAAATCCCCCGGCTCTGCCTTCGAAGGTTCAAATCCTTCACCCGCCACCACAACGCCCTTCTTTATGAGGGGTGTTTTGCTTTCTTGGGCTT
>Ga0214921_10011591_pt1 | contig 10678 bp, 4 predicted proteins | sample LL1505_MetaG_FD_177992 | JGI IMG/M metagenome (GOLD analysis project Ga0214921, IMG submission 177992) | Freshwater microbial communities from Lake Lanier, Atlanta, Georgia, United States - LL-1505 | ecosystem: Environmental > Aquatic > Freshwater > Lake | place: USA: Georgia | collected 2015-05-28
TGGCGGCGATCACGACAGCGCAGATATCAGCATTGACGACGGCGCAAGTCGCGGCCATGACGACAGCGCAGGTGGTGTCGTTGACGACAGCGCAAGTGCCTAAGATGTCAACCGATCAACTGGCTGCGCTGACGACAGCGCAGTTGGTGAAGATGGAAACTGACGATGTGGCGGCGATCACGACAGCGCAGATATCAGCATTGACGACGGCGCAAGCCGCTGCCATGACGACAGCGCAGGTGGTGTCGTTGACGACAGCGCAAGTGCCTAAGATGTCAACCGATCAACTGGCTGCGCTGACGACAGCGCAGTTGGTGAAGATGGAAACAGCGGATGTAGCGTCCATCACGACAGACCAGATCACAGCCTTGACGACGGCACAGGTGGTGGCGTTGACAACGGCGCAAGTAGCTAACCTGACGACAGCACAACTGGCTGGGTTGAGCACGGCGCAGATAGCAAATGTGGTCACGGCTGATTTGGCTGTCATCACGACAGCGCAGATCAGTAAATTGACGACAGACCAAGTAGGTGTATTGACGACGGCGCAAGTGGTGGCGTTGACAACGGCGCAAGTCGTTAACCTCACGACAGCACAACTGGCTGGGTTGAGCACGGCGCAGATAGCAAAGATGGAAACGGCTGATTTGGCTGCCATTACGACAGCGCAGATCTCTGCACTGACAACCGATCAGGTGCCTGGTATGACGACGGCGCAAGTAGCGACCTTGACGACCGCACAGGTAGTTAACCTCACGACAGACCAGGTGGGTGTATTGACGACGGCACAGGTGGTGGCGTTGACAACGGCGCAAGTAGCTAACCTGACGACAGCACAACTGGCTGGGTTGAGCACGGCGCAGATAGCAAAGATGGAAACGGCTGATTTGGCTGTCATCACGACAGCGCAGATCAGTAAATTGACGACAGACCAAGTAGGTGTATTGACGACGGCGCAAGTGGTGGCGTTGACAACGGCGCAAGTCGTTAACCTCACGACAGCGCAACTGGCTGCGCTGACGACAGCGCAGATAGCCAAGGTGGTCACGGCTGATCTGACGGCAATCACGACAGCGCAGATCTCTGCACTGACAACCGATCAGGTGGGCGCACTGACGACGGCGCAAGTAGCGACCTTGACGACCGCGCAAGTGGTGAATCTGACAACCGATCAGCTCGCTTCATTGACGACAGCGCAAATAGCAAAAGTAGTCACTGATGATGTGGCGGCGATCACGACAGCGCAGATATCAGCATTGACGACGGCGCAAGTCGCGGCCATGACGACAGCGCAGGTGGTGTCGTTGACGACAGCGCAAGTGCCTAAGATGTCAACCGATCAACTGGCTGCATTCACCACTGCTCAGATTACATCCATGGAAACAAGAGATGTTAATATGTTCACTACTGAACAGATTCCAGTGCTGACAACTGCTCAAATTAAGATATTGAGTACTGATCAGATATCGGGATGGACAACTGCTCAAATCAGTGTTTTGAGTACCTCGCAGCAGGCAGTAATGACAACATCACAGAAATCAGTCCTAAATTTAAGCTAAATGAATTAAATTTATAACTGCAAAACTAGATTTATTAAGTTTTGTAACCTTCAGTCGATCCTCTCATACACCTTGGAATGTCTTAGGTGAATGGGGGAGTCGATGGCGTCGCAAATAACCAGCATAACAGGCATCAGTAGCCTAAGCTTTATACGAGCTATGGCTACTGGGGATATTGCTGCGACCTCTTCCGAATACATGAAGGTATTGACTAGTACGCAGGTAGCTGCTATGTCTACAGCACAAATCTCTGCTCTAAATACATCATCTATCAGCGTATTAAACACTTCAACAATAAGTTCATTTTCTGTTGATCAAATTTTTGCATTGGTGACTGCACAAATCGCAGCCCTTAGCCCTGATTCTCAAATAGGTGCATTAAAAAATGCTCAAGTAGCAGCCCTTGGTAGTGGTCAAATACAAGCTTTAACAACAGATCAGATTGTTGCACTGTCCACAAGCCAGGTTGCTAAATTAACAACTGCACAAATTGCAACACTTACAACAAATCAATTGGTATCTATGGAAACCAATGATCTAGTTAGTCTTACAAATACTCAGGTAGCCGCATTTAAAACATCGCAATTGATGGCTATTACAACGGACCAATGGAGCAGTCTGACAACTGGACAAATTAAATCATTAACAACTTCACAAATTACTTCAGTAAATATTGAACAAATTATTGCTTTAACCACTGACATGATGAAGGTACTGTCTGCTGCTCAGATAGCTGCTATGAATTCATTACAGATCGCTGCAATGGAAACAGTTGATTTTGCAATCTTGACAAGTGCACAAATCAAAGGCTTATCTACCAATGCAATCAGTGGAATAAGTACTGATCAGATGGTAGCTATCAGCACGAGCCAACTTAATGGGTTTTCTACCTTACAAATCAGTAGTCTAAATACCCAGCAAATAATGGTGCTGACAACAGCACAGGTCAGTAAGTTAAGTACATTACAACTTGCAGCATTAAGTAGCAAACAATTGGGCATAATGGTTACGGGAGATATTGTCGCATTGAGTAATGCACAAATAAAAGCATTGACTACATCGCAAATTTCTGCTTTGAATTCATTGCAACTATCAGCAATGAAAAGTTCACAAATAATATCATTCAGCACGAGTCAATTAAATGCATTAAATACAAGTGCTTTGGCCGCTATAGATACTGAAGATTTGGTACAGCTTAGTACCTCCCAGATAAATAGCATTAAAACAGGACAAATAACTGCCTTCAATAGCAATCAAATAGCAAATTTATCAACGGTACAGATAAAGAACCTCAGTAATTCATTACTGAATAGTTTAACTTCAAATCAAATTGTATCGCTGACATCCGATCAGGTAGTATCACTTTCAACATCACAGATAACAAACCTAAATAGCAAACAAATATCTTTTATACAAGCTGATAACTTGACTGTGTTGAGTACATTACAAATCAGCGCATTAAATAGTAGCCAAATATCTGCTTTAACTACTTCACAAGTTGCGGGACTTGCAAGCTTGCAAGTCTCAAAATTAAGCACTAATCAAATAAACGGATTATCCTCATCCCAAATTCGTGCATTAGAAACTGATGATTTATTAACACTTTCTACAGCTCAATTAAGTAAGTTCAGTAGTTCACAAATTGTCAGTCTAGGGACTGAACAAATATCAGTGATGAGTACTGACCAAATTTACAGTTTAAGTTCAATCCAAGTCAGTGCGCTGACAACAGCTCAAATATTTGCATTAAATTCTGCGCAAATAAGTTCAATTAAAACTATACAAATCGCTGCGATGACAACAGCGCAGATAGCAGCGATTTCATCAGATGATTTATTGCAAATAACAACAGCACAGATGAAAGGCTTGAAATCAAATCAATTGTCAGCCCTAACTTCATCGCAGTTGTCGGTGGTGGCGACAAATCAAATGGCTGTATTGGATAGTCAGCAAATTGCTGGGCTTACGACTTTCCAAATCAAATTATTATCGACTGATCAAATCAGGAACTTAACTAGTACGCAGGCTTCATTTTTGACAACGGCACAGTTGATTACGTTTAATACTTCTCAATTGCAGTCAATGACAACTGCACAAATTGCTAAGCTTTCGAGCGCACAGTTTATGTCTTTATCAACAGCACAGATTGTTGCTCTCTCTATTGAACAAGTGAAAAAATTATCAACTTCTCAAATTTCAGTCTTGAATTCTGCACAGATTGCAGTCATGGAAACTGAAGATTTAAGTGTGATTTCAAGTGCTCAGATGGCCGGCTTTAAATCAACACAGCTTGCAATTTTAAGTTTAGATCAAATTGAAACATTATCAACGGATCAATTGAGAGTATTGTCGACCAATCAATTAACTGGTCTTACAACGGCACAAATTAAAAATCTATCTATTGAGCAATTTACAAAATTAACCACGTTACAACTTTCAGGTTTTTCGAATAATCAAATTGCAGCGGTTTCTGTAGCAGATTTATCAAGTTTGTCGACCAAGAATATGGCAGTTTTGAATTCAAGACAATTGTCTGCGTTAAATGCTACCCAGATAAATGCTTTAACTACTTATCAACTTAGAAATTTATCTACTGTTCAGTTAAATGCATTTAATTCACTGCAAATAAGTGCAATCGATGCAGACAGCTTTGCGTTCATGACAACCAATCAAATCAGTTCTCTATCAGCAATACAGTTAGTAGGACTCAATGTTGATCAAGTCGCTTCAATGTCCACTGATCAAATTCAATCTCTGACTACAGTTCAAATAAGTACGTTGAAATCTGATCAAATTATTGCACTGACATCAGACCAAGTAAAAGTCATAACTACAGGTCAATTAAAAACACTTTCATCTAGTCAAATAGGTTCAATGGAGGCAAGCGATTTTATTTCCTTTACGAATCCTCAATTGGCAGTTTTCAGTGTTGATCAACTTGCTGGACTTACTCAGGACCAAGTGAGGACATTAAGTACATCTCAACTTTCCGTTTTTGATTCGAATCAAATGGCATCCATAGGTGAGACGTTGACTAACGCATTGACTACAGATATGTTGGTGGCATTGAGTACTGCTCAATTGGTGAGTTGGTCAGCGGCTCAGATTGCCGCTTTATCTATAGACCAAATGTCATTTCTATCAACAAGCCAATTCAAGTCATTGACTTCTGGTCAGGTCAAGGCATTCACGCTAGAGCAAATACAGGCATTGACGACGGCTCAAACCTCATTGATGACAACCGACCAATTAAGAAGCTTGACCACCAAGCAAATTTCTAGTTTGGAAGTGGAAGATTTGGTTAGTCTTGATAGCAGGCAATTTATTAATTTACTGGCTTCGCAAGTGGCTGCCTTTACAAGCGATCAGATTGCAGCTCTAACTAGTACACAGATTAAAGCTTTATCTACTGCACAAATGCGTGGAATGAGCATTGGTCAATTTGCAGCTTTAACAACAGATCAAGTTGGTATATTAGATTCAAATCAGATGTCAGCTTTGAGTATTGCGCAACTCACTGCGATTACAGCTGAAGATGTAGCTGTGTTAAAAACAGTGCAGTTAAATTATCTGTCTTCCATTCAAATTGCTGCGTTGACTAGTGCACAAGTCGCAGGCATGACAACGAATCAATTCAATACACTTGAAACAAAACTACTGTCAGCATTATCAGTTTCACAAATCAACACGTTATCTAGTGATAGTTTTGCGTCGTTATCGACTATGCAAATCACAAGCTTGTTAACCGCGCAATTTAAGGCATTATCAGCAAAACAACTTTCAGGAATCAATGCTGAACAATTTACTAAATTGAATACTGCCCAAATTGGATTATTGTCAGCGACGCAATTGAGCGGAATCAATACTTCAACTTTATCGTCTTTGTCGACTGTAACTTTATCTAGTTTGAGTTATGCCCAATTAAAAGGTTTAAATACATCACAAATACAAGCATTACGCACAGATCAAATTAATAATTTATCAACCAGTCAACTGACCGGTTCATTCAGCGCAAATATGATTGCTGCCTTGACCACTACTCAGGTAAGTAAATTACGACCGGATCAATTGGCTAACTTGACTGCTACGCAATTGACAGCCATAGAGTCAAATGACTTAGCCATAATGGATAGCAGCCAGATTCAGGCTTTATCGTCCACTCAAATATCGAAATTAACAACAGACCAACTGGTTGCTATGACGACTTTACAAATCAGTTCATTGTCAACGCTCCAATTGGCTGGATTGACATTCGGTCAACTTAATGCGATCCAGACCATTGATTTGGTCTCTATTTCTAGTGCAAATTTCTCAACGTTGAAATCATCGCAATTGTCTGGCTTAAATACTGATCAAGTCAGCATTTTGACAACCGATCAAGTGAAAGCATTAACAACATCCCAATTGACTGGTTTTAGTACAGCCATGATAAAAGCCTTAAGTACTGAGCAAATCAGTGTTTTGTCATCTCAACTCAGCTCTTTATCGGCAAGCCAAATAACTGCTTTGAGCACGGATGGTGTTGCTTCATTGACTTATGCGCAGCTAAATATCCTTGGTACAGCTCAAATTTCAGCATTGACCACAGATCAAATCATCGCACTTACTTCTGATCAATTTGAAACTATGTCAACTCTGCAATTAAGGAGCTTAACTGACTCGCAGATCAAAGTCATTGAAACAACGGATTGGGCTGCGATTGCTTCTTCTAGTATTGCAAGTTTAAAAACTACTCAAATTGCAAGTTTGACCACAGATTTATTACAGGCAATGACAACGGATCAAATCAGTAAATTAACAACATCACAATTAGCCAGTGGGTTCAGTACCGCAATGATCGCAACGTTGACGTCTAGCCAATTGTCTGTACTCGATTCCTTGAGTATTGCAGCTTTGACAAACAAACAATTGTCATCAATAGAGTTGGAAGACTTGTCAAGCCTTAGAACAAATCAGTTGAGTGCGCTTCTGAGCAATCAAGTTGCAGCATTCACTACGAGTCAAATTGCTTCTTTGACTTCTAAACAACTGGTAAGTCTTACTACTGTTCAATTAAGTGGTTGGAGTGCTATTCAAGTCAAGTCATTGACTTCAAGTAATTTGGCCTCCTTGACAACTACTTTAGATGGGCAAATCAAGTCACTCACATCATCTCAGCTTTCTGGGTTGAGCACCAATCAAGTTCAGGCGTTGACTACATTACAAGTGGGGGCACTGACTACGGCGCAACTCACCGGTGCTTTCAGTACTGCCATGGTACGAGCCCTGAGAGATTCACAATTTTCAGCAATCAGCACCAGTGCAATTTCCAAATTGACTGCTAATCAGGTGGCTGCTATAAGTACATTTAATTTGAATAGTCTATCAACTGCACAAATAACAAGTTTGACGACTGCACAGGTGAGCGCTATGGTAACAACTCAAGTGGCAGCGTTGAATACATCACAGGTAAGGAATTTAACAACAGCTCAACTTTTAATTTTAAGTGATGCGCAATTGAAAGCAATCGAAACCCGCGATGTGGCTGTCTTGGGTACCGATCAACTGAGGAGTTTGATCTCAACTCAGATCTCAAATTTGACGACAGCTCAAATTGTTGCCCTAACTTCGGCTCAAATCGCTAATCTTAAAACTGAACAAATTACAGCAATGACAACATCTCAGATTGCTTCCATTGAACTACTAAACTTACAGTCCTTGACTACAACCCAAGTAGCTAGCTTGACCTTAGCGCAGATCAGGTCGTTAACGTTGGATCAGGTGAATGCCATGACTAGCTTGCAGAGTTCAAATTTAACTCCATCTCAAACTTCACAACTGGCTTCGATGAAATATGTATGAATGTGTTTGCCGTCAATCAACTTAATTAAATTTTTGGAATATATTGTTTTTGGCCATTAAAAAATAACCTGAACAAGTTAAATGTAATTGAGATGGCATGATTAATGCTTTTATAAGTGATGTTGAATTTGTTTTTATGACTAAAATGAATGAATATGAATTAACAAAAGGATTTTCTGCAAATCTTAAAAAAGCTCAAGAAGGAAAGCTTTCTTTGGGTGATTTAATGACGATCTCAGATTCATTGCAATCCTCAGGAATGACCGATGGTGCATTGGAACTGTATGAAGTTTGGATCAGTAGCTCTCGTGACTCTAATAAGTCACTTGTTATGTTTAATTACGGTTCTTTATTGCAAAGTACCGGCAAAATCGCTGAGGCGGAAAAAGTTTACCGCGACTGCTTAACAGAACGGCCATATTTTGCCCAGCCTTGTATCAATTTGGGTTTGATTTTGGAGAGACGCGGCAATCGTGAGCAAGCAATTGCAACTTGGAGTGGTTTATTGAGTGCAGAGGCGGCCAAGGTTGACGTACCAACTGATATGCTAGTTGTCGCATGGAACCACGTAGGTCGCGTCCGCGAAGACCTCAAGCAATATCAATTAGCTGAGATAGCGTTGACCAAAAGTCTGGCCTTAAACCCTGATCAGCCTGGTGTCATACAGCATTGGATCCATATCAGGCAAAAGGCTTGCGATTGGCCAATTTATCAATCATTGCCAGGCATCAGTCAAAATCAAATGCTGATGGCAACATCTCCGTTGGCTATGCTGGCATACAGCGAAGATCCTGTGCAGCAATTGTTGACTGCACATGCTTTTGTGGGTCGTACATACAGTTTTCAAGAAGATAGACTTTGTGCGGGCCGTATTTATGCACATGAGCGCATTCGTATAGGTTATGTATCAGGAGATTTATGTGTACATGCCGTAGGCTTGTTACTTGCAGAATTGCTAGAGGGCCATGATCGAGAGAAGTTCGAGATTTATGCTTATGATTTTAGTGTTGAAGATGGAACACCACACCGCCAGCGCTTGAAAAATGCCATAGACAAAATTCGTTTTGTTCATACTCTAACAGACCGTCAGGTCGCCGAAGTGGTTTTGCATGATGAGATAGATGTATTGATTGATTTGCATGGCTTGAGTTCAGGTGCCCGTCCAGGAATCTTTGCCCTACACCCTGCACCCTTTCAGGGTACATACCTTGGCTTCATTGGAACAACTGGAATGCCTTGGTTCGATTTCGTGATCACAGATGATCAAGCATTTCCAAAAGAACTTGAACCTTATTTTGCTGAAAAACCTCTTCGTCTCAGCAGCAGTTTCATTCCATTAACGCCATACTTAGATACTCCTTTAACGGTCACTAGGGCACAATACGGTTTGCCAGAAGATGCCTTTGTCATGGCCGCATTTGGAAACTCATACAAATTCACTCCGGATTTGTTTAATATTTGGCTGGAGTTGTTACAAGATATACCCCGATCTGTACTTTGGTTGGTTGATGACAACCCTGCAACCACTGCAAACTTGGAATCATTCATCTATCGCAGTGGAGCTCCGGTTAATAGGATTGTATTTACACCGCGTGCTCATTACGAAGAATATAAGCATCGCTTGAAAATAGCTGATGTTTTCTTAGACACATTCCCATACAATTGCGGCTCTACTACCAATAATGTAGTACAAGCAGGTCTGCCTATGGTTACCATGTATGGCAAAACTATGGTGTCCAGAATGGGTTTGAGCATTCTTAAATCATTGGATTTGGCTTGTTACTGTGTGAATAATTTTAAAGATTACAAAGACCGAGTTATAGACATAGCAAATTTGTCTTTAGAACAGGCAACTCTGTTAAAACGGAAAATAACTAAATCACATAAACATAACTTTTTGGCTAATCAACTCGAATCACTACTTAAAAATTTTATCAATGAAAGAAAAATGAAATGAATAAATTTAATATAAATTTATATCATATTGGATATTCAATAGAATCTATGGAAACCCTACAACCTGGATTTAAATTTCTTGATAATTTAAAAAATGAAAGACCTGATTGGTTTGAATCTTGGGCAATTAAAAAATTTATCGAAAATAATTTAATGGATGAAAATTCTTATTATGGATTTTTCTCCCCGCGATTTTTACTTAAAACAGGAAGAACATCTTCTGAATTAAAAAATTTTATTTATAATGACAATGGTAGTGCTGACGCTTATTTTATATGTCCGCAATCTGAAGTAGGTTCTTTTTTCATAAATCCAGTTTATGGAATGGATTTTTCAGACCCAGGTGCTTTAGATACTACACAAAAAATCATAGATAAAATTGGATATGATTTAAATATAAGTTTGCAATTAATAGATTCAAGTCAACTCTCCTACAGTAATTACGTTATTGGAAAAGCTTCTTACTGGAAAAAATGGCTAGAAATAGTTAATATTGTTTATTATTATGCAGAGACCGATAGTGACCCCATTTTGAAAAAAGCACTTAATCATCCTACTCAGTATAATAATGGGGTACAAAGAAAAGTTTTTCTAATTGAATGTATACCGTCTATTCTGTTTAATCACCTGAATTTAAACGTTAAATCTATTCCAATTAATCATGACAAAGCAGGTAGAGGTGTGATGTATGAATATTTAGAACAAGCAAACAAATGTGATTTGCTAAAAAAATTATTTAAAAGTACTAATGACTTTGATCATATTCTTGAATTCCAAAAAATATCAGAAAGCGTTTTATCTAATTTTAAAAAAACTGTTTACTATCAGAATACTTAATTATTTTTGTTTAAATAAAATGATCTTAGTATATATATATAAGATAATGAAGTCTGAATTTTATTTATCGCTATTTAGATTTGTAACAAGCAAATTAACATGCCTCAATTATTCATGGAAATGTCAATTTTTCAACATACTGGTAAATACCTACCATCGTCTATTGAAGATATTTGCGATTTAATTAAGAGATATCTTAAAAATAACTACTTTATATTTATTAATATTTTTTTGATGTATTGTTTTTTAAAATTAAATATAAACAAATTTTATTTGATAGAAATTGGCCTAGTAATTGCTTTAATTAAATAGTCTTTCCATCAAAAAATTGAGGTTTAACTATGAATCAAGTTGCTAAGCAATTCCAACGAAGCCCTGACTTAATTGACGTGTTGCCAATAAATGCAAATCGTGTTGTAGACGTTGGGTGCGGTCTTGGAGTCATAGCAAAAGAATTTCATATCCGAGCAAATCCAAATTATTAC
>Ga0214921_10011592_pt1 | contig 10678 bp, 5 predicted proteins | sample LL1505_MetaG_FD_177992 | JGI IMG/M metagenome (GOLD analysis project Ga0214921, IMG submission 177992) | Freshwater microbial communities from Lake Lanier, Atlanta, Georgia, United States - LL-1505 | ecosystem: Environmental > Aquatic > Freshwater > Lake | place: USA: Georgia | collected 2015-05-28
ACAGTTGCTATTTTTGCAATTATCCGTTGTTAAGCCACCACACGCGGTTTCTAATTGGGCGCTATTTCCTTCAAAAGCTTTGCAAAAACTAACTGTTGGATCAGAGATGTCGCTTTCTAACCCTTCTACAGTTTTGTTGTACATACTGTACGCTAAAACAACAGTAATAATAATTAAAAAACATATACAACAGAAATTAATGTGAGCGTGATTTACCTTCATAAAATATATTATTATTTTTATTTTTTTATTTGTTTTGTTTTGTTTTGTTTTGTTTTTTGTTGAAAAGTTGAATAGAATTTAGATGTTTATGGTAATATTGTTTATTTCAATTCCTTTGGAAGTTTTTACTTTTTTATGCATTTTTTTTGAATCTTTATGAATTTTATCGTGACATTTTTCGCACAAAGTAAGTAAATTTGCGGGATGATTTTTGTGGAAAGCTCCAGCCGGCGTTTCTATAAATCCATTTTCATTTGCAATCTTTTGATGCTGCAAATGATGAACTTCTTTTCCAGGCTCAACATTACACATTTCACACATACCAACAATCTTTTTTGAATTAAAGTGGGATGTCTTGAGAGAAAGAATGCTGGCAGATTCTGGGTGATATTTCATTCTGATATTATTCGCAGATTCAATAAATTCCTTTGGCAAATTGAGAGATTTACAAACCTCAAGACCATACATATTATCTCCAGAGCCGTCTTTAATTTTTCTATCATATATCAACAAATCTTTCTCTCTATCATAAAATACAGCCATGTGTTTCATAACAACTGTTTTTAAACTATTAATTTCTTCATAGTTTACAATTTCATGTAAATGCGTCGCAAAAATAAAACTGCTCTTTTTGTCTTGTAAATGTTGAATTCCAGCTACAAAAATGCTGGTTGCTGAAATACTTTCAGTTCCAGAACACAATTCATCGCCCAAAACAAGACTTTTTTCATCTGCCAGCCGCAAAATAGTTCGCAATTCATACATTTCAACGGCAAAGGTTGACATATTTTTGAACATGTTATCATTTCCCAAGATTCTAGTAAAAATGTGTTTGTATGGCGAGAATTTAAATTGAGAACATGGTACAAACAAGCCAGCTTGAGCCATAATTGTTGTTATGCCGAGCGCTCTTATTAAACTAGTTTTTCCAACCGCATTGGTTCCATATAACAATATACCATCCACAACATTATTCCCCAATTCAACATCATTTGTAACATATAATTCGCTCTGCTGCAAATGTTCAATTAAACAATGACGCAATCCTTTAGCATCCATAAAAGATTTTTCAGAATTGAATACAATTTCAGGTTTACAATAATTATAAGTTCTCGCAATATAAACTTTTGTAAAAATAACATCAATAAGAGTAACAACATCAACAATATTATGCATTTGTGTTTGAAAAACAGCCATTTTGCCAAGAATGTTATTATAAACAGATGCAATCAAATCTTTCATCTGTATTTTTACCGATGATATGGAGGAACACAATTCTGAAATATCCGGGTTTGTAATAAAGTCATTTGCGCTGGTTTGGTGAGAGAAAAATATATTTTCGTGAATTTTTAATTTAAATGTCGCAGTGTCATTTGTTTCTTCATTGGATGTAAAAGATAATGATACACCATTTTTCTTTTCATCTAATGACAATATGGTTGATTTATTAAATAGCTCTTTTAATATGTTACATCTGCGTTTTGTTGCAACTAGACTAATGCTGTTTTTTTCAGTTTCGTGCATTTTAACATAATCGCTGCTTCCTTTTTTGGGAGTCTTTTTTTCATATTTTACAATATTTTCATTAAAGTATTGCCGAATTGTTTCAAGCTTATTGGAAGAAATAAACAATAAACTCGTTTTTTCATCTAACTCTGAATCAACGCGAGGGTTAATAAAATTTATATCAAATTGTTGAGTCTTATCAACATTCTCGCAAACATTCATATTTAAATTTTTCTCCAAGAATTCAATTATTTCGTCACAAGATGTCGCAAGCTGAGAACATACATCATTTTTCTTGTTAAGTTTATTCTTAAAATGCTGATATAGAGTCTGGTCTTTTATCAATTCAGAATACATATCTTTAATGACCTTAAGATTGTTATTAAGCTGATAAATAGTTTGCGGAGAAATTTTTTTCATTATAACTTGTCTATTAATTTTTGCAATATCTTTTATCATCAAAAGGCGATGTTTAATAGAAGAATCAACAACCATTGGTTTGTATTGTTTTATAATGTGTTCCGTTATATCATATTCTTCATTTAAATAATTAATATTGGTGGTTGGATTCAAGAGCATATGAGAGAATTGGCGTTTTCCCATAGGAGTTATGCACAAATTTAATAACTTTTCAACCGAGGAATATTTACCATTGTAAGAACCATCGTCAATAATATTGAGTTGTTTCAAAGAGTGATTTGCCAATACAAGTCTTTCGCAGCAATTGTCAAACTCAGGTTCATCCAATTTATTCACTAGATTTGGGTTGTGTTGATAAATAAAATCAAGAACATAGCAAAATGCCTGAGTTGCAATTACATTTTGGTAAAAGTTTTGAGAGAAAACATCGTAATCTGTAATTGTAAAAAACTTTTCAAGAATTACTTTTTGATATGTCTGTTTTTCACAATTGAATGCTCGTTTTACAGTTTCAGTCTGTTTGGCGACGGAATCAATGGTGCTAATTTTATGAATTTTTTTGCACTGAATATTTGCATAACTAATTGCTGAATTAAGTTCTTTATCGGATATATTTCCAATAATAATTACTTCACTTGGATTATAAATAGAAACGAATCGTTCCAATTCATCAAAAGTTGTGGGGCTTTCTATATAAAGTTCATTAAATTGAAAAATTGTAGTTTTTCCAGTATAAATGTCAATATTTGCTGCGCCAATATGAACATTTTTCTCTCTTGATTTAAATTTATTAGCAAGATGAATCCAAACGCACATAATGTTGTTCGTTATTTCTGTGCTTGAATCAGAAAAATATGTACCGGGCGAATAAATTCCCTCTAAGCTTCTAGTAGTATTTTTGGCCTGCTCGTCTTGTGTGTAAATAATGACCGTAAACCCAGCGTTTTCAAGTTTTTTTAAATGTTTGTCAATCATATAAGTTGTAAATCCAGCCATAATAATATCTTCTTTTCCGATAGTAACATGTTTATCTGCGATAATCATATCACAAATAGCCGAAAACTCTAAAATTTTGCTTCCGGTAATATTTTTAGTTATTTGATTGCGCATTCCATACACTTCAAAAAAAGCGCCAACTTGCATAAGAATAATTGTGTTCTCACCATATTCTTCTACACCATTTTTTGTTTTTTCAAAATAGTCTTTAATGAGTGCCATGATCTTTTATCTTCTATTATAATGCTATTCTCTCTTTAATCTTATTTTACATAACTACTTTTTGGAGTTGATGCGGTCAAAAAAGTTATTTATTAACATTGAGAACTAAAAATTGTTCATCTGGTAAACCAATTCCGGTTGAAAGAATTTTCATTTTTAAATATCTATATGATTCGGCTGGAAGAATGTGTAAGTCGTAATAGAGTTTTTTAACAATAAACAATAATATTGTAGCGTAAAAAGGGATTGTGGTTTTTTTAAGATGTTGTTCCAAAACGCCTTTTTTATATTTATTGTCGTAAATTGAAAACTCTGCAGAAAGATTTAAATCAGGGTTTACATACATAATTTTGTATCCATAAACCATTTTCCCATTGTGACTCAATCTCCACAATATTTTTTTAAAACTGCTTTTTTTTACATGTAAAAAATGTTGCATTCTGGACATGGTGCTTCCAACATTATCTGTAAAAACATCTACATCAATGTCACTAGAACCTGGAAAATAATCTTGTCGTTGAACGCTTCCATAGAAAAGCAATTTAGTGTCAAGATATTTGCTTAAGTCATTAAAAAATATTTTAACATTTTCTGGCAATTTATGTTTTGTTGTTTCCATAAAGTTGTACTTATTTTAAGGCTAGATAAAATTTTAATTAGAAGTGTCGCTTAAAAAGTTATGAAGAAGCGTGTCTTTATTTTTATTTAAAACTTCGCCAGCCATCATTGCGGACTCATATGTTTTACGCAGAACATCATTTGGTGCGTTGCTACCAACTTTTACCAAACCGCGCGTCTTTAAATACTTTTTTATATCATTAATCGGCATGCGTTTAAGTTCCTTATGCGCATTTAAAACATTTTTCCGCGTATGATTGTCTTTTAATAATATAGACACTGTGTTGTGAATTTTTGATTTTCCGAGTGTATATTTTCTTTTAATAGTTCTCTTAATAAATTTCTTTTCAGGGGGAGGAATAGAATCTTCTATTGTTTGTTTTAATTCATTTGATGCGGCTATATTTGTGTTTAATAAAGAGATGTCAGGCGTCTGCAGCAGCATTTGATTTATTTCTGGTTCTCTCATTTCAAGCGAAGAAATAAAGTTTGAAGATGTTTGAACTTCTGGTTGACTCTCTTGTTGTTTTCGCATTTTCATTCTTAGCAACTCTAATTTTCTCTCGCGGTCATTTATTGGTTCTTGCACCATTGCCGGTTGATTTTGTTCTGGTATAGAAATTTGCAATCTTGGTTGAGATGTTGCAACAGAGGCTGTTGGATTGTACAACGTGTCGTAATTTTTTCTTGTGGAATTCCACGATCTGAATGTTGGTTTTATTCCACCTTTTAAACATCCATAAGGAACATCTGCAGACGGAGTGTAAGTATTTATTTTTATAGGAACAGAAGTTGGTTCAATTAATGCTGGTGTGTATGTTTCCTGTAATTCTTCGGGTAACTCCAAATTTACCATTGGAATTTGCGCATTATATTGTGGTTGATATAATTGAATAGAGTGAGCTGGACCCGGTGCTGCATTATAAGATTGATAATTTTTTACAGTTCTATTTGCAATAGCTTCTCGTTTTTTCTCTCTTTCGGAATCTTCTTTGTGCTTTTTTGACAAGCTAGATAAGTAATTTATAGAATCGTGGAATTCGTCACTAAAAGTAGGTTTCTCTCCAGATTCAATGTCCCGCGTTCTATGTTCTTTAATTCTATTCAGCAGTTCTTTTTTAAGAGAATTTGGTTTGACCACTACAGGAACAGATGGTCTTGATTTTCTTTCCCGGTTCTTTCTTGTTTTGTCAGCAAGATTAAACAACTCAGGATTAATTTTTATAGTTTTTTTAAGCATTTAACTATATTAGCTTAAAAAAACAATTTCGCAAAAAAAACACACTTGTCTAAACATACATTGTTTTAATTATATTCTTTAAACTTTCATGTTCCTTCCTCTTTTTAACCTCATCATTTTTCAAGTATAGATCAAACCCTTTCTCTAAATCTTTCATGGTTATTTTCATTTTTTCGGCTTGAGGTTTGCAAAATACGCGACGAGCGTGAACAATTTTTGTCTTGGCTAACAATGTCTCAATATCTCTTCCAAAAAATTTAAAATAGTCTAAATTCTTTTCAAACCAGGCCTTTGTAATTTTTTGTTCGGATGCGTCGCAATCAGCAACTTCCCATTTAATTTCTTTTATCTTCTTAAGAAAAATGTTGTGCAGTTCTTCACCCTTATATTCGTCTGTTTTGAATCTCCAAGTAAATCTAGAATCCAAACCTTGATTATAATTGAAAAAACATTCTTTTAGTTCTGTTTCATATCCTGCAATAATAACCATTAAATCTTCTTTGTGGTTGCTTAAAGCTTCACATAAAGTATCAATGCATTCTTTTGAGAAACTATCTTTCTTCTCATTATTTCCAAGAGCATAAGCCTCGTCTATAAATAATACTCCGCCCAAACACTCATTAATAACTTCGCGAGTTTTTATTGCCGTTTGTCCAAGATAACCGGCTACTAAATCACTGCGCGTTACTTTTTTAAAAACACCCTTCTTAAGAATACCTAGTTTGCTAAATATTTGACCAATTATTTTTGCAATCTCAGTTTTGCCAGTTCCCGGGGGACCATATATAACTGTGTGCATAAAATCGCCACTCTTATTAAGGTCTTGTATGTAGTATAATATTTGGTCTACAACATTTTCTTTCAACCCTTTCATTCCAACCATATTATTCAAATCTACAAGAGAAGTATGAATTTTGTGCAGCCCTTCCATATTAATATTGTATTCCTTTGTTTCGTCTGGAGGATAATCTTCAATCAATTTAATAAGACCATTTAGGTCTTGAATTTCAACCTCTATTGTTACCTTTGTTTTGGGGAGTCGTTTTGCTGAAGAAACGCTCGGGGCCGTTTGTCCGTGAGGTTTAACTACTCGGCCAAACATTCTCGGGCGAGGTTTGTAAAAAATAGTTTCGTCGGACAAAAGCGAATCAGGATTGGTTGGTTTCCTTGATTCTCCCATATTTTCCGATGTTTCGCTCTTTATTTGAGATGTCACAGAACATTTATCTAGTCGTTCTGGTGGTTGTTTTACAGTAGTTTGTCTATTAACTGGTGGTCCAGAATTATTGGTACTCTGTTTAACATAAAATATAAATGCGTTTGGATCTAAATATGTTTTTTTATCAGCTGTGTAAAAAGAAAACTTGTTGAAATAATCAGAGTCAAATTTTTTATCAATATTTTCTATTAGATTGTCAACTTCCTCTTTTGTTATTGTTTTTGTTATTGTTATTGTGGGAGACTCATTCTTTAAAAAACCGTTAGTGTTGAACTTTTCATCCATAGTTTTGATAAACTCTGTATAATCTTGTTTCTTAAAAGTTCTCCGTCGCATTCTATAATTAAAAAGTGTTATATTTATATTATTTGTTGAATGCATATTAATGTTAAAATTTTGCAATTATAGTTTAGTTGATTAAACTTTTATTATTGAAACAATATAAAAACAAATTGAAATAATAAATAACCCAAAAATGAGTTCAAACACCATGTCGCTAGATTCTCAAACGCAAGATTCTCCATTTGATTTGGAGAACGATAAATATATTGAAACACCGTGGAGTATTATTGAATCTTATTTTAAAGGTCAACACTTGCAAAGATTGGTGAGACATCAGTTGGAGTCTTATAACAACTTTGTAGGATATCAAATAAATAAAACGATTGAAATGTTTAATCCAGTTCACATTGCTTCTGAACAGGATTATGATGCTAAGTTGGGAAAACATGCTCTTGAAATTTTCATCACCTTTGAAAACTTTCACATTTATCGTCCGCAAATTCAAGAAAATAATGGCGCAACAAAGTTAATGTTTCCCCAAGAGGCTAGATTGCGCAATTTTACATATGCGTGCGCGATGACTGTGGACATTAATATTAAATTTGTTATTCGCAACGGAGAAGGTCTTGAAAATACTCAAACATTTTATAAAACTCTTCCAAAGATTCATATTGGAAAACTGCCTATTATGTTAAAGTCAAACATTTGCGTTCTTACACAGTACAAGCATGTTGACCACGCAAACACAGGTGAGTGTAAATTTGATGCGGGGGGTTATTTCATTATCAATGGATCTGAAAAAACGGTTCTTGGCCAAGAGCGCGCCGCTGAAAACAAGGTCTATTGTTTTAATGTCTCCAAGAACAATACAAAGTATACTTGGCAAGCAGAAATAAAGTCTGTTCCAGATTACAAGTGCATTTCTCCGAAACAAATCAACATGATGATTTCCTCTAAGAATAATGGTTTTGGGTTTCCAATTTACATGCAATTGCCGAGGGTAAAACAACCAATTCCTTTATTCATTGTATTTCGCGCACTCGGAGTAATTTCAGACAAGGAGGTTTGCGAAAGGATTATTTTGAACATTGAAAGTGCCAAGCATGAGGAAATGATGAAGGGATTGCAAGCATCCATCATTGATGCAAATGGTTATATGAATAAAGAAGATTGCATTAGATACATCACGAGTCATGTGATGTACACTCCTATTAATATGGACAAGGAGACCGGAATTAAAAAGAAGTATGATTTTACCATGGACATTCTTACCAATGATTTGTTCCCTCATTGCAATAACGCAACGCAAAAGTTGTATTTCCTTGGATATATGGCAAACAAGTTGTTGCAAGCAAATTACAATTGGGTAAAGCAAGATGACCGAGATTCATATTTGAATAAGCGAATTGATTTGACTGGATCTCTTCTTAACAACTTGTTCAGAAACTATTTCAACAAGCTTGTAAAAGATATGGAAAAGCAAATTATCAAGGAAATTAACACCGGTTCTTGGAAATCTACGGATGATTATCAAAACATCATCAATCAGACAAACATTTATAAAATTATTAAGTCAACTACAATTGAAAATGGAATTAAACGAGCTCTTTCTACGGGTGATTTTGGAATTAAACATGTGAATAGCAACAAGGTTGGTGTTGCCCAAGTTCTTAATCGCTTGACATATGTTTCTAGTTTGAGCCACGCTCGCAGAATTTCAACGCCAACCGACAAGAGTGGAAAATTGATTCCTCCTCGTAAGTTACACAACACAACCTGGGGATTTCTTTGCCCAGCGGAAACTCCAGAAGGTCAATCGGTTGGTGTCGTCAAAAATTTGAGTTATATGACTCATGTCACAATTCACTCAAATAGCACGCCAATTTACGAGTATATTATGCCGCACATTATTGACATTCAAACTCTTACACCAATTGAGATGTTTGAGAAAACCAAGGTCTTTGTGAACGGTGCTTGGATTGGAATTACGGAAACTCCGATGGAGCTCTTTAAAATGTTGAAGGAGAAAAAATACAAGGGCATCATCAATGTGTATGCCGGAATTGTGTTTGATTATAAAATGAATGAGATTCGCGTTTGCAATGATAGCGGTCGTATTACAAGACCAATTCTGCGAGTAAAAGATAAGAACATTTTGGTTACGCAGAACATTATTAAAAAGTTGAATAAAAATGAGCTAACTTGGGATGATCTTTTGACAGATTGCAAGATTAAAGAGTCTGTACTTGAGTATATTGACCCAGAAGAGCAAGCATGGTCTATGATTGCAATGAAACCCGAAGAGTTAACTCAACCAACTGATTCTGACAAGATTTTCAAATACACTCATTGTGAGATTCATCCTAGTACAATCTTTGGAGTTTTGGCTTCGTGCATTCCATTCCCTGAGCACAACCAATCTCCGAGAAACACATATCAATGCGCTCAGGCAAAACAGGCAATGGGAATGTATGTCACAAATTTTGATACTAGAATGGATAAGACTGCTTATGTTCTTAGTAATCCAGCTCGTCCTCTAGTGGACACTCGTATTATGGACATGATTCATATTAACAAGATTCCTTCAGGATTCAATGCCGTTGTGGCAATTATGTCGCACACTGGTTATAATCAGGAAGATTCATTGTTGTTCAATAAGGGGTCAATTGATAGAGGGTTGTTTCAAGCAACCATTTATCACACGGAAAAGGATGAGGACAAGCAAAAGATTAATGGAGATGAGGAAATCAGATGCAAACCTGACCCAAATAAGACCAAAGGAATGAAGTTTGCAAACTATAACAAGGTGAATGGTCGCGGCGTTATTCCTGAGAACACTCTAGTGGAAAATCGCGATGTTATTATTTCCAAAATTACTCCAATTAAGGAGAATAGGAATGACCACACAAAGGTAATCAAGTATGAGGACCAAAGTCGCATTTACAGAACAGACGAGGAGACTTATGTAGATAGGAATTACATTGACAGAAATGGAGATGGTTATAACTTTGCAAAGGTGAGAATTCGCGCTGTAAGAAAGCCTGTTATTGGTGACAAGTTTTCATCAAGAAGTGGACAAAAGGGTACGCTTGGAAATCTAATTCCTGAGCAAGATATGCCTTTTACTAGAAGTGGATTGAAGCCTGACTTGATTCTGAATCCTCATGCAATTCCATCTCGTATGACTATTGCACAGTTGAAGGAGACCATTCTAGGTAAGACCTTGATTGAGCTTGGTCTCTTTGGTGATGGAACTAGTTTCGGCGAGCTTGATGTGAAGACGATTTGTCAGAAGTTGCAGGAAGTGGGATACGAATCCAATGGAAATGAGATTATGTATGACGCTCTAACTGGTGAGCAAATGGAATGCACCGTGTTTCTTGGGCCGGTGTTTTATCAGCGGCTCAAGCACATGGTTTCTGATAAGCAGCATAGTCGTTCAATTGGACCAATGGTTAATCTTACAAGACAACCGGCCGAAGGTAGATCGAGGGATGGTGGTCTAAGGTTTGGTGAGATGGAAAGAGATTGTATGATTTCGCATGGTGCATCAAGATTCACACGAGGCAGAATGTATGATGCTTCAGACAAGTATCAAGTGCATGTTTGCAAGAAATGTGGGCTTATTGCATCATATAATGACCAGATGCACATTCATCATTGCAGAACATGCGATAATAGGACAGACTTTGCTTATGTGGAAATTCCTTATGCATGCAAGCTATTGTTCCAAGAGTTGATTACAATGAATATTGCACCAAGAGTGATGACAAATTATTAACAACCTTTAGAAAAGGTTGTGTTTATCTATGTCTTCTATAATTTTTTTTTGTTTTTCGTGCTTTTCTTTTTCCGCCGCGTTTATTAGTTTTTTTTTGTTTTAACTTGTTGCCGCCCTTTTTCCCCTTACCTTTTCCTTTTGCGACGGGCGCGGCAGCTGTTAGCATTTCGTG
>Ga0214921_10011596_pt1 | contig 10677 bp, 8 predicted proteins | sample LL1505_MetaG_FD_177992 | JGI IMG/M metagenome (GOLD analysis project Ga0214921, IMG submission 177992) | Freshwater microbial communities from Lake Lanier, Atlanta, Georgia, United States - LL-1505 | ecosystem: Environmental > Aquatic > Freshwater > Lake | place: USA: Georgia | collected 2015-05-28
CCGTGACCATGTGACCGAGGCCGAGATGGCCTTTGATGGCAATGCGAAGATCATGGGCATGCGGGTGCGCAGCATTGCCGCCATGGGGGCTTATCTGTCCGATTTCGGCCCGCGCATCCCGACCGTGGCCGGCGGGCGCATCAGCGGCACCGTCTATGACATGCAGAATGTGAATATGGAGGTGCGCTGCGTCTTCACCAACACGACGCCGACCGACGCCTATCGCGGCGCCGGGCGGCCGGAGACGGCCTATGTGATCGAGCGCCTGCTTGATGCCGGGGCCGGCGATTTCGGCATCGCGCGCGAGGAGATCCGCGCCCGCAACTACATCCGGCAGGAGCAAATCCCCTATACCAATTGCGTGGGCGTGGAGATCGACAGCGGCCATTTCGAGGAAACCCAGGGCAAGGCGCTGGAACTGGCGGATTGGTTCGGCTTTGACGCCCGCGCGGCCGCCAGCCGGGCGGCGGGCAAGCTGCGCGGCCGTGGCCTGGGCTATTTCATCGAGGCCTCGGGCGGGCAGCCGCAGGAATGGGCCCGGGTGAAGATGGAGCAGGATGGCACGGTGGCGCTCACCGTTGGCACTTTCTCGCATGGCCAGGGGCATGAGACGGCTTTTGCGCAGCTGTTGCATGACCGGCTGGGGGTGGATTTCTCCGCCGTGCGCCTGGTGCAGGGCGATAGTGACGTGGTGCCCTCGGGCGGCGGCACTGGTGGCTCGCGCTCCTCGCAGATGGGCGGGGTCGCCGTTGTGCGCGCGGCCGAGATGGTGGTCACCAAGGCCAAGCGGATCGCGGCGCATCTGCTGGAGGTGGGTGCCGGCGATGTCGAGTTCGATGGCGGGAAATTCCGCGTGGCCGGCACGGATCTCTCCACCGATTGGACGGCGGTGGTGGCAGCCGCCGAGAACCCGCCCGAGGGCGAAACCCCTGGGCTGGACGAACAGCTGATCTATAAGCGCGACACCGAGTGCAATTTCCCCAATGGCTGCCACGTGGCCGAGGTGGAGATCGACCCCGATACCGGCGTGGTGACGCTGGCGCGCTATGCCGCGGTGGATGATGTGGGGGTGGTGATCAACCCCATGCTGGTGCATGGCCAGTGCCATGGCGGCATCATGTCCGGCGTGGGCCAGGCGCTGCTGGAACATGCGGTGTATGATCAGGAATCGGGCCAATTCCTCACCGCCAGCTTCCAGGATTACTGCATGCCGCGCGCCGATGACGCGCCGGATTTTGCCCTGGGGCTGAATGTGGTGCCCTGCCCTTCCAATGATCTGGGTGTGAAGGGTGCGGGCGAGGGCGGCAGTTGCGGCGCACCGCCGGCCATCGTTTCGGCGGTGTGTGATGCACTGGGCATTGCGCATATCGATATGCCGGTCACGCCCGAGAAGGTGTGGCGGGCGCTGGCGGCGAAGGCGGCGTGAGCCAGCGCTTCATCCCCGCGATTTTCATGCGGGGCGGTTCGTCGAAGGGCGTGTTTTTCCACGCCGCCGACGTGCCGGCGGATAGGGCGGCGATGGATGCCATCCTGCTGGAGGTGCTGGGCTCGCCCGACCCTTATGGCCGGCAATTGGACGGTATGGGCGGGGGGATTTCCTCGCTCAGCAAAGGGGTGATCATTGGCCCGCCGACCCATCCTGAGGCGGATGTGGATTATACTTTTGCTCAGGTCTCGGTTGATCAGCCGGTGGTGGATTGGAAGGGCAATTGCGGCAATCTCTCCTCCGCCGTTGGTCCCTTCGCCGTTGATGAGGGGCTGGTGCAGGTGGCGGATGGCGAGGCGCTGGTGCGCATCCATCAGGTCAATACCAGAAAACTGATCCATGCCCGCTTCCCGGTGAAGAATGGCCGGGCGGTGGTGGTGGGCGATTATGCCATTGCCGGGGTGGCCGGCACCGGGGCGCGGGTGCGGCTGGATTTTCTCGCGCCCGGCGGCACGCAATGCGCCGAGCTGCTGCCCACTGGCCAGGCGCTGGATGTGATCGACGGCCTGCCCTGCACCATGATCGACGCGGCCAACCCGGCCGTGTTCTTCGCCGCCGCCGATCTTGGCCTGACCGGCACGGAATTGCCCGATGCGATCGAGGCCATGCCCGGCATGATGGCGCGGTTGGATGGGCTGCGCCGCGCTGCCGGGGTTCGGATGGGGCTGGGGGCCACGCAGGCTGCGGTGGGGCTGGCCGCGCCGCGTATTGCCATACTCGCGCCACCCGCCGAGGCACGGCTTTTGGATGGCACGACCCTGGCGGCGGGCAGCCATGATGTTCAGGTGCGTATGCTCTCCATGGGGCGGGTGCACCGGGCCGTGCCGCTGACCGGCGCGCTGCCGCTGGCGGTGGCCTGTCGCATCACCGGCAGCCTGGCGCATGCGCTCTGCGGCCCCACGCCGCGCGCCGATGAGATCCGCGTGGCGCAGCCCTCGGGCATGCTGGCGGTGGGGGCTGAGGTGCGGCGGGATGATGCCGGCTGGCATGCCGAAAGCGGCGTGATCTTCCGCACTGCACGAACCTTGATGAAGGGCGCTGTCGCCCTGCGGGCTTGACCGGGCGGGGCCGGCGCGGTCAAGTCCAGACCATAAAAACTGGGAGTTCAATGGTGGTGCGTCGCCGTTTTCGCGTGGGCTATATTGGTTGGGTGCCGCATCCTGCCTTCCTGGAAACCGCCTCCCAGGATCCTGATCTGGAGATTGTGCAGATCTCGATGGATCAGCCGGAATCGGCGATGATCCAGACGCTTTCCTCCTGCCATGGTTATTATGTGATGGCCGCGCGGGATGAATTGCCGCAGGCCCTGCATGTGCATGCCGAATTGCTGGCCAAACTGCCCAATTTGCTGGTCGCGGCCAGCTATGGCGCTGGCTACGACACCTGCGACCCGCTGGCCTGCAACGATGCCGGCGTGCTGCTGATGAACCAGGCCGGCGGCAATGCCGAGGGCGTGGCGGAGCACGCGGTGGGCATGATGCTGGCCTGCCTCAAGCGCATGCCCGAGGCCCATGCGGCCATGCAGGCTGGCCAGGCGGCCGACCGCAATGCGCTGATCGGCCGCGACATCAAGGGCATGACGGTGGGGTTGATCGGCTGCGGCAATGTCGGCCGGCGCACGGCCGAGATTCTGCAACTGGCCTTTGGCTGCCGCATCCTGGCCAGCGACCCTTATGTGGACGCGGCCAGCCTGGCGCCGCTGGGCATCACCAAGGTGCCCTTGGAAATGCTGCTGATCGAGGCCGATGTGGTGAGCATGCATTGCCCGCTCACCCCGGAAACCCGCGGCATGATCGGCGCCGATGCCTTTGCCGCGATGAAGCCCGGCGTGGTGTTCGTCACCACCGCCCGTGGCTCGATCCATGATGAGGCGGCGCTGCTGAATGCGCTGAATTCTGGGCAGGTGGCCAGCGCTGGCCTTGATGTCTGGGCGCAGGAACCACCGCCGGTGGACCACCCGCTGCTGGCGCATAAGGCGGTGATTGCCAGCCAGCACACTGCAGGTGTGACGCTGCAAAGCCGGGCCAATATCACCCGTATCGCGGCGCTGGCATTTTCCGAGCTGGCAGCGGGGCGGATGCCACCCAGGGTGATTAATCCAGCAGTGCTGCCACGCTGGCGCGCCCGATATGAGGCCGCCATGGGCCAGCCCGTAGGGTAAAAATGACTGGGATCAAAGGGCCTCCCGGCCCTTTGCGGATGGGTTTGGGAAGGCAGAGCCTTCCCAAGCGGCCCCCCCTCAAGCACTCATCCGCCGCGGCCGAGGCGCCAATATTGCGCAGCGCGAAGGGCCCAGCGTTCATCGGGGGTCACCTCGTAAGCCATTCGGAACTCCGGTGCTGGGGTTGGGAGGGGGTTGGCGCGGGTCAGGCCAGCCGCGCGAAAAAATCGCTGATCTCGCTGGCGGCGCGGTCCGGGTCCTCACGATGCGGAAAGTGGCCGACATCGGGGAACATCGCGAGGTCGAGATTGGGAAAGGTCTCGGCCAGGTGGTCCGTCCAGGCGAAGGGGAAGAGAGGGTCATGCTCGGCCCAGCGGATGCAGGTGGGCAGGGTGATGGGCGGCAAGGCCGGCGCCATGCCCTGCATCATGGCGATGCGGCCGGCATGGGCGGCGCGGTAATAGGCGAAACCGCCATCGAGATTGCCCGGCCGCATGAAATTCTCGATGAAGGCGGGGAGCACCCCGTCGAAGGCTTCCTTGCGATAGGACCAATGCCGCAGGATATGGCCGATATAGGCCTCGCAGGTGGCTGGGCTGCTGCCCACAAGGCCGGCGGCGAAGGGCATCTGGTTGAAGGATTGGTACCAGATTTCCTGTAGCCGGTCGGGCGTGCCCATCCGCGCGCCGATGCCGGGATAGACGAAATCGAAAAAGAACAGCCCGGTGAAACGCTCCGGCGCTAGGCGGGCCAAAGGCTGCATCACCGCACCGCCGACATCATGGCCCACCACGCCCACGCGCGGCAGGCCCAGGGCGTCGAGCAGCGCCAGGAGGTCGGTCGCATGGTCGGCCGCGCCCCAATCGCCTTGTGGCTTATCGCTCTCGCCAAAGCCCCGCAGATCGGGCGCGATGAGTTGGAAGCGGTGGGAGAGGCGCTGCATCACCGGCTCCCAGCTCAGCCAGAATTCCGGCCAGCCATGCAGCAGCAGCAGGGGCGCGCCCTGGCCGCAGCGGGCGACATGGAAGCGCGCGCCGCGCGCCTCAATGTGCAGATGCTCGATCACCGGGCGCTCACGCCACGCTGTCCCAGGCCCAGGGGCGGGCGGCGCGGTCAGCCTCGCGCCAGGCGGCTATGGCCTCGGCATGGCGCTTGGTCAGGGCGATGTCGTCGAGGCCATGCAGCATGGCCTCGCGCTTGCGGGTATCCACCTCGAAGGGAATTTCGGTGCCGGTGGGGGTGATCACCACGCGGCGTTCGAGGTCCACCGTGGTGCGGGCATTGCCGGGGCTGGCCTCGGTTTCCTCGGCGATCTGGCGAATGACCGCGATGGGCAGGCGCACTGGCAGCAGGCCATTCTGGAAGCAATTGGCGAAGAAGATATCGCCAAAGCTGGGCGCGATGACGCAGCGCACCCCCATGCCCATCAGCGCCCAGACCGCACCCTCACGCGAGGAACCGCAGCCGAAATTCTCGTCCGCCAGTAAAAGCTGGCTGCCCTTATAGCCCGGCTGGTTGAGCGGGAATTGCGGATTATCCGAGCCATCCGGCAGATAGCGCAGCCGCTCAAAGGCATAGGGGCCAAGGCCAGTGCGGCCGGTGCCGACCAGGCGCTGGATGGGGATGATCACATCAGTATCAACATTCTGACGCAGAAACGGCACCGCGGTGGCGGTGATGCTGGAAAAGCTTTCCATCAGACCATCTCCCTGACATCGACCAGCGCGCCGGCGAGTGCCGCCGCGGCCGCCATGGCGGGGCTGGCCAAATGGGTGCGCGCGCCCGTGCCCTGCCGGCCGACAAAATTGCGGTTGGAGGTGGAGACGCAGCGGGCGCCGGCTGGCACCTGTTCGCCATTGGCGGCGACGCACAGCGCGCAGCCTGGCTCGCGCCATTCAAAGCCCGCTTCGAGGAAGCGGGTGTGCAGCCCCTCGGCCTCGGCCTCGCGCTTGACCGTCTCGCTGCCCGGCACGACCCAGGCGGTGACGTGAGCCGCCACATGCCGGCCGCCTATGATATCGGCGGCGGCGCGCAGATCGGAGAGGCGGGAATTGGTGCAACTGCCGATGAAGACCCAATCGACCTTGGTGCCGGCGAGTTTTTGGCCTGGCTCCAGGCCCATATAGGCCAGCGCCGCGGCATCGCCCTCGGGCACGAAGCCGGTGATGGGCGCGACCTGCCCGGGGCTGGTGCCCCAGGTGATCTGCGGCGCGATATCGTCCATGCGGATCAGGTGATCGACGTCAAACCGCGCCCCGGGGTCGCTGGGCACGGCCCGCCACTCGGCCAGCGCGGCCGCCCATTGCGCGGCTTTGGGGGCGAAGTCGCGGCCCTGGAGATAGGCGAAGGTTTTATCATCGGGTGCCACCATGCCGATCTTGGCGCCCATCTCGATGGAGAGATTGCAGAGCGTCAGGCGTTCCTCGATCTCCAGCGCCTCCACCGCACTGCCGGCATATTCAATGGCGTAGCCGGTGCCCGCGGCGGTGCCGAGGCGGCCAATGGCGTGCAGGATCATGTCCTTGGCGGTGACGCCGGGCGGGCGGGCACCCTCGAAGCGGATGCGCATGGTGCGCGGCCGGCGCTGCGGCAGGGTTTGCGTGGCCAGGGCATGGCCAAGTTCGCTGGCGCCGATGCCAAAGGCCATGCAGCCCATGGCGCCATTGGTGCAGGTGTGGCTGTCGCCACAGGCCAGCGTCAGGCCCGGCAGCACCACACCCAGTTCGGGCGCCATGACATGCACAATGCCATGGCCAGGCCGGCCAAGATCGAAGAGCCGCACACCAGTCTTGCCGGTGGTCTCACGCAGCGATTTCAGCAGTTTTTCGCCAATGGGGAAGGTCGTCTCGTCGCGCCCGGGGCGGGAGGAGACGGCGTGGTCCGGCACGGCGAAAACCTTGTTCGGCTCGGCCACGCCATGGCCGGCATCGAGCACCTCGCGGATCGCCCGGCCGCCCGAGAGATCATGGATCAGCACCCGGTCGAGATAGAGCAGCGACCAGCCATCGCCGAGATCAGCCACCACGCGGCTGTCCCAGATCTTGTCAAACATGGTTTTCGCCATGGCCTTCAGCCCAGCAACGAATTATCGACGCCGGCAGCCCAGCCCGGCTTCCGCTTGATCACGCCGGCGGTGAACATGGCGTGTTCCAGCCGCTCCCAGGGCTCGGCCGGGAATTCCGGGCTGCGGGCCCAGATATTGAGCGGGCGGTAACGGGCCACGCAGCGTTCGAACAGCACCGGGTCCATGCCGGGGAAGAATGGCAGCACAGTTTGCACCACCTCGGCATCCGGGGCGGCGTGCAGCCAATCCTGGGTCTTTTGCAGGCCGCGCAGCATGGCGCGGAATTCGGGGGCGTATTCCACCAAATTCGCCGCCGTTGTCATGAAGGTGGTGTAGGCGGTGGGGCCGCGGCTGGCGGCGGCGTGCCAGACATGGCCGGTGCCGGCCATTTCCATCTGCGAGACATAGGGCTCGAAGATCTGGATCACATCGATCTCGCCGGCGGCGAGCGCCGCGCAATTCTCGGCCATGGAATTGGTGGTGACGCGGTTCAGGCTGTCAGGGTCCACGCCATCCTGGCGGATATCCTCCTGCAAGGCCCACCAGGGGGTGGGCACCTCGCTCACGCTGCCGACGCGCAGATGGGCCAGGTCGCGCAGGCGGAAACCGGGATTGGGCTTGGCGCCGACGAGGAAAAACGGGTCGCCCAGCACGGCGGCGCCGAAATCGCGCAGCGGGCATGCGGGGTCGGCATCCAGGGCCAGCATGAGACGCATGGGGCCGCCCCAGGCCACCTCGGCACGGCCTTCCAGCACCGCATCCTTGGCCCGGGCGGGCTCACCACCATCGAGCAGCGTGACCTCCACGCCCTCCGCAGCATAGGCGCCGCGCGCCAGCGCCGCGTAGAAGGGCACGTAAAACGCGGCGCGGAAGGTTTCCTGAAGACGGATTGGACGCATGGTGGTTCCCTTGAAGCTGTCAGCGGTCAGGCTGCACCAACATGCGCGGCCGCGCCACCCGCCTGGACGGTGATGCCAAGCCGGGCGCAATCTGGCAGATGGGGAATCGCCATGCAGACATTATTCGATCTTTCGGGAAAAACCGCGCTGGTCACCGGCGCATCGGGCCTGCTGGGCGGGCATTTTTGCCGCGTGCTGGCCGGTGCCGGCGCGCAGGTGGTGATGGCGGCGCGGCGGGTGGAGGCGATGGCGCCGCTCGCCGCCGAGATCGGCGCCACCACCCTGGCGCTGGATGTGACCGATGAGGCCTCCATCGCCGCCTGCATAGCGGCCGCCGGCCCCATCGACATTCTGGTGAACAATGCCGGCACCGCGGTGACCCGGCCGCTGCTGCAGCACAGCGCCGCCGATTGGGATGCGGTGATGGGGGTCAATCTGCGCGGCTGCTTTCTGGTGGCCACCGAGGCCGCGCGTGGCATGGCGGCGCGCAAGCGGGGCGGTTCGATCATCAATATCGCCTCCGTGCTTGGCGAGCGGATCATTCCAGGCGTGGCCGGCTATACCGCCGCCAAGGCCGGGCTTTTGCACCTGACGCGGCAAATGGCGGTTGAACTGGCGCGGTATAATATCCGGGTGAATGCCATCGCGCCGGGCTATATCGCCTCGGATATCAATGCAGAATTCTTTGCCAGCGAGCCGGGCCAGGCGATGGTGCGGCGCATCCCGCAGCGCCGGCTGGGCCAGCCTGAGGATCTCTCGGGCCCGCTGCTGCTGCTGGCATCGGACGCTTCGGCCCATATGACGGGCAGCACCATCACCATTGATGGTGGCCATTCCATCTCCAGCCTTTGAAGGTTTCCCATGGATTTCTCCCTCCCCCCTGAACTGGATGCCAAGCGCGCGGCGGTGCGTGAATTCGTGCAGGACCGGCTGATCCCGCTCGAGGCCGACCCGGCGAGCTATGACGAGCACGAGAATATTTCGCCGGCCCTGCTGCGGGTGCTGCGGGGTGAGGCCAAGGCCGCTGGGCTCTGGGCCTTGCAAAGCAAGCGCGAGCGCGGCGGTGGGGAGCTTCCCTTCATCGGCATGGCGGCCTGCTATGAGGAGATGAACCGCTCCATCTTCGGGCCTGTGGTGTTCAATTCCGCCGCCCCCGATGACGGCAATATGATGGTGCTGGAGAAGGTGGCGACGGCAGAGCAAAAGACCCGCTGGCTGCAGCCGATTATCGATGGCGATATCCAATCCAGCTTTGCCATGACCGAACCCGATGGCGCGGGCAGCGACCCTGGCCTGACCTATACCCGGGCCGAGCGGGTGGGCAATGATCGCTGGCGGATCACCGGGCGGAAATGGTTCATCACCGGCGCGGGCGAGGCCACGCATTTCATCCTCATGGCGCGCACCAGCGATGATGCGCGCAAGGGCCTGACCGCCTTTCTGTTCCACAAGGACAGCCCGGGCTGGCACATCGTCCGCCGCATCCCGATTATGGGGCCGGAGGAGCATGGCGGGCATTGCGAATTGGTGTTTGACGGGCTGGAAATCCCCGATGAGGACATCCTGATGGGTGTGGGCGATGGGCTGAAACTAACGCAAATCCGCCTCGGCCCCGCCCGCCTCACCCATTGCATGCGCTGGACCGGCATGGGCCGCCGGGCGCTGGAAATTGCCCTCGAACACATCGAGGGGCGGCAGAGCTTCGGCCAGAAGCTGGCCGACCGGGAAAGCGTGCAGGGGCTGGTGGGGGAGGCTGCGATGCAACTCGACATCTCGCGCCTCGTGACCATGCGGGCGGCCTGGAAGCTGGACCAGGGCGATTTCGCCCGCAAGGAAATCTCGATCGCCAAGATTGTCGCCGCCGATGCGCTGCACAAGGCGGCGGATACCGCGCTGCAATTGCTGGGTGCCAAGGGCTATTCCAAGGACACGCCCATCGAGTGGATGTACCGCTATGCCCGCCAGGCGCGGCTGGTGGATGGCGCTTCCGAGGTGCATCGCATGGTGCTGGCCAATTTCCTGCGGCGCGAGGGGCGGGAGTTTTTCGGCTGGGGCGTGCCGCATCTTGGCTGAGGCGGCCATGCCACCTGTGGAGCGGGTGAAGGATGAGGGCCGGCTGGCCGCCTGGCTGTCGGAAGCGGCAGGGGCGCCTGTGGTCATTCTTGCCCGTGAGCGGCTTTCGGGCGGCGCGATCCAGCAGAATATCGCGCTCAGCGTGACGCGCGGCGGCCTGGCCGAGGAATGGGTGCTGCGGACGGATAATGCGGCGACCTTGGCGGTTTCCTTGGGCCGTGGCGCCGAATTTGCGCTGTTGCGGGCGGCCTATGCCGCCGGGGTTGTGGTGGCTGAGCCACTTTTCGGCTGTGAGGATCGTGGCGTGATTGGCGCGCCGTTTTTTGTCATGCGCCGGGTTGCGGGCAGCGCCGCGGGCCATGCTGCGGCCAAGCGGGCGGCGGCGATGGGCGGCAATTCGGCGCTGGCGGCGGAGCATGGCCGCCAGATTGCCCGGATTCACCGCATCCGCCCGCCGCGGGCGGATCTGGCCTTTCTGGGCGAGCCACCGGCGGACGCCACCGCCGCCTTCATCGCCCGCATGCGCGGGCGGCTGGATGAGGCCGGCACCCCGCGTCCGCCGCTGGAATACGGGCTGCGCATGATGGAGCGGCAGGCACCCGCCCCCCTGCCCACGGTGCTCTGCCACAATGATTTTCGCACCGGCAACACCATGCAGGATGGGGGGCGCATCACCGCCGTGCTGGATTGGGAATTCGCCGCCTGGGGCGACCCGCATGAGGATCTGGGCTGGTTCACCGCGCGCTGCTGGCGCTTCGGCCAGAACCATCTTGAGGCCGGCGGCGTCGGCCCGATGGATGCGTTTCTGGCGGGCTATGCGGCCGAGGCTGGCTGGCAGCCCGACCCGGGGCGGGTTCGCTTCTGGCAGCTTGGCGCCACCATTCGTTGGGCGGTGATCGCGGCCGATCAGGCGGCGCGCCACCTCTCAGGCCAGGAGCCGAGCCTGGAATTGGCGCTGACAGGCCATATGGTGCCGGAGCTTGAATGGGATGTG
>Ga0214921_10011597_pt1 | contig 10676 bp, 10 predicted proteins | sample LL1505_MetaG_FD_177992 | JGI IMG/M metagenome (GOLD analysis project Ga0214921, IMG submission 177992) | Freshwater microbial communities from Lake Lanier, Atlanta, Georgia, United States - LL-1505 | ecosystem: Environmental > Aquatic > Freshwater > Lake | place: USA: Georgia | collected...
CGGAGGCAAATTTTTCTTCAAATAGTTGATAGGCCAAATGAGCGTTAGCAATTGCGGCCTTACCTAAGAGCGCTTCAGCTTCAGATGAGCCATTCTTCTTTAGTAATCCATCAACAGTTGAATCGATACGACTAACAAAGAAAGATGCAACTGAGTGGACCTGTGAGGGATTCTCACATTGCTCCAGACCCTTCATGAAGGCATCGATAACTTGACCGTATCGTTTAACAGAAAAAATCAGCGTGACATTTACACTGATGCCAGCAGCAATTAGTGCGGTTATGGCTGGCAATCCTTCAACTGTTGCTGGGACTTTAATCATTAGATTGGGACGATCAACAATTGCCCAGAGCTCTTTGCCTGCAGCAATTGTGCTCTCGGTATCTCGAGCAAGACGAGGATCAACTTCAATGCTCACTCGGCCATCAAAACCTTTACTGCTTGAAAAGATTGGTGCAAATAACTCACAGGCTTGTCGAACGTCATCAGTAGTTAGTTTCTTAACGACATCATCAACTGTTGCACCTTTCATCGCAGCAATATCAGCGCTGTATTCAACTGCGCCACTAATTGCACTACTAAAAATGCTGGGATTGGTAGTAACACCAACTACGCCACTATTAGCAATTCGTGAAGGCAGTGAATGCGAATCTGTTCCAGTTATCTTTGCTCGTGAGAGATCATCTAGCCAAATAGATGTTCCCGCACTTGCTACATCGTGAACACTCATTTGATTGCTTTCTTCACTTGGGCCACTACGTTTTCGACTGAGAAGCCGAATTCCTTAAACAAGCGCTTAGCATCTGCCGATGCACCGTAGTGTTCTAGGGAGATTGCAACGCCGCTATCACCGATCAGCTCGCGCCAACCTTGTGCAATGCCAACCTCAATACTTATCTTCACTACATTGGGGGATAGGACTGAGGTCTTATAGGCCTGATCTTGTTCAGCAAACCATTCCAGACATGGCGCACTTACAACTCTGACATTGATTCCTTCTGCAGCTAGGGCAGTTTGTGCATCAACTGCCAGTGAAACCTCAGAGCCTGTTGCAATCAAAATGGCTTGTGGGTTTGCAACATCTTTCAAGATGTAGGCACCCTTTGCTACACCTGTTGCTGGCGCACATATGGTGCGGTCAAACACCGGCAAATTTTGGCGGGAGAGCAAGATTCCAGCTGCTCGGCCGCGAGTAATAATCTGCTTCCAAGCCTCTGCTACTTCGTTGGCATCTCCTGGGCGGATGACATCTAGTCCAGGAATCGCACGAAGTGCTGCAAAGTGCTCGATCGGTTGGTGTGTTGGTCCATCTTCACCGACACCGATCGAATCATGCGTCCACACATATGTTGCTGCGATGTTCATAAGAGCAGCAAGGCGCACAGCAGGTCGCATGTAATCGCTAAAGACAGCAAAAGTTCCGCCAAATGATCTGGTTAAACCATGAAGTGCAATTCCATTTAGAACTGAACCCATGGCATGTTCGCGAATACCAAAGTGAATGATGCGTCCATATGGATCAGCACCAGGGATAGAAGATGATGTTGGCAAGAATGAGCCTGATCCCTTAATGCTGGTGTTATTTGAACCTGCTAAGTCAGCAGATCCTCCCCAAAACTCTGGCAACTTTGCCGCGATTGCATTAATTACTTCACCAGATGCCGCACGCGTTGCAACTTCTTTGTCAGGTGCAAATACTGGAATGTCAGCATCCCAACCTGCAGGCAATTCCTTAACGCGCAATCTTTCAAGAAGCGTGGCTTTGTCAGGATTAGCTGATTTCCATGTTGCAAACTTTGTATCCCATGTGGCACGAGCGGCTGCGCCGCGATCTTTTACAAGTCGTGTATGTGCCAGAACACCTGAAGGCATCGCAAAATCTTCATCAGGATTTAAACCTAGTGCAATCTTTGTTGCCTTGATTTCATCCACGCCAAGTGCTGATCCATGTGAACCGGCTGTTCCTTGAGCTGTAGGAGCAGGCCATGCAATTACAGAGTGCATACGAATCAAAGTTGGCTTAGATGTTTCTTTCTTTGCAGCAAGCATCGCGGCATCAAGTGAAACTAGGTCGATATTTCCCGTTGCAAGAGCGGCAACTTCAATAACATGCCAGCCATATGCTCGGTAGCGAGCTGCAACATCTTCGGTGAATGCGTTGTGGGTGTCGCCTTCAATTGAAATTCTGTTGTCATCATAAATAACATTGAGATTTCCAAGCTCTTGCGTTCCTGCAAGAGATGATGCTTCAGCGCTAACGCCTTCTTGAAGATCGCCATCAGAGCAAATAACCCAAATAGAGTGATCAAAGATTGAAGTATTAGCTGGTGCTGTTGGATCAAGTAAACCGCGCTCATAACGAGCCGCCATCGCCATGCCAACTGCAGTTGCAACGCCTTGACCCAATGGACCTGTAGTCATTTCTACGCCTGCAGTGTGACCATATTCTGGGTGACCTGGAGTCAGTGAACCCCACGTTCTAAAGCTTTGGAGATCCTTCATTTCAAGGCCATAGCCACTTAAAAAGAGTTGAATGTAGAGAGTTAAGGATGAGTGACCGCAGGAGAGAATGAATCGGTCGCGACCTAACCACTGAGGATCTGCTGGATCATGAACTAGGTGGCGTTGGAATAGTGAGTATGCAACCGGTGCAAGCGACATGGCGGTGCCAGGGTGACCATTGCCAACTTTTTGAACAGCATCAGCTGATAGCGCACGTGCATAGGCAACAGCGCGATCATCTAATTCACTCCAACCGGTTAGTTCGCTCATCTCTTATCCATTCTGTGTGATAACTGACAATCGGATTCGCCACGCTGCGATCCATACCAATGTTGCTCCTAGTAAGTGAGCAGCAACTAAAACTTCAGGAATTCCGGTGAAGTATTGAACGTATCCAATAGCACCTTGTGCAAGTGCAATAACGGTAAAGGTCTTGATGGTTTTCTTGGTTTTTGCACTGGTTCCTTGTGCAACATAGAAAGCAAGTGTTAAACCCAAAAGGAAGATGACTACATCTGCGTGCATCCAAGCAACTGTGCGAATATCAAAGCCAAAACGTTTAGCTTGGGCATCGCCGGCATGTGGTCCTGATCCTGTAACTATCGTTCCCAAAACTATGACGAGAAATGAAATTGCAATATGTGCCTGAGATATCTTGGAAGTTAATGATTCGGCTTCAACAAATACTGCAGGAAGGTATCTGCGAGAGTACAGCGAGGTCGCTCCGGCTATCAGAATGATTGAGAGCAGTAGATGGCCTGCAACAGGGATTGGATTCAGATCTGTTAACACGGTGATTCCGCCAAGAATTCCTTGTCCAAAGATTCCTAGGAATTGTCCAATAGCTAAGCCGCGCAAATCTTTCCGCTTGCTTTTTAGAACTGCAATGATCACTGCAACTGAAGCAATTACTAATACAAAAGTTAATAAACGATTTCCAAATTCGATCCACACATTTAATTGCGGTTCGGCCTGATGGGGGACTGGGGTATATGAACCTGGCGTGCACTCAGGCCAGGTGGGACATCCCAAACCAGAACCGGTTAACCGAACAGCTCCACCGGTAACGACTAGAGCGGCTTGCAAGAAAAGCAGTAGTCCTGTGGCCGGGGCCAAAACCCTTGTGGCTAGTTCTGAGGCTTTGGACATGGCCTAAGCCTATGACCCTTGAGCCACGCAGGGCTCTCGAGTGGCTCTCTGTGTCGAATTACGACACAATACTGTTGTGAAAATGACCGGAGCCAATCCAGCAGGGGACGATGCCCGTACCCGTGACCTTGTGGCCCGCTCAATTCTAGAAAATGGACCATCAACGGCTGCAGTCCTGGGTGAGCGCTTAGGGCTTACCGCTGCAGGAATTAGACGACACCTAGATCTTTTAGTTGCAGATGGCGTTGTAGAAGCGCGCGATCCACGTTCTTCATCGATTCGCGGTCGTGGTCGCCCTTCAAAGGTTTTTGTTATGTCAGATCAAGGCCGCGAACAATTTGAACATTCATATGATGACTTAGCTGTTGCTGCTCTGAAATTCATGTCAGCTCAGTCCGGTGCACATCTTGTCGATGCTTTCGCGCAATCTCGCGCCGATGACATTGAACGTCAGGCACAGAAATTTATGGCAAAACGAACAGGCAAAGTTGATGCGCTCGCCGACTTCTTAACCGATCAAGGATATGCCGCAAGCGTGCACGATAAGCCAATGGGACAAGAGCTATGCCAACACCATTGCCCGATCGCACACGTTGCATCTGAATTTCCACAATTGTGTGAGGCAGAGACTGAAGCACTATCAAAGCTTCTTGGAACTCATGTTCAACGATTGGCGACAATCGCACACGGCGATGGCGTCTGTACAACTTTTATCCCAAAGACACAAACTACAACCCGAAAGGTACGTGCATGACAACAGCACATCCAGAACTCGACGGCCTCGGCAACTACGAATACGGCTGGTCAGACAAGAGCTCAATTGGTGACAACGCCAAACGAGGACTCAGTGAAGAAGTCGTTCGCGACATCTCATCGAAGAAGTCTGAACCACAGTGGATGCTAGATCTGCGCCTTAAGGGTTTAGATCTTTTCGGTAAGAAGCCAATGCCTAATTGGGGATCAGATCTGTCAGGTATTTTCTTTGACACGATCAAGTACTTTGTTCGCTCAACAGAAAAGCAAGCAACTACATGGGATGACTTGCCTGATGACATCAAGAACACATATGACCGTCTTGGAATTCCAGAAGCTGAAAAACAACGCCTTGTGTCAGGTGTTGCTGCTCAGTACGAATCTGAGGTTGTTTATCACTCTATCCGCGAAGATCTAGAAGCCCAAGGCGTAATCTTCTTGGATACAGATAGCGCGCTAAAGCAGCACCCTGAGTTATTTAAAGAGTATTTCGGAACCGTTATTCCAGTGGGAGATAACAAGTTTGCAGCGCTAAATACTGCTGTGTGGTCAGGTGGATCATTCATCTATGTGCCAAAGGGTGTACATGTTGATATTCCATTGCAGGCTTACTTCCGCATTAACACTGAAAACATGGGTCAGTTCGAGCGCACCCTAATCATCGCTGATGAAGATTCATACATTCATTATGTAGAGGGTTGCACAGCACCTATCTACAAGTCAGATTCATTGCACTCAGCTGTTGTTGAAATCATTGTGAAGAAAGGTGCACGCGTTCGTTACACCACAATTCAAAACTGGTCTAACAACGTTTACAACCTTGTTACAAAGCGTGCAACATGTGCTGAAGGTGCAACTATGGAGTGGGTCGATGGAAACATCGGTTCAAAGGTGACCATGAAGTACCCAGCAATCTTCTTAATGGGTCCACATGCAAAGGGTGAGACATTGTCACTTGCTTTTGCAGGCGAAGGACAACACCAAGATTCTGGTGCCAAGATGGTTCACGCAGCTCCTTACACATCATCTTCTGTAATCTCTAAATCAGTGGCCCGAAACGGCGGTCGTACTTCATACCGTGGACTTGTCCAGGTTCAAGAAGGTGCCCATCACTCTGCAAGCACCGTTAAGTGCGATGCACTATTAGTAGACACAATTTCTCGTTCAGACACATATCCATACGTTGATATTCGCGAGGATGATGTTTCTATGGGTCACGAAGCAACAGTGTCGAAGATCAGTGATGATCAGCTGTTCTACTTGATGTCTCGTGGACTTAATGAAGATGAAGCTATGGCAATGATTGTTCGTGGTTTCATCGAGCCAATCGCGCGCGAACTTCCAATGGAGTACGCACTTGAGCTCAATCGCCTTATTGAACTTCAGATGGAAGGTGCTGTCGGTTAATGTCAGTTTTAGCAACTAATTACTTAACGCCTACAGGGCGCGAGGAAGCGTGGCGTTTCACACCGCTCAAACGACTTCGCGGCTTGCACGATGGCACCTCTGTGCAATCAGATCGGTCAACACTGATCGCTAAAGATGCACTTCCAAAGGGCGTAACTTTCACTCGTGAAAACCTAGAGCCTCTAGCAGTCAGTGATGACGTGATTATTGAACGTATTCGTTCTTATTCCCCATCAGTTGCTCACCTATCAATCGCTGCTGATACAGAGCTATCTGAGCCAATCTTTTTGGGTCGCACAGCTGGTGCACTTGATTCTGCTGAATTTTCACGTGTTCGAATCTCATTAGGAACTCACGCAGTTGCAACGGTGATTGTTGAAAACACAACAGACACCATTTTGGCTGAGGATCTTGAAATTGCACTTGCTCCTGGTTCCAACCTGAAATTCGTTACTTTGCAAGAGTTTGAATCCAAGTCTGTTTACACAGCGCGCCATCATGCTGTCGTTGATAAGGATGCAACTTTCAAGTCTGTAACAGTTACAGTTGGTGGAGATGTTGTTCGTATCCTGCCAACAGTTGAATTTACCGCACCCGGTGCTTCAGCCGATCTACTAGGCGTCTATTTTGCTACAGCAGGTCAGTTCTTTGAGCACCGTATGCATGTTGATCACGCAGTTCCACACGCAAAATCAAATGTGAACTACAAGGGCGCACTTGCTGGTCAAGGCGCACACACAGTGTGGATTGGCGATGTGCTTATTCGCGCAGCAGCTGAAGGTACAGACACATACGAACTTAACCGTAACTTGCTCCTAAGTGATGGTGCTCGCGCTGATTCAGTTCCGAATCTAGAAATTGAGACTGGCGAGATCATCGGTGCAGGACATGCAAGCACAACAGGTCGTTTTGATGACGAGCAGTTGTTCTATTTGATGTCTCGCGGAATCGCAATGTCGGATGCTCGTCGTCTTGTCGTTCGAGGATTCTTCAATGAAATTGTTTCTGAGATCGGTAATGAGACTGTTCAAAACCGAATCATGGACCGTATTGATAATGAGCTAGAAAAGGCGGCCAACAATGGCTGATTTAACTCTAGATCAAATGACAGAAGGCAAAGCAGTTCTTATTGAAAAGAACGGCAAATCAATCTGCGTTGCACGAGTGGGCGATGAGGTCTTTGCTGTTGATGATACATGCACTCACTCGGATGCTTCTTTATCAGAAGGCGATGTCACAGGATTTAAAATCGAATGCTGGTTACATGGGGCGGAGTTTGATCTTCGCACGGGAGAAGCATTAACCCTTCCAGCAAACATTGCATTGAAAACTTATGCGGTATCAATCGACGGAAACGCCGTCACGGTAGAGATTTAGTAACGGGAGAAGAGAGAAAAAATGAGCACACTAGAAATCCGCGGCCTTCAAGTATCAGTTGATACAGATAACGGCACAGTCGAAATCCTTAAGGGTGTCGATCTAACAATTAAGTCAGGCGAAACTCACGCCATCATGGGACCAAATGGTTCAGGTAAATCGACTCTTGCTTACTCGATTGCAGGACACCCTAAGTACACAATCACAGGTGGTTCTGTAACGCTAGATGGTGCAGATGTTCTTGATATGACAGTTGATGAGCGCGCAAAGGCCGGCTTGTTCCTAGCTATGCAGTATCCAGTTGAAGTTCCAGGAGTTTCAGTTTCAAACTTCCTGCGTACTGCAGCAACCGCTCTACGCGGTGAAGCTCCAAAGCTTCGCACATGGGTTGGCGAAGTAAAGGATGCAATGGAAGCACTAAACATGGATCCATCATTTGCCGCACGTAACGTCAATGAAGGTTTTTCTGGCGGAGAAAAGAAGCGCCACGAAATCATGCAGCTAGAACTCTTGAAGCCAAAGATGGCAATTCTGGATGAGACAGACTCAGGTCTAGATGTTGATGCGCTTCGCATTGTTTCTGAAGGCGTTAACCGCGCCAAGGCAGCCAACAATCTAGGTGTTCTATTGATTACGCACTACACGCGCATTCTGCGCTACATAAAGCCAGATTTTGTGCACGTGTTTGCTAATGGCCGTGTTGTTGAGCAAGGCGGTCCAGAGCTAGCTGAAAAGCTAGAAGCAAATGGCTACGCAGATTATGTGAGCAAATAAGAAAGTTATGGCATTTAACGTTGCGAATGTACGTAAAGATTTCCCAATCTTTGAACGTACTATTCGCGACGGTAAAAAGTTGGTCTATCTAGATAGTGGAGCAACAAGCCAGAAGCCGCTTTCAGTTATTGATGCTGAAAGTGATTTCTACAAGTTTCACAATGCAGCTGTTCATCGTGGGGCGCATCAACTGGCAGAAGAAGCTACAGATGCCTATGAAGGTGCACGCCTAAAGGTTGCGCAATTTCTTGGTGCAAGTGAAGAGCAAATTGTTTTTACAAAGGGTGCAACAGAATCGCTCAACCTGATTTCCTATGCCATGGGAAATGCTGCTCCCGGAACTCGCTTCGCACTTACATCAAAGGACAAGATCGTTGTTACTGAGATGGAACACCATGCAAACTTGATTCCTTGGCAGCAACTAACAGCACGCACCGGAGCGCAATTATCGTGGTTTGAAGTCACTCCAGATGGACGTTTGGATCTTTCAAACATTAACTCGGTGATTACAGACAACACCAAAGTTGTAGCCCTTACTCATCAGTCCAATGTTTTAGGAACGATCAATCCTCTCAAAGCAATAGTCGCCCGTGCACATGAGGTAGGCGCAGTTGTTGTTCTTGATGCATGTCAGTCGGCTCCGCATATGCCAATTGATGTGAAAGAGCTCGATGTTGATTTTCTTGTTTTTTCTGGCCATAAGGCTTTAGGTCCAACGGGTGTTGGCGTGATGTGGAGTTCTTTACTCGAGGATTTACCTCCGTTTCTCTATGGCGGTTCAATGATTGAAACGGTGACCATGACTGATGCGACTTGGGCACCAGCACCACGCAAGTTTGAAGCTGGTGTGCCAAACATGGCGCAAGCTGTGGGCCTAGGTGCAGCTCTTGATTACCTAACAGGTATTGGTATGGACAAGGTGCATAACCATGAGGTTGCACTGACAAAATATTTGATTGAGAAGTTGTTACAGATTCCAGAATTAAAAATCGTTGGACCGACAGATCTTGATTCCCGTGGCGGAACAGTGTCATTTACCGTGGGAGAAATCCACCCACACGATTTAGGTCAGTATGTTGATAGTCAAGGTGTGGCAGTTCGCACGGGACATCACTGTGCATGGCCACTAACAAGAAAACTTGGCGTTCCTGCAACTACTCGTGCTTCACTTTATTTATATAACGATGAATCAGATTGCGATGCTTTATTTGATGCAATCCTTGGCGCACAGAAGTATTTTGCATAATGGAATTAGACAGCCTTTATCAGGAAGTAATTCTTGACCACTACAAGCACCCGTTGAACAAGGGTCTGTCTGCCACATATGGCGCTCAGGTGCACCACGTGAATCCAAGTTGCGGAGATGAAGTCACACTTAATGTCACGGCAGAAAATGGCGTGATTACAAGCATTACGTGGGATGGAGTTGGTTGCTCAATTTCACAGGCAAGTGTTTCAATCGCAAGTGACTTATTGGTCAATAAGAGCTTTGCTGAAGCAGATGCCATTCTTGAAGAATTTACCGAACTCATGCACAGCAAGGGAACTAAGCAGGGCAATCCTGATGTCCTAGATGATGCCGTGGCACTTGCTGGCGTCTCGAAGTTTCCTGCTCGAATTAAGTGCGCACTCTTAGGGTGGATGGCGTTTAAGGATGCAGCGGTTAGAATTACGACAACAGCAAAGGGAGAGTAACGATGGCAACAAGTGTTGATGATGTAACTGAGGCGATGAAGGATGTAGTTGATCCTGAACTCGGTATCAATGTTGTGGACCTTGGGCTTATCTACGATGTCATGGTTGATGAAGCCAACATCGCGATCCTTAACATGACTCTTACATCTGCAGCATGCCCATTACAAGATGTGATCGAAGATCAAACTCGCGCAGCTCTTGCTGGGATGACAACTGATGTGAAAATTAATTGGGTGTGGATGCCGCCTTGGGGTCCAGACAAGATTTCTGATGACGGAAGAGAACAGCTGCGCGCTCTCGGCTTTACCGTTTAATTATGTCAATGCATGCAGCGTGGATGACCCACCGCTCAATGACAGCTGACCCTTCAGTTAAAGAACAAAAATTAAAACCCGGCACAGTCAAACGTATCTTCAAGTTTGCGCTGCCTTACCGAACAAATATCTTCATTTTTCTTGCAACCGTTGTCGTAGATGCTGCATTAGTCGTTGCAACACCACTGCTTCTTAAGAAGTTAATTGATGATGGTGTGATTCCTAAAGATGGCGCAGTAGTGACCCGGCTGGCAATATTTGTTGGTCTACTTGCTATTGCTGATGCAGGTTTTAACATGTTGGGGCGTTATTTCTCTTCACGAATTGGCGAAGGCTTAATTTATGATCTCAGATCCCTTGTCTTTGCTCATGTGCAAAGACAATCAATAGCCTTCTTCACTCGCACGCAGACCGGCGCTCTGATTTCTAGAATCAATTCTGATGTCATGGGAGCGCAGCAAGCTTTCACAGCGACGCTTTCAGGTGTGGTCAGCAATGTTGTCAGCCTTGTGTTGGTTGGCATCACGATGCTGATTCTGTCCTGGCAGATCACTATTTTTTCACTTCTCCTGCTTCCGGTGTTTTTGATCCCAACTAAATGGGTGGGACGCAGATTGCAGGCACTAACGCGCGAGTCATTTAATGTGAACGCTGAAATGTCGAGCACTATGACTGAACGCTTCAATGTTTCTGGCGCAATGCTGG
>Ga0214921_10011601_pt1 | contig 10673 bp, 10 predicted proteins | sample LL1505_MetaG_FD_177992 | JGI IMG/M metagenome (GOLD analysis project Ga0214921, IMG submission 177992) | Freshwater microbial communities from Lake Lanier, Atlanta, Georgia, United States - LL-1505 | ecosystem: Environmental > Aquatic > Freshwater > Lake | place: USA: Georgia | collected...
CCTGGTTTGATTTTGTGATTGCCGACAAATATGTGTTGCCGGAAGAGTTGACGCCTTATTTCACGGAGAAGCCGTTGTATGTGGAGGGGAGTTTTATACCCCTCACCCAATCTGCACCGTCTACGGTTACGACCACCCGAGCGGAGCATGGCTTGCCAGAAAATGCTTTTGTGATGGCGGCTTTTGGTAATGTTTACAAAATAACGCCAGAAATGTTCAGCACATGGCTTGAGATACTGAAGGAAATACCAGAATCAGTTCTTTGGTTGATTGATGACAATGCGGCAACCACACGTAATTTACGTGAATTTGCCAACTCAAAACATGCTGATCTAAATCGCATTGTTTTCAGCCCCAGGTCTTCGCATTCAGAATACATTGCCAAGTTATCCCTGTCGGATGTATTTCTTGACACATATCCTTATAACTGTGGATCCACCTCCAATGATGTGATAGGCGTTAAAGTTCCCATCATCACGCTGGCTGGCCGCACTTTGGTTTCACGCATGGGCCTGAGTATTCTTTCCCATTTAGGTCAGACTTCTTTGATTTCCCGCTCGTTAGAGGAATATAAACTCAATACCTTAAGTCTCCATCGTTCGCGCCATAAAACCAAAGTGCTTGAATCGACGACTGCACCGAATAATAAAAGTTACAGCGATGCCATACATCGATTCAATGGGGTTCTGAAAACACTTGATACACCATTGAAATTAAGAAATCATACTTTTTCACCATCGATTACCCTGATTAGTCACCACTACAACGGCCACAAGGCTGCCCAGTCGTTGCTTGACTGTTTGTCAAAATATGACAGACAACTGATGTCAAATTTCAAATTAATCATCGTAGATGATTTCTCAGATCAGATCGCTGCCATCAACCCTCACTATTTAGATGTGAAACATTTGCGCGTTTTAGATGATATACCTTGGAATCAAGCTGGATGTAGGAACTTGGGCGCCTTAACGAGCACAACAGAATGGTCTTTATTTTTTGATATTGATCAAGTACCCAGTGAATATGGTCTGAATAATATTGTTGAAAATATTGACTCACTAGAAATCAGCTCATTTTACTACTTCAATGTTGAAAACTTTATTGATAGCAATCTGAATACAGAGCTAAAGGTTCATCCAAACACCTTTCTTGTACACACCAATAGCTTTAGATCTCAATGCATGTATGACGAAGATTTTGCCGGGAAATATGGATACGAAGATCTGTATTTACCTTATGTTTGGGAAAAATATGGCGGCAATCGACAGCTTTACGGAGACCGTCCCTTTTTTAAAGATCAAGGCTTTAAAACCGCTAGTTTATCGCGCAGCAGCGAAGAAAATCATACACTTGCACTCACCAAAATTAATTCAGGCATCAAGAAACCCTCCCGCTTCATTCGCTTTCAATGGGAGGCTTTATGAGTGAATTTTTAAGAACGTTTGATGGCTTAAAGTCCAATACCATTTTCTGCATGTGGACGGGCGATAACCCCATGTCAGCGCAACGTATTCAAGCCCTTTGGTCGATTTATAACAATACTGGTTGTCCGGTTGCTTTGATCAATCAAAGCAATCTACAACTCTGGGTTCATCCTGACTACCCACTTCATCCTGCTTATCCATATTTAAGCGCAACGCACAAATCCGACTATCTTCGTGTTTACTTTATGCATCATTATGGTGGCGGCTATACGGATATCAAACAAACAATCACTTCTTGGCCGCAATTTTTTCAAAAGCTTCAGACATCAAATGCTTATGCATTAGGCTATCAAGAGCTTGCTCATGGCATTCCTCATGTCTCAGGCGAACTTGGCGACATAATTAGATCGAAACATGCGGAATTGATTGGTTTATGCGCATTTATCTTTAAAAAGAATTCCACGCTGACTGCTGATTGGATTAAATCAACCCACGATATTTTAGACATTAAGTTTAAGGATTTGCTTAAAAATCCCGCATCACATCCGCAAGATCAATATGGCCTGCGATTGACAGATTTAAACACCTCCCAATACCCCTTACGCTGGGCCGAACTATTGGGGGAGGTTTTTCACCCATTAACTTATCAATCAAGAGATAAATTAATCACGGCTCAAATTGAACCAATATTTCACAACTATAGGTAAGTCTAACTTTTCATGCTTGATCTATGAGCTCTGTGAAATCCTTATCTTTGGCTGATGACTTGCTCCATGCGGGAAAATGTCTTTATGCAAGCCACCATACAGCCGAATGCATATCTTTATTGAATCACTTATTGGCAGTTGATCCTTTAAACCGTGATGCCCATATTCAACTTGCTTATGCATATTGTCGCTTGGACGATTACATCAAGGGAAGAGATGAGTTGGTTTGGGTTTGGATGCCAGTTTTTGGAAATCAAACTGGCTTGCTTCAACCCGCAAAAGATTTAAATGGTTTAAGAATTTTAATTAGTTCTGACGCCGGTTTGGGTGACTGCATTATGTTTTGTCGATTTTTGAAACTACTCAAAAATCGCAAATGCCATGTCACCTTGCAAGTACCCGATCCGCTTGTGCGTCTAATGCTGCAATCAAACTTAGCAGATACAGTTATTTCGCCTCATGTTCAATTGCCGCAACATGATATTAGAGTTCCAATGCATAACCTTATGGCTGCACTGGTAACCGACCCTCAAGACCCCCATGTTTCCAGATCGAATTATTTGTGTGCCAACCAATCAGAGATTGATCATTTTTCTTATCTCATCCCCAAAAATGGCAGCAGAAAAGTTGGTTTATGTTGGTCTGGAAACCCGAGCCTTCCTGACGACAACTTGCGTTCGGTCAGCCTTGAGTTCATTCAATCTTTAACCCAAGATAACGATGAGCTGTTTTCTCTGATTCCAGGATCGTCTATGGATGATGGTCGTAGGATGCATTGGTTTCAATTCAAGGATATTGCTGAGACCGCAGCCTTGATCAAAAACCTCGACTTTGTAATCACCGTTGACACCATGATTGGCCACCTGTGCGGCGCATTAGGTATACCCACTTTATTGCTCAATCGTTTTAATGGTTGCTGGCGATGGTCAGAGGAAGGTCAAACAAATGCTTGGTACGACAGTGTTGAAATCAAACGACAAACCATGAATCTCAATTGGTAACCATCTGGATCTTATATGAATGAAACTAGCAAGTCCATTTTCAAAAAATTGAGTGATTCTCGATATGCAACAAGATATATTGTTGGCGATGGCATTGATATTGGTGCAGGTCAGGACTGTTTGGATCAATACTTTGAATTTTTCCCATTGGCTAAGTCCTGCATGAGTTGGGATCTTGTTAACGGGGATGCGCAGTACCTGAATAGCGTATCTGACAATTCTTTTGATTTTGTAAACTCATCGCACTGCCTTGAGCATATGCAAGATCCACATGTGGCATTAAATAACTGGATAAGGGTACTCAAAACTGGCGGATATTTGCTACTTTCTGTTCCTGATGAAGACTTGTATGAGCAAGGTATTTTTCCATCCACATACAACGCTGATCATAAGCACACCTTCACTATTTATAAGCGAAAATCGTGGTGTTCAAACAGTATCAATCTTTTTGATCTTCTTTCAAGTACAGACTTTTCATTGCAAATTTTAAAAATAGAATTGCTTGATTCCACATATAAATATAGGACTTCTCAGTTGAGTCGAACAGATCAGTCAATGACTGCAATTGGCGAGTGTGCGATTGAAGTCATATTGAAAAAATTATAAATCATCAGTTTAATTCGACCAATTTTAATTTTTTATTAATTTATCCATTTCATTAAATCCCGAAAATTCATTTCATTGATCAATTTTTTATTGAGCAAATATTTTTATAATAGTAAAGAGAAGTGGCTCCGCAAATTTGAACAGCTGAGATAAAGACAAACTCCGGGCATATTGCCTGGCCGACAATGGCCAAGCGAAAGGAGTTTGTGATGAACAAGAAGTCATCTGGACGGCGCTCGCGCCGTTCGCATAGTCCGGCATTCAAGGCCAAGGTTGCCTTGGCGGCGCTGCGCGAGGACAAGACCATGGCTGAGCTTTGCAAGGAATTCGAACTGCACCCGACTCAGATCAACGACTGGAAGCGCCAGTTGCTGGATGGGGCTGCCGATGTATTCGGCTCTACTGCTCGCGAAGAGCCGGTTGACTTGGCCCCCCTGCATGCCAAGATTGGGCAACTAGCGCTGGAGAATGATTTTTTAGAAAGCGCGCTCACCAAGGCGGGATTGCTGAGCGCAAAGCGATGATTGACCGAGAGCACCCCTTGAGCGTGACACGCCAAGCTCGTTTGCTGGAGATCAGCCGCGGCGCGGTGTATTACCAGCCACGGCCCACCAGCGAGGCCGATCTGGCGCTCATGCGACGCATTGATGAGTTGCATTTGGAACACCCCTTCATGGGTGCTCGCATGATGCGCCGTCAACTACAGCGCCAAAGCATTCACGTTGGCCGGCGCCACTTGAGCACGCTGATGGAGCGCATGGGCATCCAGGCACTATGTCCGCAGCCCGGCACCAGCAAGCGTCACCCACAGCACAAGATTTACCCGTACCTGCTAAGCAAGGTGGCGATACGCCGGGCAAACCAGGTCTGGGCGCTGGACACGACCTACATTCCGATGGCGCGGGGCTTTGTCTATCTGACTGCTGTGGTGGATGTGGCCAGCCGCATGGTCCTGGCACACAAGGTGGCCATCACGCTGGAAGCCTGCCACGCCAAGGAGATCATTGAGCAAGCCTTTGCACGCTACGGGTTACCGGAAATCGTGAATACCGACCAGGGCAGCCAGTTCACCGCAGAAGAGTTCACCAACGCTGTCCTGAGCCGTGGATGCAAGCTATCCATGGACGGCAAAGGTGCTTGGCGCGACAACGTGTTCGTCGAACGCCTGTGGCGATCGGTCAAATACGAGCGTGTTTACCTGCGGGCCTATGGCGCAGTTAGTGAAGCAAAGATTGACGTTGCCCAGTACATCGATTGGTACAACTGCGAACGGGTGCATTCAAGCATTGAGGACCGACCACCAGAGCAAGCCTATTGGGAGTTACTACCCAAGATCGCCCAGGCTGCATAAAATGAAAATCCCTGATGCGCCCCGAGTTGCCCACAGCTGTCGCCGTGCACAACTCTGCATCAATTCAACCCGCCCGCAGTATCTTTATCTCTTGGGGTAAATCTGTTCAGATAAGCGGAGCCACTTCTGCGCAGCCTAATGGTCATGCTTTGACAATATGGTCAGAGGTCAAGTTAACAACCACTTATTTGCTACAGTATTGGTGCCGATGTCAATTTGAAGAGGTATGCCGAAAAACGATGGCCAGTTCCTAGGCTGAATAATCAGTTATCTATGCGGGTTTGAGGCCATTAATAGTGAGATGGCAAACGTTAATTCGCAGCTAGATGCACTGGGACCGATAAAAGAAATACCTATTCAATCCATGAGAGAGAAGCAACACGAAGCATTTTTAGGTAGAGTCGCTCGAATGAAAGGCGATGTGGCATCCGTAAATCAGCAGCTTAATGTTCTCGAGGACATGGCTGGGTTAAAGTCCAAAAGGACAGGCTGAGTTAATCTAATTGAATCTATGCCTAAGGGCGCGCAGTCGGGTTTTGGCAAACATGATCAAATTGGCTTCGGGACTAACAGTCTGTTTAAAACCGACTTATTTTTCAATTTTCCTCATATTATTTAAGACATTGCGGCATAGATCAATATGAGCAGAGCTTTTTATGTTTTGTTGAGCGGATGCAAGCAGGGACTCAATCAATAAAGATGTCATTTCATTTTGATGGCGAGCCGCTGCGAGTGCACGCTGCAGTTCATGGATGAGTTTGTCTCTCGCATCTATTTCTCTGGTCAAAGGGTCCAAATGCTCAGAACGATGGCGACTCAACAGACCATCTACTGCCGATGAATTTTTAATCAAATAATTAGCATTGAAGTTTTGATATGCGAAGCTGTCGAGGCCAGGTGCTTGGGTAATTGACTCTTCCGTCAGGCGCTCAAAACCCATGTCCCATTTGCTGAACAATCGATTTTGAATTTTGATATTACTTAAGATCTTAAAGTCCTTGTGTCGGCTATCTGTTTTTATTTTTTCCAACAATTGCTCTACATCAGTAGACTCACCTTCAACACACTGTAAAAAGGTGCCGTTGCCATAAATCAACATTCCTGTTATCCCGCGAGGAGTGTTGTTTTTATGACAGTGATCCAACAGCTTGAGCAAGTCAATGGAGCTAAACGGGGAAGTTTCTTTGCTGATGTAGGTAATGCTGATCATGATTTGAGTCGAATAATTTTTGTGAAGATGAACAGATGTAATTGTCCCAAAGTGAAAATGAAAATCACAAAAAGTTCAAGCAGCACATGAGTTTGATTGAATCATTTGATGTTGAGGAATTTTCAATTCTAAATCTAATTTTATTACACAACTAAGGCACTTGCAATTCGAAAGTCCAAATGTTTGCGCGCTGCTTAGGCCAAAAACATACAATTTTTTCAAGCAGTATCACTTGCAGACAGCGATTGTTGACTGATGATTAAACACAATAGCTATTGATCACCAAAGAGACTATGCTTAGATTACGTGAGCAACCCGTTCACTTTCAAGGGGGTTTTATGACTCTTTGCCCAATTGCCTTAATGGCTACTTGCAAGAAATGTCCTGCGGTAGAAATTTGTCCTCTAAAAGAAGTACTGGGCGATCACAAGCCAGAGAGCCCTGCATCGGCTGCGAATGATGCATCTATAAAAGATAAATCAGCCAACTGACAGGGACAATTACTCATCATCAATCTTATTTGGTGATGACCACTAAAACACTGCAACGCGAATGCTCAATCATAGCCTTTGGAATTGAGCCCGCCCACCAACGCTCTAACCAATTGTCACGATGCTTGTGACCGAGCATGATTAAATCTGCGCTAATGCTATGCGAGTATTCAACTATCTTATCAACGGCGTCACCTTTTAGTAATTTTCCAGCAGCTTCAATCCCGGCTGTGTTGAGTTGTTCAACACCTTCATTGAGAATTTTCAAGCGCCTTTCTTCTTCTATTTTGGCGTCAGGTTCGGTTTGGAAAGAAGTCTCGTGACCCATCGAAATGGTTTCGTAGGGGACAACGGATAGCAAGTGAATCTTGGCATGTTGCCATTGAGAGATTTCTTTGCAGTTGAGAAGTGCCTGCTGACTTTCTAGCGACCCGTCGTAGGCCAGAATAATATTTTGATACATCTGATTTCTCCTTGGAAAATCTCATGCACAATTTCTAAATTAGGCGATTGCCAAAGCTATTTTGAATGCAGGAAATGCAAGAAGATATGGGGCATTCCCTTGCTAAGTTTCTATCCGGAAATATATCTTTGTAATTGTTCAATCATGGATTTCTGATAAGAAATCATTTCTTGGACCACATCTCCAATTGAAATTAAACCCATCACCTGTAAGTCATCAACGATAGGTAAGTGCCGGATGTGGTTGTCCGTCATGATTTGCATACATTGATCAATAGAGTGTTTTGTATCGATGGTGATGACCTTGGCGGTCATAACGTCGCTGACCTTGGTTTCGTTGCTACTCTTTCCTTTTAGGGCAACTTTGCGTGCATAGTCACGCTCAGAAAAAATACCTGCCAACGTTTGACCTTCCAATACCAATACAGCGCCTATGTTGTGCTGCGCCATGAGCACTAATGCTTCTCTCACAGTCGCGTTTGGACCGACAGAATAAATTGGCCTCTTGCTTTGGTCTAGGAATTGGCTGATGGTTTTCATAGCAGAGTCCTTCGCAAGTAGTTGACCTCAATTAAATGTATATAGATTTTGAAGCGAAGCAACATGTGTATTCCCTTGGTCAATTGCAACCATTGACTGGGTTGTTGTCGCCCACTGTGACTGACCAGGTGAGATCGCCTCAAACCCGCATAGACAACTGAGTTTCCAGCCCAAGGGTGGGCCGTCATTTTTTAGCATCAATGATCAAATTGACGTCGGCACTTACAGCCACTGTAAAAGATTCGAATACATAAGCTGATCTCCATAGAAGTTACAGCTAAAACTCTATACACTTTTTCAATTTGCCTCGAAAGGAAATTGGCACGACTCACAGCGATAGAAGTTTGGATTCTTTTTTAGGCGCTTGGGGCCAACCAGTTCAGCGCACTAAATGCACTTTCGGTTATGGGTTTAGGGTGAGTTGGCATCATCAACATGGTCTTACACTGCGGTTGATAATTCTGTTGGCATTGATGTTATGGTACAAAGGAGTTTATAAGCGGTCTTTATTTACAGCTTTCAATCATGTCCATCACCTGGAACCAAACCGCGATTGAGCGTATCGAATCGGATTTTTGCCGCAGCGCTGATACACACTTAATCGCCTTGCCACTGCCCGCGTGGGCAGCGCATGGAATTGATTTTTACCTGAAAGACGAGTCGACACACCCAACAGGTAGTTTGAAACATCGCTTGGCACGCTCTTTATTTCTATACGCGCTGTGCAATGGCTGGCTTAGAGAGGGCATGACTGTAGTGGAAGCATCCAGTGGTTCTACCGCTGTCAGCGAAGCATACTTTGCACGCTTAATTGGCCTGCCCTTTGTAGCTGTCATGCCACACAGCACATCGGTTGAAAAAGTGGCACAAATCCGTTTTTATGGCGGGGATTGCCACTTCGTTGATCATGCCAGCCAAGTCTATGCGCGTGCACAGCAATTGGCTGCTGAACGCGGAGGGCACTATATGGACCAATTCACCTATGCAGAACGTGCTACCGACTGGCGTGGTAACAACAATATCGCTCAGAGCATGTTTGATCAAATGACTTGTGAACGGCACCCCGTGCCGTGCTGGATCGTCGCAGCTGCTGGCACTGGAGGTACCAGCGCAACCATTGGCCGCTTTTTGCGATACAAGCGACACGCCACAAAATTGTGTGTGCCTGACCCAGAAGGTTCTGTCTTTGCTGCTTACCATGCCACAGGTGACGACACCCTAACGGCACCGGGTTCGAAGATTGAAGGCATAGGCAGGCCACGTGTGGAGCCCAGTTTTTTGCCCGCTTTGATCGACCAGATGCAGGTGGTTTCTAACACCGACTCAGTGGGTGCAATGCTTGCGCTGTCTGATGTGCTAGGTAGACGAGTTGGTCCATCCACCGGCACCAATTTGGTAGCCATGCTGCGCTTGGCAAAATCGATGCGAGAAGAAGGACAATGGGGCTCAATTTTGTCATTGCTTTGTGACAGTGGCGAGCGCTATCGGGGCAGTTACCATGACAGCGACTGGGCAGCACAGCATATGGGCGATGTGCAAAGCGCTAGTAAATACTGGACTGATGTGTTGAGCCAGACCAACATCCCTTGATAACTTGCACGTCAAGCGGTTGTTGTGTAGTCTGCTGAACACACTGTTGGTGCTTCGGGATAGATTGGCCGCGATGAGTTCTATGGAGTTTCCAGCCAGCAAAGATTCGACCGGCTGATTTTCTTCAGCTTGACTCCATCGTTTGTTGGCCATGATGGGCTTGGGAATTTGCGCGTCACGGTGCTCAGCGTCAGAAAGCTTCTGGATTGCAAAGCGCAATGTATATGGAATTTCTATCGAAAAAAAATTTGAACTTCTGAAGTGCCAACAGCTGCTTTTTCGTTTCGGAATTGTTCACTTAAATCTCCCGATGCAAAGTGCAGACCGCTACAACCTGCATGGAGAAAACTCCATATACTTTGACTGTTTCGAACGCCAGCTGATGCTTCGACTGGTCTTCAAAACACCCAAGCGTAAAGAGTCTTTACGCTTGATGTCCCATAAGTTCTAATTTCACGATAAAAATAATACTTTGTAATTCTACAATATACTACAACTATACTACTTTGACACTTCTGTAAGCGGCTAAGCTATTGATACATATAGAGAAAATGGCAGTTTGCCGGAGTCTTCACACGGCGGGGGTCGGGGGTTCAAGCCCCTCACCACGCACCAGTTCCAGTATTTCTTATATCAATCAAACACTTAGGTGTTTACGGGTATTTACTTTTTAGGTCATTTAGGTATGCTTCCCAAGGAAGCAAATTTTCAAAGACTCCTTTTTTAATACCTGGGAATGCTAGCTCCAGGTATTTCCTGATTGAAATTGGTTACAAAAATTCATATGCTCACACTGCTTGTGAGCAAGCGTTTTTAGCAAAGAATTCAAAGCAAATATCGATTGCTTCACTCTGAGGACTTGCTTATGCTCATACAAATGTGAGCATGTTGAATCATTTTGAAAACTGAGCCATTCAGAGGCGAATTCACGTCGAAATTTGAGCCACGTTAACCGCATGTTCTGCTTATTTTTTAGGCGGCCTTGATTTGCGCACTGTTGAACGAAAAGCTGGGGCAGACCCAGATCACGACGCAATGGTCTCGGTCGAGATCCATGTCCGGTGGAATCGCGCCGCGTTTGAGCCAATAGGCGGTGCGCAAGTTGGCTTCAACTGGGTTGGGATCGGGTGCAAGACTTCGACGCGCTGACAGGATTGATCTGGACCCAACCTTGCCGCACAGACGGCCGCTCGACACCACGCCAAGGGCACATCACCAGTAGAGACGCCAGACGCCTGCGACGCGCACGCCGTGGCCCTGCAGGGTGATGCGCCGATCGTCGGGCAGAAGA
>Ga0214921_10011602_pt1 | contig 10672 bp, 7 predicted proteins | sample LL1505_MetaG_FD_177992 | JGI IMG/M metagenome (GOLD analysis project Ga0214921, IMG submission 177992) | Freshwater microbial communities from Lake Lanier, Atlanta, Georgia, United States - LL-1505 | ecosystem: Environmental > Aquatic > Freshwater > Lake | place: USA: Georgia | collected 2015-05-28
TTCTTTTCTTCAATATATTTTTCAATATGTTTTTTATATTCATCCCCCAGAACATCATAATTATCCACATAATAAATAATTCGCTCAATTGAATTAACATAATTCTGTGCAAGCCGTTCTGATATATTAAGAACTTGTGCCACGAATTCCTCTGGATATTGGTCTCCAAATAAGTCTAATTCAGTGAGCCATTTTGCCTTATATGGTGTTGGTGCATTTTCCAATTTACCCCACTTCTGAACAATTTCCAATAATTTATCTAATACTTTTTGGTCAGTTCCTAAATAATCTTTTGCCACAATATAGAATTCCCGAGATTGTGCATTCTGGACAGGCTTAAAAAAATACATTTCCTTAAAATTAGTATATGTAATATAAATTAAATTCCATAATAACGGCAAATCTATAGGCGAAAGAATCTTATACAACATCATCCCTCTTACCGGCAATATATCCAAAATTGCCACATATGAAGCAAATGCCACAAATTCATACTTAGGATTACCCCATTCCAAACCACAATCACTCGTAATTAAATTAACTGGCGGTCTTTGGGCTACTTTTTTCTTATAATGCTTTATATTTCGCACTTGGGTAATATCCCCGGTTCCATCTGCACCCCAATCCCATCTTTCAGGATGTCGCTCTATTAATTGATATGTATCTTTAATTTTTGCAATTTTTGGATTAAGAGATTGTGAATGCCATTCAAAATTGCTATATTGAGTTTTAGTCCTAATATAATTATTAAGTGCATTAATGAATGTTCCAGGTGCCTCGCAAAGATGGAAGGAATGATATGTCCCCTTCTGGGATGTAGGAACAAGGTAACAATCAGTAATAATTTCATACATTTTCAACCAGGCTTGGGATATGGATTTATCTCCTAAACGTTGTTGAACCATTATATCGAGATTGGGAACATTTCGACGTTGCCCCTTACCTTTATAATAGCGGAATTGTTCTTTGAGTTGGTCATATAACCATGTTTGGTCTTTTTCGGGTTTAGTGAAATCACGACGGGAATCAATTAAACGTCCTACTTGTTCTAATTGATTGTTGGACGGGAATATTGGATTGAGAAGGGATATATTAGAACGTTTGAGGGAAGATTTTTTTGTTCTTCTGGAATATCTTAGAGATTGGGAATGTTTTTTTGTGGATTGGGAAAATATATCTCGGAAAATAGAACCTATAGTATCGCGTCGGGATAATGATTCCTTTGATTTGCGGGATTTAGTGCCAAACGTTTTTGATTTATTTTTTGATTTATTTTTTTGGGATTGTATTCTAGAATGAATTGTTTTGAGAATAGAAATCTTTTTGTGTTGGTTGGAGCAAGTTTTAGAATGTATTGATTGTAATCGAGGATTAAGAATAATTTTATTGGATATGTAAGTTTGATATGGTGTTTTGAATTTGTATAATATAGGTTCTTGGATTCCATACATTTCGGAAAGGATATTGCGAGAAATAAAGGAATCTATTTTAGTGGTATTGTATTTATCGAAGTATGGAATATCCCATTTTTTGCAGTAAAGAATACTGGAAGTTATTTGATTAGAACTAGGTGTTTTGATTATATTTTGTCCATTTGTTTCATCTAAATTATTAAGTAGATAAACAACCTTTTGAACAAATAACAATTTATCTAAATATATTTTATTATTGAAATCAATTATTTCCTTATATCTTTCAGCATATTGTTCCTTAGGAATATCAAGAAAACCAGAAATATATTTAAATCTTTTATTAATAGGTTCCATTGGTGTTATTATATTGTATTTTGCACGCAATTCTTTATCATAAACATTAAAATCTTGTGTATTATTGGGATATTCTTTTTTTAGTTCTTCTAGAATACTTTCTAAATTAGAAAGTTCTAATTCGGTAATGCCTTTATAATCTTTAAATACACCCATAATACCAGTATTTTTTGCAAGATTAGATATTTCGGGATAATAAAGATGGCTTTCATTAAAATATTTTTTAAGAATTAAATATATATCTGCAGTTTGCCTATATGCAACATTACCAAAATGCATTATAAAATCGCCACCACTTTTTGTATATTTTAATCCTACTAATGCACCAATAAAAATATTAATTGTATTATAGAAATTTTCAAACATATATATTTCATTTTTTATATAATAAACTGTATATACTATAAGATTGAAAGAATTATATAATTCTGGATGTAAATTTATTAAATTATACGTTGAATCTTCATAGAATTCAATATTAAATTTATAAATTTCCTGAATATTATTTATATTTTTCTTCCATTTTTCTGTAATTGTTTTATAATAATTTTCTTTTGAATTTGGAACAATACACGTAATATTATTTAATTTATAATTATTTAACTGTAATACTTCAACCGCAGCCACGTTATATCCAACATTTAAAATCTTATCATTTTCTTTTAAGGTATCTAATATATTATATAATTTTAATGTTTCATATAGGGAATAAAATTTATAACTAATTGGTGAATACAAATTGCTTTCTAGATTAATATATTTAGTTATATTGTATTTTTTATTTGTATCTTTTTTATTTAAAAAACTATAAGTTATTTCATCTGGTGAAACTAATAAATAATTATATATTTTTGTAAATATTTTATATGCATTTACACTACCTGCTAAATGTATTAAATGATAAACATCACAAAATTTATTATATACCCTAATATTATCTAATTTATTATCTAATTTATTGTCTAATGTATTTTCTAATGTATTTTCTAATGTATTTGTTAAATCTATATTTTTATTATAATATACTTTTATTGGATAATCTAAGGTTTTTGTGCCACCACTTTGTTGTTTAATACTAAATCCGCGTTTGCTTCTAGCAGTTGTTTTACCATAAGTATCATCCTTTGATAATGATATTTTTTTTAATAGCAATGATTCTAAAAATTTATTTTTATCCAGATTATCTTTTTTACTAAGAAACATTGTTTTATTATCTACATTAGAGATATAAAAAAATAATTCATTTTTTAATGATTTTAAATTAAAATCCTTCAATTCTTCAAATGTAACAGAATCACGAGCCAATATAGAACCATTATTAACTTGTTCGCAAGTATAATTTAATATTATAAATTTTGGTATTTCACCAGTAATATAATCAGTAAATTTACTTGTTTTATCATTATTTTTAAATATGAATAATGTCCAATTTCTAAATTCTTTAGTTTTATTATGAAAAAATTTTATATTTATAAAACCTATAAATTCTAGCATTGATACAGAAACAAAACAATTTGTATGTATTTGAGTTCCTCTAATATTTATTTCATAATTGTTTATAACATTCTTAATACCATTTTCAATACCATTTTTTGCAATATAATCACTTTCTCTACTAGATAAAATAAAACGCACCGGGGCAAATACATTATCATTTGAAATAGCACATCTATCATAATAAAAATTACTAAATATCGTCCAATTTACTAATGGATGACAATTTTTATTTACACCAAATATTAAATTATCATAAAGAAAAAACCTTTTATATGGCTTATATATTTGTGTATCTTCCCTAAATCCATATATAAATTGCCTTATTTTTTTATCTTCCAAACTAGATACAATATCCCATAATACATTATCATTATCATCAAAACACTTCTCAGGCAAAAAAGTTTTTAAAAATAATTTTTCTTTTGGACTACTTTCTATAAAATTTTTAAATTCTTCTAGATTAAATTTATCTTCTTTATCATAAAAATAATCTTCAACACCCCATAATGTATTTTTGCAATGTTCTTTAATTATCTCTTTATCTATTTTTATTACATTACCTGATTCAAGTTTGCTTTTTTGAAGTTGTAATAATTCTTCCAATTTAGTTTTTTCCCTTTGATATTCAGTTTCATAATATTCTTTTCTTTCTGGTTCTTTATCACTACTTTTAGAACAATTTTCCAAACCTTTAATTCGTTTTTTAATTGTTTCAATAAATTCTTTATCAGATTGTTCTTGAATATTTTTAATACCTAATTCTTTCTCTACTTTTTCATATAGTATATAACGTGTTATCCATAATAAATCTTCAAAAAAATATGGATATATTTGCCCTTCGTTAGTAGTATAATGTTTTCTTAATTTATTATTATTTTCTTTGTCTAATAATTTATCAATAAAATTTTCTTTATATATTTGCATTATTTTATCTAACTCACCGCTATATTTTTTATCAAAACAATGAAATGATAACACATCACCAGTATTATTTTCAAAATCTTTATTTATTATTTTAAATTCTGTTAGCATAAAATTTAGAAATGCTTCATATTCTGGTGTAGTTGAATCTAAATTATATATTGTTTTACGTTTTTCCGATACTTCAAATATAGGTTTCTTTATAGTAGATGGTCTTGTGTAGTGTCTACTTTTTCTAAAATTAGAAATCGGTTCCCTTACTAATATATTTTCTAATTCAGGTAAAAGTAATTTTTGTAATTCTTTTATTTTGACATCCATTATAAATTCTATTTATTACAAATATAAAAAATCTAACATTAAATTAAAATCCAAAACCAAAATTAAAAAAAAACAAATATAAAATCAACACGAAATTAAACAAAAATGCCCATAACTTTAGCAGATATAAATTCACCCGAAATATGGTTTGCCTTCTTCTGTGGATTATTCCTAATCGAAGCCTTTCTTTTACTAACCTTTAGAATGTTTCCCAATTTTTGGGGGGATACTATCAACATCTGGTATGACCAATTCGGCATCATTGCTATTATGCTAGATGTATTAATAGTTCTCATTGGATTCTGGATAACTCAATGGTTATATACTACTTTATTTGGCAAAGATTTTCAACTTTGGAAATTTATATTGCTATTCCTAGCAGTCCAGATTACACACGATTTATTATTTTATTTCTTAATCGTTAAAACATCTAAAGGGCGCAATGGTATTATTGACCTTATTAAAAAATATGGAAATAAACACGGAATAGGAACTATCGTCGGTGATTCTTTAATGGTTCTATTAGCAATATTAACTACGTATGGATTATTATCTCTAAACACATCTTTTGGAACCTATGTTATATGTTTATTGTGTAGTTTATATCTTATCGGATATTTATTGTATCAACGATGGGCATAAATTTTATCAATTACCGGAATAAATTATGAATAATTAAAATATGGCATATCTGGCGATAATTGCCAAATCATATATGCTACTTTTTTCTTAGTTTGTGCCTTAGACCCTGGATTATCAATTATTTCAGTTCGGGTTGGTTTAAATTGATTATAATAATCTATTAAATCCAAATTATGAGTTGTTAATGAAAGGTAGGTAATTCCAAGGGATTGATAATTATGCTTTGCATCTTCTAGAATAATATTCATTAAGCGGGTACCTTCCCCACCACCAGTAGAACATACTTTATGAATAAACATAAATCCACCATCCCGTTTATATAGTTTAACCGATATGTAGGCAATAATTTCCCGATTATTATGAACGTAGATTATTTTGTAATGATTATTTTTTTTCAAGGTTGCAAAATCTTTATAAGTTGCAATGTGAACTTTATATGATTGCCCTTTAGGTGTTTTCCCTTTGCAAAGTTTTTGAGAATGAGGTAATAGAGATTTAAAATGCTTGTATGAAGATTCATCTACTACATATGATGTTATTAGATTTTGATATTTATTATGTGGATTTGGATTTGTATTTGGTTTTAGATTTAGTTTTGGCTGCTGGGGTATAGTTTTTTTTGTCTTGCTAGAATGTTTTATTGAATGTTTTATTTGTGTAATCATTTTTAGTATAAATTTGTCTTATATTTGTGTTATATTTTTGTATATTTTATTATATATTTATATTTTATTGATATTTTTTTGATATACCTAATAATTTAGAATTTAGAATTTAGAAGTAATATAGAAAATGTAGATAATATAGATAATGTATAAAGTATTAGAGAATAAATTTATGATTTGCTAGAATAAATTTACTAATAAATTCTATTTCATTTTCTTTCTCAGCATCTTTATAACTAAATAATGACATTAAATTCTCTTTAAAATATTTTAATTCGCTTTCTAAATTATCAATTTTTTCTTCTTTCATATTTTTAGTTAATCCAAAATCTGATATATAAAATTCGATTTTACCATTGCGTTTATTAACTAATATATTGCCACCATGCAAATCATTATGAAGGAACCCGTGTTCGTGCATTTTTTTTAATTTAGTAATCAAATTTGTAATTATATTTTCTGGTAATTTTTTAATATTATTTTTTTCAATATAATCATAAAAAGAACCTTGATTCATATATTCCAATACAAAATAATAAGTTAATCTACCATCAACTTTACAAGAATAAACATCAAACAATTTGGGACCGATACCTAATTCACCCATTTTTCGTGTAATCTCAGCTTCACGTTCTAATGATTCTACAGTGGTTTTAAAATCTTCATTCATATTCATAAAGTGATTATCATCTTGCTTATCCAAATTTATAACTTTGATTGCATATTTATATTTTTTACCACTAGTTTTAATAACATCACCAAACGCACCACTTCCTGCATTTACCACTTTATTTTTATAATTATATTCGGCTTTAATACAAGAATTTAGATTATTATAATCAAGTGGTATATATTCAGGAATTTTTTTAGAAACCATATTTTTATTCATTTTTTTTATATTTTTAATAACACCGGCAATTATATTTTTTAGATATAGAAAATTATGTTTCTGCTCTTTATATAATTCCATATTCTCTAATTTAGCTATTTCCTCATCTAGTTTTAACTTTTTTATATCTGTTAGTTTTTCTTTAACTATTTTATGTATCATTGATAAATCAATAATATTTTCTATAATATTTTCTTTTGTATTCTTGCTTATAGAATCAATATTTGTTTTTTTACTAACACCGGTAATAGATTTTTGTGTCTTAGTAGTCTTAGTATTTTTCTTAGTATTTTTTTTGGTTTTATTAGAATATTTCATTTTGAATTAATTATTTTATTAGATATCTATTAGATATTTTTTTACTATTTTTTTAGTATATTTCATTTTGGCTTATATTCTAATACCAACTGAATTAATTAGTTTTGGATTAATATAAACTTTCCCGCCATTTTTCATAATATTTTCGTTAAATGAAACATGTTCACATACTTCATTATTATCTTTTCCGCCATCATATATACTATTTGCTAAATATTTAGTTTTATATATTCCTAAACCACCAAATGCTGATTTAACTAATATTGGTTTCTCATTTTCATCAATATGTTTATATCTATCATTAACACAAATTTGCTCACCTTTTTTTTCTTTATATACACATTCCCAACAATCAAATGGCATCCAATCATCATATGTTCTTAAAGCCCATAAATCATAATATTTATCAGATTGATTTGCAGTCATTGCACCCCAATCAATATTTGTAATATGCAAAGTAGATAAGAATGCATCTTTTGATAACTTATCATTGACATCATCTAAATCCATAACAACTATATATTCTGTATTTAATTCCAATGCTTTTTTCATTACTATATTTCGTCCCCAAGCAATTCTTTGCGTCCTCAAACCAGGTAAACTTTTTTCCGTTATTATTTCAACATTTACATTTTTACGTGCCCAATCCTGCAATATTTCTAGAGTTTTATCATTACTATCATTTTCATATATAATAACATTACTTTTTTGAAAACAATTACATATCATTTGTATTTTATTTAATGTTGTAGGTAAAAAATTTTCTATATTTCTTGCAGTACCTACTACCACTACTGATGAAAAAAGTTTATCTTCTGATATATTTATATTATTAGAATCTGACTCGAAATTTTCATTTCCAAATCCATATGAATTTCTATATGAATTATTACCCACAAATAAAACTATTAAAATTAATACTGCAATAAATATTGTAACTAGCACTATTAATAATTTTTTATTTTTTTGTAAATTTGAAATAGTATTTTTAATTGAATACATTCAATATTAGTATTTATTAGTATTAATTATTAGTATTAATTATTAGTATTAATTATTATTATTTAATGAGAAAATAACCAAAAATAGAAATTCATTCATAAAATAACATAACTAAACAATCTTACAATTTCATCTTTATCTAATTCTAGCTTACCTCTTTTATATCCATCCATTAAAAAAATGACAGCATTTTTTACTAATTCATTATTTTCTAGTATTGAAATATCTTTCATAACATTTGGTAAAAATACATTCAATGTAATATATTTAGATTCTGGTGTATTAAATCCTGTAAAATTCGAAATAACATACTGATAATCACCAAAATAGAAATCGAACAATGAATTTTGCTTTTCTAAATTACAATATTCAAAATATACCTGTAAAAATATTTGCTCATCATTATGACCATATCCTAGAGATATAGTATCTTTTACACATTGAATACATAATTCCATAAACTTTAATAAATTTATTGCAGAACCACTGAAAAATGTACCTGCAATGCCACATCGACCGTACATATGATAATATGTTTCTAGATTAAGTGTTTCGGCTTTAGATGTATAATTTATAAAGCACATCCTAACCTTTTCACGCTTATTGAAAATAATATCATTGGAAACAGAACGTAATGAGTCCATATTAGAATATTGACTTGCTACTAATCCAAAATCTACCCAACCATAATATAATGAATCAAAGATATTCTTATTTATTGCATCTCGAACCATAGTAAATTTACTACTAGTAATAATTAGATATTCTGGAGTATTACGGGGGTCAGCCCGAGGACGCCTTTTTCTATTCTCTATTACTTTTGGTAAATAGGAATAAAATTCAATATCTTCAAACTTCTTTACTACATAGTGAGTCAGATAGCCATATTTATCACGTTCTTCTTTAATACGTGGATATGTATGTGGTTCGCAAAATATTACTAATGGACTGGAAATCTTTAGAGTAAATTTGGATGCTCTTTCTAGATAAACATCAAAATTTCTACCAGTATTAGGTAATTCGAAATACCCAGTTACATAAGTTATTTGTGTCATTTCTTATATATTTATATTTTGTATGTTTTTGTATGTTATTGTATGTTATTGTATGTTATTGTATGTTTTATTATTCTAGTTATCAAATAATTTTAAGTTAATAAAAAATGCAATTGCAAAGTATATTTTTTAATCATATTTCCAATTATATTTCCAATCATATTTTCTAATTAAATATATAATAAATATCAAATATATTTTCAAAAGATTTTTTTACTATCTGCTAGAATACTTTTCCAAAAAAGAAACAGAAAAAGAACAAAATAATAAAATGAAATCATCTTTTATAAATATAATCTTAATAATCTGCCTAATTGTTATTGCCGTTCTACTTACTATTCTTATTATGAAACGCAATACACCTAAACCAGAAATAGTTAATTCTACCAATTCTACAATTGCCCAGCAATTATTATCTGCATCCGATCAATATATTGCAGAAAGCCCATATTATTATGATAGTGGATATTGGCTAGACCCCCGATATTGGTGGTATGGTGATGATTATTATCGTCGCCATCATAATAATAACTATAATCATAATCATAATTATAATCATAATTATAATCATAATCAACCAACTCAACCACCACATCCAACTATTCCCGGAACACATCCTACTATGCCTGTAGTGCAACCAACATTAGGGCAAATTGCACCAACTATTGGAAACAGATTACCACGACAGCAATTAATTGCACCATCCGAAGATTCTGTTTTTCCATTACCTACTCTTGCTAGCCCAATACATAATTTACCCGAACAAATACATTTAGAATCGGATTTACCTGTATTTGCACCCCCGATACCTCAGCCACCTATAGAAATGACAAATCATAGATTGCCTATTGTTGATTCAGTCGATAATGGTTCTACTATGCCTGATAATAGACCTGCACCTGTAGATATCCAAGCATCGCAAAATATTGGAATGAGTGGCAATAATTCTATCCACGTGCCAGAAATCCAACCTGTAATTGCAATGCAACATTAAGTATTTTTACGAAATTTATTTTTTCTAGTTTTTGTTTATGTCCAAAATATGTCTAAAATATGTCTAAAATATGTCTAAAATATATAATTTGTATTAAATTATGTTTAAGCCTAAAAATATATAAATGAAAACAATGTATAATATATTTACCACATTAAAAAAAATAAAACAAAACATAAAACAAAACATAAAACAAAACATAAAACAAAACATAAAACAAAACATAAAACAAAACATAAAACAAAACATAAAACAAAACATAAAACAAAACAAAAATAATAAAAATAATAAATAAAAATGAAAATCTTCGTTTTGCATTATTCTAAATTAACGGAAAGAAAGCAAAATATTTTACAACAATTTGCAAAATATAACATTACTGTTGGGTAAAAATGTATAAAATGTATTAAATGTATAAATTAAATACATTACTAACATATAATTTTTTTATTATTTTAATAAATTCGTTTATTTTGTAATTTAAAAATATTACTATTTTACAAAAGTAATATAAATGTCATGTCTTGGGTTAAAGCAAAAAAGGCAAAAGAATATTACTCTATTACATCTCCAACCCTTAGACACTGGGCAAACATCAACAA
>Ga0214921_10011603_pt1 | contig 10672 bp, 10 predicted proteins | sample LL1505_MetaG_FD_177992 | JGI IMG/M metagenome (GOLD analysis project Ga0214921, IMG submission 177992) | Freshwater microbial communities from Lake Lanier, Atlanta, Georgia, United States - LL-1505 | ecosystem: Environmental > Aquatic > Freshwater > Lake | place: USA: Georgia | collected...
GATGGCAGCGCATTACGGCACCCCCATGGCCACCAAATTGCTGTTGGAAGAGGGCGCTGACCCGCGTATTCAAAACCAGTTGGGCATCAATGCTTTGGAATTTGCTCGTAAGGCCAACAAGCCTGAATCAGCGCAATACATAGAGGCTTTTCAAGCCGCTTGGAACCAAAAATACCCTAAAAATCCTTGATATTCAGGGAGCGCTGCGGCTTAAGACCACCGCACCACGCAACTGACCTGGCTGGTAGTTCACCGCCTTGTCATTGGGGTACAGCTCGCTGAGTTTGGCTTTGACTTCAGGGCTGATTTGGTCAGAACCGCCATGGCAAGCCATGCACATGGGCTGCATCACGATGGGCTTGGCGAAATGAAATTCCTTGCTGCCATCAGGCTTGACCACCGTTTCGGAAAACTCCATGTCTGCGGGTTTGTCGCCACGGGCCAAAGCCGCATCAAACTGGGCTAAGGCCTTTGCTTGCCAGTCGTTGGGCACGCCCATGACAGGGTTTCTGGCGCGTGTGCCCACACGGCTGAGCTTGACTTGGTTTTGTGCTGACACACGACCTGCGATCTCAGGTGCTTGCGTGTTGCACACACCAATAGCGTTGACTGCGCCGCCATCCGCCATGGCGGACTGAAGTTTTTGTCCTAGCTCTTTGAGCATGCCTAGGCTGGTTGCGCGGCTTTGGCTGAGCAAGTCGCTGTCTTGGGCTTGAGCGGCTGAAAAACCAATGAAACACAGGGCAGAAAGGATATGGGTAAGTTTCACGCGGTTCATTGGGAATACCTGTTTATTGGTTAACATAATATACATCGTATTAAATCAAAGAAAGCTCAAGGTTTAAGTGTTAACAAGCTTGCTTGGGATGGTGGGTTCATTTGCAAAGGTCTGTATTGACCGTTTGCCCATTCATGCGACATGTCTTTGTAGTGCTCGGAACCAATCACGCCGCTTTGGCCAGTTTGGTAAATGAACAAAGAGTTTTGCAAATCACTCAAGTCATAGATAGCTCGCATGGACGGCGCATGCCGACTGGCAAAGGGTTCATGGGCTTCATTTAACCAATAAGTGCCGACATTGACAGTGAATGGGTCTCCTGGGCTGGGTTCCACAACATCCAACCATTTCGCCAAAAACGGCGACTGACCTAAAGGCCGGTGGCTGCTGATGGCCATATGCGCCTTGCCCCATTGCCAGTTCGCCACATCTTTGCCTTGCGCCTTCGACAAACGGTCCAAAGCACGGGTGAAAGCTTCGCTGGCTTGGTCCGCGCAGGACTTAGGCGAACACCAATAGCCGTCTTGCTTGGCCAGGGTATCTTCCAAAAAGCTGCGGAAATGGCGCTTGCCGTACTGAGTCTTAAAAAGCTCCTTGCCCAATTGGGGTTCAACCAAAGCACGGGTCAATTCATCGGCCCAATAAGCAAAAATCAGCGGCGCAGCACCCTCGGTCTTCATTTCACCGTTGAAACTTTGCAATACCTTCATGGCGGCAGGTGCCAAGGCATGGCTGGATTGAGCGGCCAAAAGATGAGGCATCAAGCGCTGGGTCGACAAAGACAAAACATCGTTTTGCATGGTTTTCATGCTCTGGATATCGTGTTGGGGCTTGGCCTCGATCATCTGGGTGATGCGGTCCATGCGGTGCGGTGCTACCCAATCCTGCCCCAAGAAATGCTTGTAACCCTCAGGGGTGATGCGTTGGTTAGCAGTGGCAATCCAGCCCTTTAGACCTTGATCTTCAGGGGTTTGCTCCATGGGCAACCAGCCAGCCCAATCGTATTTGGCGTCCCATCCAGGCGCGGGAGACATACCCATCAAATCATTTTCAGGGTGGCGAAGAGGCACTTTGCCGATGGCTTTGTAAGCAATACGGCCTTGGTCATCAGCCACCACCACGTTTTGCATGGGCGAGTGGTAGTCCTTGAACGCATCTAAAAAATCGCTAACAGTGTCGGCACGACTGCCACGAATGCCCGCCATCAAGGTGCGGTTGTCCTCATCCAAAGCTGCCCAGCGCAAAGCCAAGACAAATTTGCTGGTATCAATGATGTCAGCGTGAGCGCTTTGCGCATCACTCAATACCGGGCCATGGCGGGTGCTGCGCACCGTGTGAACCACATCGGGCTTGCCTTTGACGCGGATGGTTTCTTGGCGGGTCACAAACGCCTGCCAGCCCTCAGGTGTTTGGTACTGCAAGGGGTTGCTAGGGTTGATTTTTTCCAAATAGAGGTCTTGCACATCGGGGCCGGTATTGGTGAAACCCCAGGCCACATGGCTGTTGTGGCCCAAGACCACCAAGGGCATGCCGGGCAAAGTGGCACCAATGACGTTTTGATCAGGTGACTTCAGGTGGGCATAAAACCAAATAGCCGGTGTGCCCAAGCCCAGATGTGGGTCGTTGGCCAGCAAAGGCTTACCCGAAGCGGTGCGTTCACCCGAAATCACCCAGTTATTGCTGCCCTTGCCTTCCACCAAACCAGGCTCGCCTAAAAATGGGACGGCCAAACTGGCGTGACTGCTTGAAACTGCTTTACTTGAAGTACTTACCTTATTGGAATACACCCCCAGCTCTTTGTACAACTTGGCCAAATCAACCGAGGTGGCGGGTGCTTCGCCAGGGTAGCCGGAGTACAACTCCCACAAGCGTTGGGTATCCAGCACTTTGGCAACGCTTAAGCGGGAAATTTCTTGGCCCCAGTTACCGCCTAAATCCAGCGCCATCATTAATGCCCATCCCACGCTGTCTGCTGGCTCCCACGCCACGCCGCTGCGGCCACCTGGCTTGGTGCCCAGGAGCAAGAATTCGGGTGACAAGGTTTGAGTCCCTGAAGAGTAAAACGCTTGAATGCCCTTGCTGTAAGCCTGCAAGATGGCTTTCACGTCATCGGGGTAAGCGGCATATTGCTTTTGTGCCGCTTGGTAAATGCCCAAGGTGCGCAGCAATTTGTCCACCGGCAAAGCGGCTTCGCCCAAAATCTCTGCCAATTCGCCGTGCATGATGCGGCGATTGAACTCGAGTTGCCAACCGCGTTCTTGGGCATGGGTAAAACCCAGCGCAAAAGCGGTGTCGGTCGTCGAATCTCCCTCGATATGCACCACTCCGGCACCATCACGTGAAACTTTCACGGGGGACTTCAAGCCTGAAACTCGCAAAGTGCCCTCATGCTGAGGCTGCGCTCTCATCAGATACACACCAACAGCACCCAACACCACCAGCACCAAGGCCAACAAGCCCCCTGCCCCCCACAGCAAACGCGTCTTCATGCTTTGGCCGCCACAGGGAATTGCATGGCCTTGTATTCCAAGAACTCTTCCAAGCCATAGCGACCGTTTTCACGGCCATTACCGGATTGTTTGTAGCCGCCAAAAGGCGCGTTGCCGTTGAACGGACCGCCGTTGATGTCGACTTGCCCCGTGCGAATTTGTCTGGCCACCGCCACCGCATGGTCAAGGTCGACACTCCACACGCCACCGCCCAAACCGTAAATCGTGTCATTGGCGATGTGAATCGCTTCCTCTTCGGTGTCATAGGTCAGGATGACTAGCACAGGACCGAAAATTTCTTCACGAGCCAAGGTGTCGTTTGGTTTCACACGCAACACCGTGGGATGCACGAAATAGCCTTTGTCAAACGCGGGTTTGTCGGGGCCGCCTGCGATAAGTTCTGCGCCCTCCTCCAAACCTTGTCGGATAAAACCCAGCACGCGTTCACGTTGCGATGCACTGACCAAGGGGCCTAAGCGGCTGTTTTCATCCAAGCTGGCACCTAAAGTGAATTTGGCGATGGTGGCTTGCACCAAGGCTTTGACTTCGTCGTAACGCTTGGCGGGCACCAACATGCGGGTATGGGCAGAACAGGTTTGACCGCTGTTGAGCAAACAAGCGCCAATCGTGCCTTTGACAGCCGCCGCCAAATCGGCGTCGGGCAAGATCACGCTGGCAGATTTGCCCCCCAATTCCAGCGTGACACGCTTGACGGTGGCGGCGGCCAATTCAGCCACCCGTTTGCCCGCACGGGTAGACCCAGTGAAACTGACCATGTCCACTTCGGGGTGGCTGGCCAGCACTTCGCCGACCACAGGCCCCAAGCCATTGACCAGGTTGAACACGCCTGCAGGCAGGCCTGCGGCATGGATGATGTCGGCCAATATCATGGCATTGACGGGGGCGATTTCGCTGGGCTTTAACACTACGGTGCAACCCGCTGCCAGCGCGGGTGCTACTTTTAAAGTGATTTGGTTGAGCGGGAAATTCCAAGGGGTGATGCAGCCAACCACGCCAATCGGTTCACGAACCACCAGCGAATTGCCCACCTGCTCTTGCCAATGAAAGGCACGGGCAGCTTTGGCGGCGTTGCCCCAGTTGAAGATGGGGCCACCAACCTGAATCATCTTGGCCATCTTGATGGGCATGCCCACCTCACGGGCAATGGCAGTGCCCATTTCTTCTGTGCGAGCTTTCAGGCCAGCAACGATTTTGTCTATATATACACAGCGCTCTTCCACACTGAGCGCAGACCATGCAGGAAAAGCCGCCCGTGCGGCCAACACGGCCTGGGTGGCTTCTTCTGCCGTGCCTTGGGGAACGGTTGCCATGACCTCTTCGGTGGTGGAGTCGTGTACCTCAAACACCGCGGGGTTGTGGGCCTTGTGCCAAGCGCCGTTGATGTAGTGGCTGTCGTAAGTGGTCATGCAAACTCCGGTGTGTCAATAAGAAAAAATTAGATTGTAGGCAGGCGCTATGACAAAGCCTGCACCACTTCCTCGCCCAGCGCCAAACAGCTGGTCAACCCCGGCGACTCGATGCCAAACAGGTTCACCAAGCCAGGCAGACCATGCACAGCGGGACCTTGCACCACAAAGTCTGCTGCGGGTGAATCGGGTCCGACGATTTTCGGGCGGATACCTGCATATGCCGGTTGCAAGGCATTGTCTGGCAGGCCTGGCCAGTAGCGGCGTATCTCGTCGGCAAAGGGCGCGACACGTTCGGGGTGGACGGTGTAGTCGTCCGGCGCATCTACCCATTCCACATCAGGGCCAAACTTGGCCTGCTTACCCATGTCCAAGGTCAGGTGAACGCCTAAGCCTGCTTCGCTGGGTAAGGGGTAAATCAGGTGGGAAAACGGCGATTTACCTGTCAAAGAAAAATAATTGCCTTTGGCGTAAAACGCTTTGGGCACGTGATGGGCAGCCAAACCCTCAAAGCGTTGTGCCAACAAGGGCGCATCCAGTCCCGCACAGTTAACCAGCACAGGTGTCTGTAGCCGGGTGCCGTCTTCCGTCACGACCTCCCAACCTTGGTCTGTGGGATGGGCGCTTTGCACACGGGTGTGCAAAACCACCATGCCGCCTGCGTTTTCCACATCGGCTTGCAAGCTCAGCATCAACGCATGGCTGTCGACCAAACCGGTGCGGGGTGAATAGAGGGCCGCCACACAAGACAGTGCCGGTTCCATGGCCAAAGCCTGTTCGGCGTCTAACCATGTTAATTCGACGCCATTGGCCAAGGCCTTGGCCTGCAAGGTTTTCAAGGCTGGCAGTTGATCGGGGGAGGAAGCCACGATCAGTTTGCCGCACAACCAAAACGGCAAACCACGCTCTTGCAAATAATCGGTCAGCAAGGCATGGCCTTGCACACACAGCTTGGCTTTCAGAGAGCCAGCAGGGTAATAAATCCCCGCGTGCAAGACCTCGCTGTTGCGCGAACTGGTGCCGGTACCGATGGCGTCCGCGCCTTCCAACACCCACACGTTGGTGCCAGGCGACTGCAAAGCCAAAGCTCTGGCCACCGCCAAACCGACCACCCCAGCGCCTATGACGATGGCATCAGTGTCCATGGTGAGGGTGGGCCCACAACAAAAATGCTTCGCGGCCTTCACGCAGCAAGGTGACGGGTTTTCCAACCGGCAGGCACAGCTTGGTAGGAACATGGCCAAAAGGCAAACCGGTCAGCACCGGTGTTTTGATCTGTGCGCGCAACCAATCCACCACGGTTTGCAGCTTGAAACCTTTGTCGTGGGGGGTGAGCTTGTAATCGGTGAAAGCCCCCAACACGATGGCTTTTTGCTGCACCAACACGCCTGCATGCAGCAATTGGGTCAGCATGCGCTCGAGGCGGTAGGGGTGTTCTGCCACGTCCTCCAAAAACAGCACGCCACCTTGAACCTCTGGGAAATAAGGCGTGCCAACCAAGCTGCACAACACACTCAAATTGCCACCCCACAAGGTGGCGTTTTCTGCTAGCAGGTTTTTCTTGGGCAACTGTTCAAGGTCTTTAGAGGGCAGTTTCCAGCCCGCACCCTCGCCTCGCCCTTGGCACATGTCCTCAAAACACGCCAAGGTGATGTCGTCCATGTCTGCGCGACCAAAGTCGGCGCAAGCGTGGGGGCCTGCCCAGGTGGAGGCACCGGTCTTGGCCAGCAAAGCCAGTTGCAAAGCGGTGAAGTCGCTGTGGCCTACCCATTGCGTTCCATGCTTGATGGACGCTGCGATGGCTTTGTAGGGCAAGCGCTTCACGATACGCGTGAGGCCATAGCCTCCACGGGTGAGCATCACCACATCTGCGCCACTGGCCGCAGCACGAGACACCGCCAACACACGGGCGTCATCGTCGCCAGCAAAGCGTTGCTCGGTGCTCAAAGCGTCAGGGTCTAACTCCACATCGTGGCCAAGTTGCTTCAAACGCTTGACGCCCAGTCGCAAAGCGGCCTTGTCACGCACCGCGCCAGAGGGGGAAATCAGGTAAATATGCATAGCGGGTTCAATGCTCAAAAGCCACAGCCACAAAGGCGCATAGTCTAGAGGGTGTCTGCCGCCAATGCCTTGATGGCCGCCTGGGCAATCACTTCGCCATGCTCTTGCACAAAATGACCCGCTTGAGGCAACACCATGGGTTCGGGGCAGTGGCGAATGTGTTCACGCAAAGCCTGCATCACCTCCACGCCCAAAACAGGGTCTTGCGCACCAACCGCCATGAAGCTTTTACCGGTCCATTCATGCTGCCAAAAGGATTGGGCTTGGCGCGAAATATCTGCACCTTCGCTGTATTCGAACTCCGGCACCATGGGCGGAAAAGCCCGCAAAGCTGCTCGGTGACCTGCATCGGGAAATGGCGCGTTGTAGGCAGCGCACTCGGCTTCAGACATCTGCGGATTGCCTCTGCCAAATAAGCGCCCCAAATCAAACAGGGGTTTGTCAGCGCACATCTGACGCCATGCCAAAAAGCCAGGGCTCAAAGCTTGGTGAGCAGTCGCCAAGGTGGTGTTCATCACCAGCAAACCTTGGTAGCGCTCGGGTGCCGCCATGGGCAGGGTCAGGCCCAAGATGCCACCCCAGTCTTGCACCACCAAGTGGATGCCTTGCAAATCCAACGCGTCGACAAACTCCAGCAACACTTGACGGTGCCAGCCAAAACGGTGGGCGCTGTCTTTTTTGGGTTTGTCGCTCTTGCCAAAACCCGGCATATCAGGTGCCACCACACGGTGGCCAGCAGCCAAAAACACAGGAATCATCTTGCGGTAAAGGTAACTCCAGGCGGGGTTGCCATGCAAACACAGCCAAGTTACTGCTGCTTCCTTGGGGCCTTCGTCAAGGTAGTGCAGTCGCAGTCCGTTCAGGCTGGGCAAATTGCTCAGGTAGTGGGGCTGCCATGGGTAGTCGGGAATGTCTGCAAAGCAAGCATCGGGGGTGCGCAGGGCATCGTCACGCAAAGGCGTGGGCGCATATTGTTTGTGCAGTGCTCTTTGGGCTTTGAAAAAATCTTGGAGCAAATGGCTAGCCTCGTCGGCCATGACACCGCCTTGGTGGTGGGTGTGGTGGTTCAACTGGGGGTTGGCAAACAAATCCACCACCGAGCCAGCTGCACCTGTCTTGGGTTCTGTCGCGCCCCAGACCACCCGCTTTAGCCGTGAATGCATCATGGCACCTACGCACATGGCACAAGGCTCCAAGGTCACATACAAACTGCAGTCCTCAAGGCGGTAATTTCCCAAGGCCGAGGCCGCTGCACGCAGCGCCAACACTTCTGCATGCGCGGTGGGGTCGTGGTGTGCGATGGGTGCGTTGTGGGCCGCTGCAATCACCTTGCCTTGGTGAACAACCACTGCACCGACAGGCACTTCACCCAAGTCTTGCGCCAGTTTGGCTTGCGCCAAAGCCTGTTGCATGAAATATTCATCATCCATGCGTCACAATGTAACGCATGCGTTCAGGTTTTTTGTTGATGTTTCTTGCTATGTGGAACTTGCTGGCGACACCCCAGCTTGCTTGGGCTGCCAAGCAGCAACCACAGCTCCTGTATGTCACCCAAGCCAACTGCAAGCTGATTCGCGGCTACAGCCGCAACGACTTGGCAGGTGTGGCCAAGGCGTTCGGAGTCCCCGTTGACAAGGTCAGCTTCGTCAAAGCCGAATGGAGCAAAGGGCCTGAGGGTAGGCCGCAATGCAATATGGTGTTTAATACCCCCAAGGGACGCACGGTTTGTGCCGTGTTCAATATTTTGAAAACAGACTTTATCTTTGGCCAAGCGGTACCGGTCAAAGGAAACCCCGCAATTTGCTTGGCTCCATCGATTAGCCCCAAGCAGTGATCAAACGCATACCTACCAGCGTTTGGATTCTTGGCTTATTTCACACAATAAAAATTGACTGGTGCAAATTGCACCTCGGCATGCGAGCGGACAGGCGTTGGGTTACGCGTGTCTGGCGAAAGCACCTGTCTGTCGGGCAAGGCCCAGAACAGATGGTTCAGTGAGACCCCGCCGTTCCAGTCACCCAAGATAGATAAATACTCGTACTCATTTTCTGTGGGTAAGCGAGCTTGCACCATTTGGCAAGCCTGCTTGGCAATACTGGGATTAGGCGCTTGGTTGATGGATGAGCCGGGTGCGCCCACCAACACCAAGATGCGGTTACCCATGATGACCATGCTGGGGAAGCTGGTCTTTTGAAAATGCATCACCATTTGCGCAGCGATTTTTCGCATCACCGTCTCAGGCTTGCCAACGTCTTGGAAGCTGACCGACTCGCCTTTAGGCAAGACGACATGGAGGGTGACCAATACATTACCTTTGCAACCCGGCGAATAACTGTAGGTGCCCCAAACAAAACCTTTCACCTTGCTCAACAAAGCAATATCTTTGGAGTCAAAGCGCTGGTTTTTTCGCAAGCTGTCCAAAATCTCATCGTGGCTTGCAGGATTGGCGAACTCTAAACGGGTGTTTTGCGGGTTGATATTGCGAGACAGCGAATTGATAGAGGCTTTCAGGGTCGCCTCTAAGGTGATGTCCATGCCGAAACCTTCGGTGGCCATGGCTTTGTTTTTGTCCACCAAGGCATCCATTTTTTGAATCGAGTAAGCCGCTTCGGGCGCATTCACACCTAAAGCGATCAAACCCGTCAATTGCTCTAAGGCTTGGTTCACCAGTTCTTTGCGTGAGCTGCCGTAGGCATCTTGGAATTGACACAGGTCTTGGCCGCGCAAAAAAAAGATGGTCGGCCACAAGGTCAGTTTTTCTACCGCCCATGCAGGGGGAACACATTGCATCAGCATGATGAACACACAGATGGCGGTGCCGCTTGGCCGCCTGATGACATTCATACGCAAACTTTGTCCATGGTTGTTGTATGGATCAGCATAGGTGTCTTCCAATTCAACAGATTGATCTGTATCAATCTTGTCAGTGATTGAAGAGCTATCAGTCTCGTTGGTAATTCAGCAGACTGCCTCTGTAGGGTGTTGAGTCATGCAAGGGCAACACGATATCGCTGCGACTCAAACCAAAACCGTGAACAGCCATGCGCTTATTGAACGCACTGCGTTGGCCTCTGTTGGGGTCAATGATCAGCACTTGGGCATGACTTGCAGCGTGTCGCTGAATGAAGTCGGCAAGTTGTGCAGGGTGGTCTCTCTCGTAGAGCACATCGCTGCCAATGATGAGATCGAATTCACCCAACTGCGGGTTCTCACGTGCCCAATGACCGCTTTGGTAGGCCATCACGGGCAAAGCGTTCAAACGTAAATTGGCGCTTAAAAAACGCTGCGTGTAGGGATGACAGTCGGAGGCGGTGATATTTCCCAAACGCCGGTGAATCACCAAACTGGCCAAGGCCAAGCCGCAACCAATTTCGAGTATTCGTAAATTATGTAAAGGCCATGTTTGCATCAGATCGGCCATTTTTTGCGCCGAGGGCCACACCAAACCAAACAAAGGCCAGGTGGCGGAAGACACACCCAAAGCCAAGGCTTCACCCAAAGGGTCATGCCATTGTTGTTTATCTAGCAGTGAGCGAATATTTAAATCTGCGCCACCTGCGACAGCAACAGTTTCTCGCTTGACAAAATAGCCCAACCCGCTTGAACCGGTTGGGCTGGAAGTCAAAATCGACGTTTTCTGGGACCGCTGGGTCCTTTGCCTTCGATGTGACGGAATGTGATGCGACCCTTGGTCATGTCATAGGGAGAGAGCTCCAATGTGACCTTGTCGCCCGCCAAAATGCGAATGTGGTGCATCCGCATCTTGCCAGCGGTGTAGGCCACGAGTTCGTGGCCGTTGTCCAAAGTGACACGGTAACGCGAGTCGGGAAGCACCTCGCGCACCATGCCGGACATTTCCAGCATTTCTTCTTTGGACATCTTCCGGCCTAAAGCGTCTGGCGCTTAATCGGCGGATT
>Ga0214921_10011604_pt1 | contig 10671 bp, 9 predicted proteins | sample LL1505_MetaG_FD_177992 | JGI IMG/M metagenome (GOLD analysis project Ga0214921, IMG submission 177992) | Freshwater microbial communities from Lake Lanier, Atlanta, Georgia, United States - LL-1505 | ecosystem: Environmental > Aquatic > Freshwater > Lake | place: USA: Georgia | collected 2015-05-28
ATGATGTAAGAGTTGGTCTAGTTATACCTAATATTTTTAATACTTCTTCAGATTTCATATTATTAAATAATATATCTTTTATTTTTAAATATAATTTTAATAGTTTTTAATACTTTTCCTACCCTGGAGGTGAAAAAAAAAGAATGATGATATATATATCTCTAGTATGTCCAACACCAATTATTTTACTTGATGAAACATTAGGCGAATTAAGTACAGAAGAAACTGAAAAAGTTCCAGAAGGATGGCTTTGTCGTGTTCTTAATACATTAATAGAATGGTCTGAACGAAAAAATAAAATAATTATTCTTGTTGGACATGGTATGATTTCATCAATTCCAAATGATAAAACTATTGTTAAACTTTGTTTGAAAAATACATTAGAAAAAACAATTTTATCTGAATTTTAATTCATTTATTTTAATTCATTTATTTTAATTCATTTTTTTTAATAAATTCTTAATAAATATTTTAAAAAAAAATATTTATTAAATTTAAAAAAAATATCTATAAAAATTAAAAAAAATATCTATATTATAATATATATATAATGTCTAATTATAAAAATAAGAAGAAATTATCTGAATCATATTCAGATAATTATAATAGTTCAGATAGTTCTGATGATTCATCTATTTCAAATGAATCTGATTGTTCAAATAGATCTTCTAATTCAAATAATTCATTTTCAATTAAAATAAAAAAAAAACATCATGCACAAAAAGATAAAATAATTAAATGCTCAAAAGGTAAACAAGGTCCAATAGGACCACAAGGACCAATAGGTCCAATAGGTTTAACAGGTCCAATAGGACCACAAGGTCCACAAGGTTCAATAGGGTTAACAGGTCTACAAGGACTACAAGGACTACAAGGAACACAAGGACCAGAAGGACCAATAGGTTTAACAGGTCTACAAGGACCAGAAGGACCAATAGGTTTAACAGGTCCACAAGGACCAGAAGGACCAATAGGTTTAACAGGTCTACAAGGACCAGAAGGTTTAACAGGTCCAGAAGGACCAATAGGTTTAACAGGTCTACAAGGACCAGAAGGTTTAACAGGTCCAGAAGGACCAATAGGTTTAACAGGTCCTTTAGGACCTATTGGTTTAACAGGTCAAGATGGTCCAATAGGTTCTGAAGGTCCTATTGGACCTGAAGGTCCACAAGGTCCAAGAGGTTTACAAGGAATACAAGGAATACAAGGAATACCAGGTTTAAATGGGCAAGACGGTCCAAGAGGTTTAACAGGACCGGAAGGACCTATAGGTTTAACAGGTTCAGAAGGACCTATAGGTCCTTCCGGTCCAGAAGGACCAAGAGGTTTAATTGGTCCAGAAGGTCCTATAGGTTTAACAGGTGTAACAGGTTTACAAGGACCTAATGGTTTAATTGGACCAGAAGGTCCAATAGGTTTAACAGGTCCACAAGGACCAATAGGTTTAACAGGTCCACAAGGTCCAATAGGTTTAATAGGACCAGAAGGTCCTATAGGTTTAACAGGTCCAGAAGGTCCTATAGGTTTAACAGGTCCAGAAGGACCAATAGGTTTAACAGGTCCAGAAGGTCCAATAGGTTTTATAGGACCAGAAGGACCAATAGGTTTAACAGGTCCAGAAGGTCCAATAGGTTTTATAGGACCAGAAGGACCAATAGGTTTAACAGGTCCAGAAGGACCAATAGGTTTAACAGGTCCAGAAGGACCAATAGGTCTAACAGGTCCAGAAGGACCAATAGGTTTAACAGGTCCAGAAGGTCCTATAGGTTTAACAGGTCCAGAAGGACCAATAGGTCTAACAGGTCCAGAAGGTCCTATAGGTTTAACAGGTTCTGAAGGACCAATAGGTCTAAAAGGTCCAGAAGGTCCAATTGGTTTATCAGGTCCAGAAGGACCTCAGGGTCCAATAGGTCCCGAAGGTCCAATTGGTTTGACAGGTCCAATTGGTTTAACAGGATTAGAAGGTCCACAAGGTCCACAAGGTTTACAAGGTTTAATAGGACCAGAAGGACCAATCGGTTTAACAGGTCCAGAAGGATTACAAGGTCCAGAAGGTCCAATTGGTTTGACAGGTCCAATAGGTTTAACAGGTCCAAATGGTCAAATAGGTCCACAAGGTCCAATAGGTTTAACAGGTCAGGAAGGATCAATAGGACCAGAAGGAATACAAGGTCCAAGAGGTTTACAAGGGATTCAAGGTCCAATAGGTCCACAAGGATCACAAGGTCCAATAGGTCCAGAAGGTCCAGAAGGTCCAATAGGTCCAATAGGTCCACAAGGTCAGGTTGGAGGTATTTTAAGTTGTGCTGATTTTTATGCTCTAATACCAGGAAATAATTCTGCAACAATTGCTCCAGGAATAGATATTGATTTTCCAAACGATGGTCCAATTGTAGGTACTAATATTATTAGAATTAGTGCTTCAACATTTCAATTAAATGCAATTGGAACTTATTTAATTCAATTTCAAATAAGTATTACAGAACCAGGACAATTGTGTGTTGCATTAAATTTAGTAGAACAAGGTTATACAGTTGTTGGACGTGCAACAGGAACATCGCAAATAGTTGGATTATGTATTATTAATACAACAACAATTAATAATATATTAAGTATTAGAAATCCTAGTTTAGAAACAACTGCATTAACCATAACTCCTATTGCAGGAGGGACTAATCCAGTTTCTGCACATTTAGTAATAGTACAAATGTCATAAAATAATTTAATTTTTTAATTATTATTTAGCTAATAAACATATATAAATTATTGATAAAAATAATGTTAAATGTAAATTTTTAATAGCTTTTTTAATATAAATATCATCTAAATTATTTTTAAATATTTTATATAAATTATAAATTAATGGAATGAATGATAATTCTAATAATATAGCATGATTAATATCACATAAATATGATAATGTAAAAAAAGATGATATTATATTATATACAACAACCAAACATTCTAAAATTAATGTATTTTTTTTTCCAAAAATAACAGGAATAGTATAAATTTTATTTATTTTATCACCTTTAATATCTGTAATATCTAATAATATTTCATTATATAAAGAACCAAAAAAAATTAAACTTAATTCAATCAAAAATAAATAATAATTATTATTATAACTTAAAAATGTTGTACTAGTAGATAAACCAGATAAAAATATAGAAAAACTTATTAAAAATGCACAAAACATATTTTTTACTAATACTATTTTTTTAATAATGGGTGTATATATATAAATTAAAAATAATGATAAATTAACTATTATTTGTAAATTATTAGATAAATATAAATTTAAATATTCAATTAAACATGATATTAAACCAATACTAATAATCGCTTCACTTTTAGTAATTTCACCTGTTACTAAAGGTCTATTACTATTATTTATTTTATCAATATCAATATCATATATATCATTAATTATCATACTTATTGACATAATTAATGTTGTTATAATTGATGATATTATAAAATTAGAATTATTTCATAATTCTAATTTTATAATATCATCAATTATAACAACATAATTAATGTTGTTATAATTGATGATATTATAAAATTAGAATTATGAAATAAATCATTTATAGATGGATTTATAATATATCCACCACTAAAATTTAAAAATAAGGATGGAATGATATTTTTAGATCTAATTAATTTAAAAAAACTAGCTATTTTATTATTATTATTATTATTATTATTGTTATCATTATTATTAATAATTTTATTATTATTTATAATTTTATGATTATTATTATTTATAATTTTATTATTATTTATAATTTTATTATTATTAATAAACTTGTAAGAAAAAGCATTATTTAAAAATAATAAAAATAATATATTAAATAGTTTCATTATTAATAATAATTAATATATCTATAAATTATTTTAATTAATTAAATATTTTATATTATTAATAGAATTAAAAATTAATTTGTTTTAGTGTCAATATTAATATTTTAAATTAAAATTAATAAATAAATTTATATAATGAATAAAAAATAAATATTATAATTAATAAGTATTTTAAATTATTAGATTTTTTTTCTATTAAAAATTTACTTTTAATAAATGTAATTAAAACATCATCTGTTAATATACTATCAATTGATGGTATAAATTTATAATAAGATATAATTGGTTTTAATTTATATCTTAAAAATCCAATTAAATGTTTATTTAAGTTATGATTTTTATCAATAATAATATTATAAAAATTTGTCCAATTACATTCTAAATTATTTTTTTTAATTTTTTTAGAATGTTTTTCTTTATAATTATCTAAAATTAATGATTTATATAATTCAATATTTCGTGTAAAAGGAATACCTAAATAAAAATTAGTTTCTATTAATTTATTATATTCTAAACCTAATCCTAAATTAGGATCAACAAATGATTTTTTTTTATTAACATATAATTTATTTTCTTCTAATTCATTAATCAATGTGAATAAAAAATATTCATTCACATCTTGTTTTTTATGAAATTTAATATAAATATCATCAATATAAATATTCAATAATAAATAATCATCTATTTTAGAACATAATTTAGATTTCCATTTATTAATAATTGATGAAAATAAAATACTAAAAATAGTATTAGATGATGGGAGTCCTTGAGATATACTTTTTCCAATATTTATTATATTTTTACGATTTTTTGTTTTTGTATAAGATATTTTTCTATTTTGTAAAAGAATAAAATATTCATCAGTAATAGATTTTGCAAAATTAGGAGAAATATATTCTGTTAAAATTTCAATCATATTATTATATAATATAGACCATTCAACAGAATCAAATGCTTTTGAAACATCTAATAATACGACATTATCTAAACTTTCAGTATTATTTGATGCAACTGTACAACAACTATCCATTTTAACATTACGATTTAATGAAGCTTTAAAATAATTACTATTAATTAAATTATTTGGCATAATATTTGTTAAAATATCTAGATAAATTCTATCTATTAATTTAAATTCATTTGTATGATCTGTTAAAAATCTATAATTTTCAGGTTTTGATTCATCATCTTTTTTATATTTTGGATATAGACGACATGAATTAATTTTGTCTAATTTATTTAATTTTTGATCAAAATTTTTTTCAAGTAAATATTCATATACAAATTTAATTTTTTTTGTTGTAAAATATTTTTTGTCAATATTAAAATCTTTATCAGATGATTCACTAGTATATGGATTAATAATTTTTTTATTTAATATTTCTGTTATATATTTTTCAAAATTATTAATATTAACAAAATTACTAAAAATTTCATAATTCGAATTTTTTAATTCATCTATAATATTTAAATAATTATTTATTTTAACAGGTCCGTGATCACTATTAAAAAGATTTTTTAAATAAGATTTTACTTTTATTGTATTTAAATTCATTTATATAATAATTATTTATTATATAAATAATTATTATAATATTCAATTTTTATTTATATATTATTATTATATAATGTATAATAAATATTTACACCTTTGGAGATTTAAAACGCCGATTTTAATGAAAATCAAAAATTTATTCTTTATATTTTTTTAATATTTTACTTGATTTTCTTGATGGTTTCTTTATATATACTTCATCTCTTTTATATGAACCAATTAATAAATTCTTATAAGCTTCTTTTGGTATTTCTTTTATTACTTTTCTTATATTTAACTTTAATTCATTATAAGATAATCCTTCTAATTTTTGTAATTTGGATTTCAATATACTAAAATAATGTTCAATTGCATTTGTAAAATGTTGATATGGTATTGAATATAATAATTTATTATCCTTATTTACTAAATCTCTTATTATTTCATTTCTATGAGAACTCGCATTATCTAATATTATTACTTTATTTTTATATTTTGATGTTATTTTTTCTTCTAAAAATATCTTTAATCTTTCACTATTTATACCACTTTTTTCATATAAAGTCCATCCTAAAACACCATTATAACCTATTGCAAATATTGCGGTATATTTCTTAAATACCTCTTGTGATTGTGTTGTTATTACACATCTTTTACCAACATCATTATAACAATGATGTCTTTTTTGTAATGCATTTATTGAAGTCTCATCTATACATATTATGTCTTTTATATTATGTTTCTTTATTTCCTTATAAAATTCTTTTAATTTTTCATTTATATTTATGTCTTTACCAAATCTTTTATTTGGTTCATGTCTTATATGTGTTAATTTTAATGATACATAATTATCTTTTATTATATCTGCCAAATGTCTTCTCGTTAATTCTAAATCTTTAAATTTATCTTTTAATTTACTTAATAAAACTTCTATTGTAATTGTTTTATTCTTTTTAATTTCATCTAATGCAAATTTAACATGCTCTTTTTTAACTTTATATGAAATAGATTTTCTATTATGTCTTTTTATACTATCTTCATTTTCATATCTTTCAACCCATCTCATTAAACTTCTAACTGAACACTTAAAAATATTACAAACTTCATCTTGTGTTTTATTGCTATCTAAATAATATTCAACCGCACTAATTTTAAAATCTTCACTTTTATGTGTCATATTATATTAATATGACCAAAATAAAAATTGAATTAATAATTACATAAAAATAAATTATATTAATATAATAATGTTAAATAATATGGAAAAAACTATAAATATTCTGAAAAATGAGATTATTAATGAAGATAATAATTTATCAACAATTACAAAAAAGAAATTATCAAAAAATAAAAAACCAAATAATAAAGATAATAAAATTTTAACTCAAGAAAATAAAAAATTTGATATTAAAAATGATAGTAAAAACAGTATTGAATTAGTAAATATAGATTATATAAATAATAGAATTGATAATGAAATTTGCGATGATACTATAAATAAATTAAAAGATACATATTTAATAAATGAATATAGAGAATGTAAATCAGTTCAAAATGAAATAAAAAAATTAGAATTAATATTAGAAAAATATAATATTGAAACTAACAAAAAGAAATTAATTCTAAATGATTATATATTAGAGTTAATTCCTGCAGGAACAAAAGGTGTAATAAGAGGAAATAAATTTAATAGCATTGTTAAAGATACTATTAATAATTTAAAATTAAATAATGAAAGATTTGAAATTTGTTTTGAAAAACAATGTCAAATATGTATTACATCTGAAATACCTGATTGGTATATTCTTGAAAAATCAACTGGTAAAGTAATTATTGGAATGAACCAATTAGATTTATGGGGCGGTGGACAACAAATAAATAGAGGTTATAAATATTTAATTAATAATAAAAATAATACAGATAAAAGTAAATTATTATGTGTTGTATGTAATAAAATAAAATTTAATAGTAATAAAAATAAAACATATAAATTATTTGAAATAGGATATTTAAATAATACATTATGTTATATAAAAAATATTGGATCAATAATAAATAAATATTTTAATTAAACTAATATATTTTAAGTATATTATAATTTTCATATTAATAATTTATTAAATTCATCTATTAATTCTGGTTTTGATATAGATTTTGGACCAACAGTATTATTAAAATTAAATTTTATTAATTTTAATTTTTCTATATTTTCATCTATTGTTTTATTATTTGTAAATTTAATAAAATAGTGTGATTGAACACTTTTATCATTTATTTCTTTCATTATGGTTCCTGCATTGACTCCAACCCTACGAAATGAAATATCTGGACTATCTTCTTTTTCAACAAATTTAAAATTTAATGGTATTTTTTTATCTACTTCATTTCTAATTTCTTCTTTATATTGCCATATTTGAAACACACAAGGAACATCACTTTCTATGCCATTAACTAAAAATGAATTTTCTAATAAATCTATTTCATATATTAAATGATAATGTTTTTCAAAAGATTTTTTCATACTATCTTTTTTGAAACTTTTAGGAAGAATAAATGATATACTATTAGAAAATAAACAACATTTTTTTATAAATTTTATAGCTAATGATGCTTGACGTCCAAATGGTGGATTACCTATAATATGAATATTTGTATATATTTGTTTTAATTTTTTATAATCAAATTCTAAAAAATCTTGTTTATATACTTCATTATGTTCGGGTTCTAAATCATAAAATTTATAATTAGTTGATAATGTTTTTATATTTTCTATAAATGATCCATTACCTGCACTTGGTTCAATGATTAAATCATTATTTGAAATATTAATATTTTTTTTAATTAATTCAATACATTGTTTTACGACACTTGGTTTTGTATAATATTTATCAATTGTATTTCTTTTTAATCCCTTTCCTTGTTTAAATAATTCATCAATAATATCATCTTTATTTTCATTAATAATCTTATTTTTAGATATTTTTTTTTTTGAAACTATTGACACATCATTATTTGATTTATTTATGTCAGCTATTGATTTATTCATATTAGTTATTGATTCAATTATATTATTATCTATATTTAATTCAATTTTTTTTTTTGAAACTATTGATACATCATTATTTGATTTATTCATGTCAACTATTGATTTATTCATATTAGTTATTGATTCAATTATATTATTATCTATATTTAATTCAATTTTTTTTTTATTTATAATAATATTATTTTTATTTATAATATCATTTAATTTGATATCAATAGTTTCATTAATTATAGTTTGTATATTTTCTTTTATTTTATCTATAGTATTAATACATGGATTTTTTTTATTTATATGTGCTATATAATGTGATTTTTGTGTGAAATTTTTTAAACAATTAGTACAACTATATTTACCCATTTTAGTTATTATATAATAGTACTATATTTTTTATTTTTAAATAATAATTTTATTTATTTTAAAAATCGGCGTTTTAAATCTCCAAAGGTGTAAAAAATAAAAAAAAATATATTAATTTAATTGGTAGTAGTTTACTTGGTAGTAGTTTACTTGGTAGTAGTTTACTTGTTCCAGAAAATGATTCAGAAATTTTATTAGAAATAATTTATTCTAAATTAAATGAAACTGATACAATTTATTTTAATCAAAATTATTTAATCAAAATTGAAAAATTAATAAAATATAAAGAACTAATTGAAAAAATCAATCAAGATAAAATATTACCATCTATAAAATTAATTTTAATATTAGAAGATAATTTTATATTAGATAGATTAGTAAATGTAGTTCATTTATTTAATACATTAATATCAATATGTTCAAATCAAGAGTTAAAAAATATTAATAATACTATTTTAAATAATTTAGATGAAAATTTAGCTAGATTAAATTCTGAATGTGAATTAATTTCTTCAACTGATGAGAATTTATATAATATAATATTGATAATTTTATCAGATTTTTTTGATTTTATAAAAACAGAATTTCCTAATATTTTAATGTCTAAAATTACAGAAATTTATTTTTTATGTTATAATTTATATATTCTTTCTAGAACAGAATATTATATATATTATAAAGATATTATAAATAATTTAATTGATACTAATAATAGATATATAGAAACATTTGTATATTTATTACTAACAAATAATTTTATTTTTATTCATGAAAATTATAATGAATATATTCAAGATATTATAATAGATATTAATAAAACATATAGTTTTTTGTCAGAATATAAAATTAATCATTTAATTAATGTAATAGAATTTACTGATAGTTTTAATAATTTATCTGAAAAAAAAATATTTTTTTTTCAAGTAATTCAAATTAAAGAAGAATTAAAAACATCTATAAATTTTTTAAAACTATTGGTTTCAAATTTAATTGATGATATTATGTTAATCACAAACAAATGTATACAAATTGTTTATACTACAGAAATTTTAACATTATTAAAAGACTTTACGTTAAATGTTCATAATATTAAATTATTAAAAGAAAATAAAGATGAATTATTAATTATTGATGAAAATACATCTAAACTTATATTACAAATAAATAAATCAATAGATAAAAGAAAAATACAATTTAATATAGATGATTATTATCTAGTTTCATATACTAGATATTATAAACCATTAGATAAATTAATACCATTTGGAAGTTTTGTAGATTTAGAAAGAGAATGTAATACAGAAATAAAAATAAATGATTTAGATAGAATAAAAGCTATGAAATTAGAAAATATAACAGATAATTTTTTAGATGGTACTTCACAATATGGAATTTATTTTAAATTAATACCAAAAATATATTTAAATAATTGTAATATTTATAATAGAGATGATTATAAATTTATAAGAATAAGAACTTTTATTTTTGATTTAAGACAATTTTTAAATTATATTGAGTTAAAAACTACAATAATACCATTATTTTGGTATGCAGATGGAAATAATTATGGTTATAAAAATATAAATTCTACTATTTTTACTAATATTTCAACGTTTGAAAATAACATAAGACAGATATTTTCAAGGAAAGAAAAATTACAAGATCATGAATGTTTGTGTATAATTCCTATACCATTAAATGAAGAAACTGGTTTTATTGGTAAAATTAATAATACATATAGGAGCACGGGAATTAAGAAAATAGATTAATATTAATCTATTTTCTTAAAATATATTAATTAATATTAGATTTAAAAAAATGTATTTTAAATAATAAATTTAATATTTTATAAAAATTATTATGAATT
>Ga0214921_10011605_pt1 | contig 10671 bp, 10 predicted proteins | sample LL1505_MetaG_FD_177992 | JGI IMG/M metagenome (GOLD analysis project Ga0214921, IMG submission 177992) | Freshwater microbial communities from Lake Lanier, Atlanta, Georgia, United States - LL-1505 | ecosystem: Environmental > Aquatic > Freshwater > Lake | place: USA: Georgia | collected...
GCTGGGCTGAATCAGCGCCATTCGGGGAAGCTGGCGCTGGGTGACAAACTTGCCCTGCTCGTCCACCACCATCCAAGCGCGATCCAAGTCCAAACCTGTGTCTGTTAGCACACACTCATTCAGCGCAACGCCTGCACAAGACTTGATGGGATAAATCCAAAGTTGTTTGATGCGTGCGGGTGGTGTGGTCATCTCAATATATGGATTAGTGGCAAATGCCAACGCAGATTGTGCCCTGCCTCCTACAATGTCCCAATGGCACATACATTGGATATGGTGATTCGCGGCGGCGGTATTGTGGGCAAAAGCTTGGCGCTTTTGTTGGCCCGCGAACGCTTTCGTGTGGGGCTGGTTGAGGCTCGAGGGACCACGGCGGATTGCGAAGCCGACGTGCGGTCATTTGCACTCAACACCGCCAGCAAACACCTGCTTGAGTCTTTGGCATGCTGGCCCACCGGCTTGGCCGTCACGCCCATTGAGCGCATGCGGGTGTTCGGAGACGGCAACAGCGTGGTCAATTTTTCAGCCAGTGCGCTGGCCTGGATGGTGGACGCTTCGGCATTGGAACAAGTGCTGCAACAGGCGGTGGGGTTTCAGCCCCAAATTCAGCTTAATACCACTGAACAGGCACGCCTGACCGTTGTTTGCGAAGGCAGCCACAGCAGCACCCGCGAGCGTTGGTGCGTGCCCTACCAGCGCCACCTTTACGCGCAAAGCGCTTTGTCTGCGCGGGTGCTGTGCGAGATGCCGCACCAGCAAACCGCCAGCCAATGGTTTGCAAACGGCGAGGTGCTGGCGCTGTTGCCCATTCAGGGCCCTGAAGGCCACGAAGTGACGGTGGTGTGGTCGGCGGCTCCAGATAAAGCACAACAGCTTCAACACCTTGAGGCGTCTGAATTTGCCCTGCAGCTTCAACAAGCCTGTGGCCATGCGCTAGGCAACATGACCCTTAACAGCCCGCGGCAAGTGTGGCCCTTGCAGCGCGCCTGTGCCGAGCAATGGACAGGTCAAAACGCTAACGCCAACGGGGCTTGGGCTTTAGCCGGAGACGCCGCTCACTCGGTACACCCCTTGGCCGGTCAGGGTCTGAACTTGGGCTTGGCGGATGTGGCCGAACTCGTAAAAGTGCTGCGCGAGCGCGACTACTGGCGCAGCGTGGACGACCCCAAGCTGCTCAGGCGCTACGAACGCACCCGCAAAGGCGGCATGCTGCTGATGGACCAAGGCATGGACGGCTTGCAATGGCTGTTCACGCAACACGGCGCCGGATGGGAGCGCTTGCGCGAATGGGGCATGCGCGGGGTGGAGCGTAGCCCGCAGATCAAACAATGGCTTGCACAACAAGCCATGAATGCTTGATTTTTTAAATACTGAATCTTGATAGGAACTTTGATGCGCTTAATTAAATGGATGATTGGGATGTGCTTGATCGCAAACTCTGCGAGTTGGGCCCAGGAAGCCACAATCCGCAAAAATCTGGAAGATCGCCTGCCCCAGATTCAAAAAATTGATGAGATCAACAAAAGCCAGGTCAACGGTGTGTATGAGGTGCGGGTCAACGGCACCGAAATTCTCTACACCGACAGCGAAGCCAACTATCTGTTTCAGGGCTCCCTGATTGACTTGCGACAGCGCCGCAACCTGACCGATGAGCGCATTGAAAAACTCACCGCCATCAACTTTACGGATCTGCCCCTGAAAGACGCTTTGGTGGAAGTACGCGGCAACGGCAAACGCAAAGTAGCTGTATTTGCTGACCCCAACTGCGGCTTCTGCAAGCGCTTCGAGCGCGACCTGGAAAAAGTGGGCGACCTGACGGTGTACACATTCCTCTATCCGATTTTGGGCGCCGACTCCACCGAAAAATCCAAAAACGTCTGGTGCGCCAAAGACAAGGCCAAAGCATGGCAAGGCTGGATGCTTAAAGGCCAAGCCATCGCCGCCGCCCCTGCGGGATGTGACAGCTCGGCCTTGCTGCGCAATGTGGAACTGGGTCGCAAACTCAAAATCACGGGCACTCCCACCTTGGTGTTTGCGGATGGCATGCGGGTGCCTGGCGCCATCAACACGGCCCAAATTGAAAAAATTCTGAGCGACGTGAAGTAAGCGCTTGGGTGAAAGCCTCTATGCCCAAACTGCCCGCTGTGCATTACCGGGTGGAGCCTGCAGACCTGCATGCCCACCTCTACCGCATCACCCTGACCCTTAAACACCCGGCGCCGCAACAACGGGTGTCCCTACCGGTGTGGATTCCGGGCAGTTACCTGGTGCGGGAGTTTTCTAAGAACTTGCAAAACCTGCAGGCCAAGCAGTCCCGAAAACATTTGGCTATCAGGTCTTTGGATAAATGCACCTGGCAAATCGACTGCTCCAAAGATGCCCCATTGGTGCTGAGCTACGAGGTATACGCCAATGACGCTTCGGTGCGCGCCGCTTTCTTGGACGCGAACCGCGGTTTTTTCAACAACACCTCTTTGTGTCTGCGTGTACATGGCTCAGAACCGCACCCCCACAAACTCGAGCTGGTGGCAAGCGATGCGGTCTTGTCCGCACAACCGGCCTGGAGCGTGGCCACTGGGCTTAGACCCCATAAAGTGGGAGCCAAGGGCTTTGGCACTTACCAAGCCAGCGACTACGACGAACTGGTGGATGCGCCATTTGAGTTGGGCGCGTTTTGGACTGGGGAGTTCGAAGCTGGAGGGCGGCTCCATAAATTGGTGGTGTCTGGCGACTTGCCGGATTGGGACAGCAAGCGGCTGCTGCAAGATGTGAAAAAAATTTGTGAAACTGAAATTGTGTTTTGGCGCACCCACCCTGGCGAAGAGCCGCCGTTTGAGCACTATGTGTTCATGCTGCATGCAGTGGACGACGGCTACGGTGGCCTAGAACACCGCAACTCCACCGCGCTGATTTGCTCGCGCAAAGACTTGCCGCGCAAGAGTAGCAAACTGCCTGAGGGCTACAACACGTTGCTGGGCCTATTCAGCCACGAGTACTTTCACACCTGGAATGTCAAACGCTTGCGGCCTGCCGAATTTGCGCAGTACGACTACGCCCAAGAAAACTACACCGAAATGCTGTGGTTTTTTGAAGGGTTCACCAGCTACTACGACGATTTGCTGCTGCGCCGCGCCCAGCTGCTGGACGACGCCTCATACCTGAAACTGCTCAACAAAACCATCAACCACGTGTTGCAAACTCCTGGCCGCTTGGTGCAATCCGTGGCAGAGGCCAGCCGCGATGCGTGGATCAAGTACTACCGGCAAGACGAAAATACCCCCAACGCCACGGTGAGCTACTACACCAAGGGCGCTTTGGTGGCATTGTGTCTAGACCTCAAACTGCGCGCGGAAGGCGCTACCACGCTCGATGAGGTGATGCGCCACCTTTGGCAACACAGCCAAGGTGGACCCATATCGCAAGCCGATCTGTTCATGGCCTTGCGCACCCTGAGTGGCCGCGATTGGCATCCAGAACTTCATTCCTGGGTTCACAGCACCCAAGAATTGCCTCTGAAAGAGTTGCTAAAACTTCACGGCGTGGCGGTGCACGAGGACCCGGCCCAGCTGGCGCAGCGCCTGGGCCTGCGCGTGCAGGAAGACCATGGCCTGCGCATCAAAGCGGTGCTGCGTGGCGGCGCCGCAGAAGCCGCAGGGTTTGCAGCGGGTGATGAGTGGCTGGGCATAGAGTTGCCCGATGCCCAACGCTCTGCCTGGCGGGTGCACAAGCTGGACGATGTATGGCTTTATGCAGGGCAACACACGCACATGGTGGCGCTGGTGTCGCGCGACCAGCGTCTGTTGCGCTTGAAGCTTGCTATCCCTAAGAACAGCACCACTTGGCGGCTCGCCATTGAGGATGCGGCCAAGCTCACCAGTTGGTTAGGGTGACCTTGACAAACTTGCGCTTGCCCACCTGCAAGACGTAGCTGCCAGCGGTCAGTTTTAGGCCTTTGTCGCTGATCACGTTGGAATCCACCCGCACACCGCCGCCGTCGATCAGGCGGTTCCCGTCGCCGCTCGAGGTGGCTAAACCCGTCAGCTTGAGCAAAGCCGCAATGCCAACAGCCTGCTCTTGTGGCGCAATTTGGCGCAAATCCAAGGTTTGCTCGGGCACTTGATCGGGCACCCCACCGCGCGAGCGGTTGATAAAGTCTTGCTCCGCCGCCTCGGCCGCCGCCACATTGTGAAACCGCGCCGTGATTTCTTTGGCGAGCAACACCTTGGCTTCCTTGGGGTTGCGCCCGTCCTCAACCTCTTGCTGCAAGCGGGCAATGTCGTCCAGTGACTTGAACGACAGCAAGGTGTACCAGCGCCACATCAAGGTGTCGCTGATGGACAGCACCTTGGCAAACATGGTGTTGGCGTCTTCAGCTATGCCGATGTAGTTGTTTTTGGATTTGGACATTTTGTCCACGCCATCCAAGCCCTCCAGCAAGGGCATGGTCAAAATGCATTGCGGCTCTTGACCGTATTCGGCCTGCAAGTGCCGGCCCATGAGCAGGTTGAACTTTTGATCGGTGCCGCCCAGCTCCAGGTCGCTTCTCAGGGCCACAGAGTCATAACCCTGCATCAGCGGGTACAGAAACTCGTGCACCGAAATAGGCGTGCCCGCCTTGAAGCGGTCGTGAAAGTCGTTGCGCTCCATCATGCGGGCCACGGTGTACTTGGCAGCCAGTTGAATCATGCCCATGGACCCCAACGGCAAGCTCCATTCGCTGTTGTAGCGAATTTCGGTTTTTTCGGGGTCGAGCACCAAGCTGGCTTGTCGGTAATAGGTTTCGGCGTTGGCCTTGATTTGCTCGGGCGTGAGTGGGGGGCGGGTACTGTTGCGGCCAGACGGGTCGCCTATGAGGCTGGTGAAATCGCCAATTAAAAAAATCACCTGATGCCCCAAGTCTTGGAGCTGCCGCATTTTGTTGAGCACCACAGTGTGGCCGATGTGAATGTCTGGCGCCGTAGGGTCCAGCCCCAGTTTGATGCGTAAAGGTTGCCCGCTGGCTTCATACCGCGCCAGCTTGGTGATCCAGTCGGCCTGAGGAATCAGTTCTTCGCTGCCTCGCAAGGTCACGGCTAGGGCTTCGCGCACGCGGTCAGTGACCGGGTAGTTGGGGGCAGTTGTGGTGCTGGGAGGCGTCTGCATGTCAAGGGCAGTGGTCATTAGGGGATGTAAAGAGGAGTCACTATGTCAGAGTCGCTGCCGCCGGGCCGGTATACTGGTTGCCGTTTGAACGGCCCTCAAGAAAGCGTTGCCATACCGTTTGGGTCATTGCTTACGTTTTTGGGCCTGATTTATTGAATCTTCATTCTATTTTGAAATTGAACACCGTCTTTGGTTCAAGCATAAAGCTGTTGCGGCTCATGCCTGAACTGCTGAAAAATTACCAGCGCCAAACCTTGGCGGTGTTGGCCGCACTGTTTTTGCTAGGCGCCGGCGGCGCTGTAGCCGTGGCCACTGCGCTGTCTGGCCTTGAGGCTGAGCAGGCCCGCCAACCCGTAAGCCTAGTTCGCGAAACGGTGACCCCACTGCCCATCAAGCCGCAAACTTTGGCTCTGGATGCCCACCGCCTGAACCTGTTTCGATCGGACATCACCCGTTCCACCGATACCGCTGAAACCTTGCTGCGCCGCTTGGGTGTGTTTGACCCCGCTGCCGCGGCGTTTTTGCGCGCCGACCCTTTGGCTCAAAAGCATGTGCTGGGTCGCGCCAATCGTATGGTGGTGGTGGAAGCCGAAGACAACCAAAGCTTACAAAAACTCACGGCCCGCTGGAGCCCTGAAGACGATGGCCGCTTCCAGCGGCTCACCATCTTGAAAACCCCGCAAGGATTCACTTCAACCCTTGAAGGTATGCCTCTCACATCGGCTTCGCGCCTGGCCAGCGGCACCATCCGCACCTCTTTATTTGCCGCCACCGACGATGCCCGCATTCCCGATGCGGTGGCGGTTCAAATTGCAGAGATTTTTTCGGGTGATATCGACTTTCACCGCGCCTTGCGCAAGGGCGACCGCTTTACGGTGGAGTATGAAACCTTAGAAGGTGATGGCGAAGCCCTGCGCACGGGTCGCGTTTTGAGCGTGGAATTTGTCAACGCGGGCAAAACTTACCAAGCCATGTGGTTCAAAGACACCGGTATGGATGATGCTTCGCACCGTGGCGGTTACTACACCTTAGACGGTCAAAGTTTGCGTCGCGCCTACCTGGCATCTCCACTGGAGTTTTCCAGGGTCACCAGTGGATTCAAAATGCGTTTTCATCCCATCTTGCAGCAGTGGCGCGCCCATTTGGGCGTGGACTATGGCGCACCTGCTGGCACGCCGGTGCGTACCGTGGGGGAAGGCATTGTGGAGTTTGCCGGCTCCCAAAATGGCTTTGGCAACGTGGTGTTTGTGAAACACCGCAACCAACACACCACTGTGTACGCCCACCTGAGCAAAATTTCGGTCAAGGCAGGGCAAAATGTTTCACAAGGTCAAACCATTGGTGCGGTGGGTTCCACCGGTTGGGCCACGGGACCGCATTTGCACTTTGAATTTCGCGTCAACGGCGTGCACAAAGACCCGCTCACACTGGCGCGTCAGAGCGAGGCCGTACCGGTGAGCGCCGCCGCCAAGCCCTTGTTTTTAAAGCAAGCCGCAGCGGTTCGAGAACAGCTCTCCGTGGCCGCTTCGCTGCAGCCCAGCAGCGTCCAGTAATAAGGGCCTCGGGGCTTTAACGTGAGCGTGGCACACGGTTCAGGGCCATTGCAGGCAACGCCCAAAGTCAATGAAGAGTCAGAACACTTTGTAGGGCTGATGTCCGGCACCTCGCTGGACGGGGTAGACGGTGTGGTAGTGCGATGGAATCGCTCTGGGCTGCAGGTTTTGGCCCACCACCATCTTCCCTTTGATGACGCACTCAAAACCGAGTTTTCAAGGCTCAATGTCAGTGGACCTAACGAACTGCACCGCGCTGCACTGGCGGGCAATGCGCTGGCCAAGCTTTATGCTCAGGTGGTGCAGCAACTGCTGGCCGAGCAAAATTTAAGCCCCCATCAAGTGCGGGCCATTGGCGCACACGGGCAAACAGTACGCCACCAACCCTTGGCTTTTGATGGCGTGGGGTACAGCTTACAGATACAAAACCCCGCATTACTGGCCGAGCTCACTGGCATTGCCGTGGTGGCTGACTTTAGAAGCCGAGATTTGGCCGCCGGAGGACAAGGCGCGCCCTTGGTTCCGGCTTTTCATCAGGCGGTGTTTGGGGCCGCTGCGGCGACAGTGACCACAAACGGGGCAAGCAGCCCCACCTTGGTCTTGAACTTGGGGGGCATGTCCAACCTGACGGTCATCCCAGGCATAGCGGGTTTGGAACATCACCCATCGCATGGTCCTCAGGTTTTGGGCTTTGATTGTGGCCCGGGCAATGTGCTGATGGACGGCTGGTGTCAGTTGCACACAGGTGCTGCGTTTGACCAAGATGGTCAATGGGCTTCCCAAGGTCAAGTGCACCATGGCTTTCTGAAGCTACTGCTGGATGAACCTTTCTTTAAACAAGCGCCACCCAAAAGCACGGGCCGCGACCTGTTTCAGATGGACTGGCTGCATGCCCAGCTTGAACACCACAAAGCCGTTGCACCTGCCGACGTGATGGCCACGCTGACCGAACTGACCGCCTGTGTGTGCAGCCAAGAAGCCAAGCGGTGCTCAAGCTCTGCTGCGCTGTTGCTGGTGTGTGGTGGCGGCGCCCACAACAGCCATTTGATGCAACGGCTGCAAGCGCATTTGCCAGGCTGGCGGGTTTGCACAACGTCTGAGTTTGGGTTGCCGCCGATGCACGTGGAGGCCACAGCCTTTGCCTGGTTGGCGCGACAGCGCCTGAATCACCAAACGTCGAGCCTCCAAAGCGTCACGGGCGCTCAAGGCGCCCGGGTATTGGGAAGTATCTACCCCGCTTAGTGAAAGGGGATACTTAAACTAAACCGAGAATGAAGACCCGCAACCACAGGTGGTGGTGGCATTGGGGTTTTTGATGACAAACTGGGCACCTTGGAGGTCTTCTTTGTAATCGATTTCAGCGCCCACCAAATACTGGTAGCTCATGGCGTCAATCAACAGGGAAACACCGTTTTTGGTCATGGTGGTGTCGTCTTCGTTGGTGACTTCGTCAAAAGTAAAGCCGTACTGGAAGCCTGAGCATCCGCCGCCCTGCACAAACACCCGCAATTTCAGATCTGGATTGCCCTCTTCGGCAATCAGGTCAGCCACTTTGGCAGCCGCGCTGTCGGTAAAGACCAAAGCGGCTGGCATTTCGGTCACGGTATTTTCGGCAACTGCACTCATTTCAATCTCCGGTCGTTATTCAAACTTAGTGATCAGTTTAGCATTTTGCTCGGGATTAGGCTTTTGGGCTGAGGCACCAACTTAAAGGTTATTGGCGGCCAGTTTGAGCGCTGGCTTTTCTTCTTGAGGCATCAAGGGGCTAAGCTGACCCACAATCAAAGCGCCCTGATGCATTTCAAGCGCAGCGTAGTACACATCACCGTCAATTCGGGCTGTGGGTTGCAGCTCCAACATCACGCGCGCGCAGACAGGGCCTTGCACTGCGCCGTTGATGATGACGTGGTCTGCATGAACCTCTCCCACCACCGTGGCGGTTTCAGAAATCACCAAAATGCTGGGAGCGTCAGGGTTGGCGCGCACATCGCCTTGCACAGCGCCGTCAATGCGCATGCCTTCGGTGAAGTGCAAATTGCCCTCAATCAGGGTGCCTTCCGCTACCAGACTCTTGATGGGGGGCTGTCTTTTTTTTCCAAACATGGCGGCTCCAGTCGGGCTCTATCAATCAGAACACTGTGTTTAAACAGGTGGGACTCGATACTAGCTTAACTAGTTGACAGGCTTCAAGCTGAAGTTTTGAGAAGCCTTGATGATGCTGCCGTCCAACACTCTGGCGGTCACAGTTTTCACCTGAACTTGGCTGGGCAACTCCATCAAGCCCTCCAAGCGGGCGTACTGCTTGAACCTCAAAGGTTTGGAGCCCTCGGCAAGTGCGGAACTCCAAGGTTTGCCAGCCAAAACCCCGTTGAGGGTGACCTCCAAATGGCCATTGAATTCAGCCGCATTTTTGGCGGGCTGGATCACCAACACCTGCCATTTCAAACGGTCATTGACCACCTCTGCCTGCAGCGCCCGTATGGCGAGCTGATCGCCGCCAGCGCTGGGAATGAGCTTTTCAAAGAAGCCCAAGTCGTCGCGTAAGCTGCGGTTTTGGTCTTCCAGCTGGCGGATCTGTTGGGTGAGCTTGTCTTGCGAAGCCTTTTCGGCCGTCAGCATCATGGAGGCAGTGTTGGCCATGGACACGGCTTTGTCGCGCTCTTCTCGCAAGATGTCCACTTGGTCTTTCAAGGTGGTGATGTCCAGCCGCAGTTGTTTGACTTCATCGGTGCGTCCGCCATCCAAGCCTGCAATGTCGCGGCCAAACTCAAACGCCCACAGCCCAATGGCCGCGCAAAACCCCAACACGATAGCCACCAGGGCCCAGCGCAAAGGCCAAGGCAGGTTACTGCGCACCGCCATGCGCGGGGCGCTGATGGTGAGCCGTCGTCTAAGGAGTCGAAAACGCATAGGAGCGCGAGTCTAGCAGTGCATCGTGCGCCGCAACAAAAAACCCCGCAAGGCCGCAACCCAAACGGGGTTTGTAGTGAAGGGAGGCGAGATCAGCGCTTGCTGAACTGTTTGCGGCGGCGGGCAGAATGCAAACCGACCTTTTTACGCTCCACTTCGCGGGCGTCACGGGTGACAAATCCAGCTTGGCTCAATGCGGGCTTGAGTGCTGCGTCATAGTCAATCAGCGCACGGGTGATGCCGTGGCGGGTCGCACCCGCCTGGCCGGATTCACCACCGCCATTGACGTTGACCTGAATGTCAAAAGTTTCGACATGGTTGGTCAGCATCAAAGGCTGTTTGGCGATCATGATCGACGTTTCGCGGCCAAAGTACTCCTGAATGTCTTTGCCATTCACGATGATTTTGCCGGTGCCTTTTTTCAGAAACACGCGGGCGACGCTGGATTTGCGACGGCCTGTGCCATTGTTCCATTCACCAATCATTTCAATAGCTCCTTAAATGGCCAACACTTGGGGTTGCTGGGCAGTGTGCGGATGCTCTGCACCGCCGTACACCTTGAGCTTTTTGATCATGGCGTAACCCAAAGGACCTTTGGGTAACATGCCCTTGACGGCCTTTTCCAGCGCGCGGCCTGGATGCTTGGACTGCATGTCGCGAAAGTTAGTGGCGTAGATACCGCCCGGAAAACCGGAATGGCGGTAGTACATTTTGTCGAGCTCTTTGGCGCCGGTCACACGCAATTTGGATGCGTTGACGACAACAATGAAGTCTCCGGTATCGACGTGAGGCGTGTAAATGGCCTTGTGTTTGCCGCGTAGACGGAGGGCAACTTCGCTGGCTACCCGTCCGAGCACCTTATCGGTGGCGTCAATCACAAACCACTCGTGCTTCACGTCAGCTGGCTTGGCGCTGAACGTTTGGGTCATGAGTTTTCTCTTCAAGAGGGTTTGTCCGGCTCTTTTCCACGGTCGGTGTTCCTTCTGAATGCTGGTCAAACGCCAGCGGCGGGAACCTCTTAGGTGGGGAATTACATTTCGCCGCGGAGCCAAGAATTCGCTGCGAA
>Ga0214921_10011609_pt1 | contig 10669 bp, 8 predicted proteins | sample LL1505_MetaG_FD_177992 | JGI IMG/M metagenome (GOLD analysis project Ga0214921, IMG submission 177992) | Freshwater microbial communities from Lake Lanier, Atlanta, Georgia, United States - LL-1505 | ecosystem: Environmental > Aquatic > Freshwater > Lake | place: USA: Georgia | collected 2015-05-28
TCGAATGTTACAACCTATCCATTTGTTGAAGCAAATATATCCCGTTTGTTAAAAAGTCAAACAATGAAAGATATGAAGGCGATGTTTTATGAGGGCAAAACAACGCCATTTGACCCTCAGTATTATAACGTCGCTGTTCAAATCCGGCGATTTAATAATGTAGATACACGTATGGCCGGCGCAGATACGCCGCATTCTTATTATGTAGGACTGATAAATCATATTCGCGCGACCCACGGTGCCAGCACTGATAAGCGTCCACTTCGGTTTCATATTTATTCACAGACAACCAGCACTGATACCGAATCCCTATTTAAAGAAACGTATTGCGGCAACGATGATACCGAACTTCACTTGAATGGCGATGTATTACCAGCATTTCATGGTATGGTTTTCGCGGATGCGCTCATTTGTTCCGGATCGTCGTTTAGTTATTGCGCCGCATTTTTATGTAATGGCGTCGTTTATTACAAACGGTTCTGGCACCAACCTGCGGATTTCTGGTTGATCGGTGATGACATATTATCGCGCAAGTAAAATTATATCATACGTAGAATAAGCATATCTATATATGATGTTACGATTTATCGATCATGACTTCCTTCGCCACCAACTTGATCACCTTGGCGATATTCTTATCATCACCGTCCAACACCGCTCGCGACATATTGATATACTGCGCATTTTCATACGTTGAACTATCTTCGCATTTCGGGTTCTGTTTGGCCCATTCATTCACCAAGCAAATATTCTTATGCTCTACGACGCGAACGGCTTTTGTTATCTTAGTATTTACCGCGTCTTCGCGTTCCCACTTGTCGGCATCCTTCACATAAAGCGTCTCTCGGCGTGCGTCACTACAATGGATCGGGCGCTTACACACATCTGTGTTTTTCAAACTGTCGATGAAGAGTTTCGACATACCTTTTACATATCCCATGCGGCCAAATTCATCCAAGTCGGTGTCCTTCAAATGGATCGTGTTTGCGAATTCGTTGATATTCATCGCGTCTTTACAGTGTTCATTCAAGAAGAACTGAAGATTAAATGTATTATTATTGTTACTATTATTGTTATTATTACTATTCGTAGGTCCGTTGTAATTGTTACTGTTCGGAATGGAACTGGCAGCAGTCGCGGCACTAGCGGCGGCAGTTGCGGCGGCCACAGCGTTGATCACGATTGATTGCTGACTACACATCATTTCTATCAACTTATTCTGAAATTCTTGATTATTTTTAAACATATCAAACATGATTGTTTTAAGCTCTTCGGCGGTGACGCCACTAGGAACGGTAGGGGCAGGAACGGTAGGAGCAAGAGTGGGACTAGGAGCGAATGGCTGCGAATGTTCTTGTGTGGGCGTGCCATTACAGGTTTTCTTATGCTTCCATAATCCACTTTTACTATAATATTTATTCCCGCATTTGTCACAGTATTTATAAATATGCTTTTCAAATATGAAAGCGACTTGGGTCGGATTATGTGGTGTTGGGGGGTAATTAGGTAATTGAGGTTTTATGTTACCTAAATGTTCTTGGGTATTTGGTTCGCTCGTGGGTAAATTAACAGCATGAGAGGTATCCACCACGGTCATCCTAGCATGCTTAGCTGAATCTGTGTGCCGGCGATAGTCCTTTTTATTATCAGTTATGAATTGACATTTATCACAACGGAACATATAATTGTGGCTAAGGTATTCTGATTTCGGCATGTGCGTTTCCTACACATCGTTGATATAATCATTCCGGCGGGTTGAACGCATCGGTCATTTTTTTTTTCAGTAAGGAAAATTTCTTGTATAATATACAAATGAGAGCATTATGCTCTAAATCCTATTTTTAAGGATTTTCACGTTTTAAAACCTACTCGTTTGGAGAAAATGCACATCCCCCCCCATGTCAATTTTTGGATTTTGCAAAATACTTTTGAACACAGTTTTCTTCACTATAACTCAAAAAATGTGGGTGTATTTTTCACATTATATGGATAATTATGCTCACGTATTGCTCTAATCAATATTGACAGCTCGTATTCTCAGTCTCAATATGTAAAAATATGGGATGCGTGGATGCCTTTCCAATACTCTTTCATTCATTATTTCATTCATCCATTCATTCGTTTATTCATTGGTCATACCTTCAATACCTATCAACAGAACAACTTGATTATTTCAACTAACTCAGTTAGAAAGTTTGTCTCATTTTTCTTTTCGGTCGGTGTAATATCCCGTTCCACACACGTCCACACACCCCAAACCCTAATACCCATCCCTCACCGCCTTCCCAACGGGAAATCTTGGCTTACCTTCCTCCGTCAGTTCCTGATATACCACCGTCAAATTCTTACCGATATATGATGCCCCATCAATGAACCAGGCGCGGCGTTGTTCCATCGTCCCACGTGGCCGAACCGTGAATTCTTTGCCATCGGCGGTTTCACACACCCAAATCACCGCCCCCGCATCACGACCCTCACCTTGTGTGAAACCGATGATACGATACTCGTCTTCCATGAATTCCTTGTATTTCTGAAGGTCATTACTGCGATAATTGGCGCGATAGACACCCGCTGCGTTTCGCAACATGATGCCTTCATACCCCGACTCCACGAATTCAGCAAACAACCGACGAAACTCGGAAAGCACCGCAATTTTTTCGGTGCGAACAAGAACGACAACCGCTGCCTCCGTCTCCGTCTCCGTCACAGTCTCCGTATTACTTCGCAGGACACGCCCTCCAGCCGCCAACGACGCCGCATGTGTATCGTTTGCGACACACACACAACGCCGCACCGCAGCATCGAGCAAACCAATTCTCTCGGCAAACGGTATATCATGTTTCCGATGATCATAGATATCATAGACGTGATACTTGACTTTTTTAAGTCGTTCGACATCCGCGGCGGTGATTTTCTTCTTTTTGATGAGTCCAGCAAGTTCTTCAAACGGCATTTTGTCAGTGTATAACTCACCGTCGATGACAATATTCCGATGTTGCGAGAGATAAGGTCGAAGGGCGGCGGCAATATGAGGAAGACCCGTAAAGAAGGCGCCGGTGCGCGATTGAAGTGCGACCTCATAGTCATTACTCCCAGTTCGCACTACCGCATACGACACACATCGTAATCCATCCAACTTAGGTTGAACGAAACATGGGAATTTGATGACTTTCTTCTTTTTAGATCCGGCTACAAGGTCCGCCGGATCAAACGTCTGTGCTAGCATCGGAAGAAATGGTCCGCCGTCTCCGTCTCCGTCGCCGCCGTCTCCTCCGTCGAAGTCATTCCCCGAAATATCGCCGTATCCTTCACCACAATCTGCGGGTTTTGTCTCTGTATATGCCTCTTTTTCTTTCTTGTCGAGCCATTTACGACGTGTTTCGGAAATACACTGCTCGAGAGGCGTAGTCTCGTTGGAACGACCGATATTTTTACCGGCTTCACACTGTCGAAACGCCACCTGCTGCTTTCCGTTGATATATCCATGTGTAATTCGCGACGCAATCACCGACGCCGCCGATGACGACCGACGAACAACCGCCGCGGTCCATACTTTTATTTTTCCATTTTTGTCCTGCGCGTACAGTTTTGGAAATGAATATTCGACAGTGTCAATTTCCATGATAACTATATATTCTTCCTATACACGAATTATTATTTCAATTTAATCATGATGACACAATAAGCGTCATTATAATTTCAAATACTTATTCCGTTCCGCTACGCTGCCGCTACGCTGCCGCTCGCCATTTCATTCCGCTCGCGCTCGCGATTCCATTTCATTTCATTTCATTCGTCATCATCATCTTCAAAACACGCCGGATCAATTCTAGCAACAATCGATCGTAAAATATAATTCTCCTTCTTGAGTTTATTATTATTTTGAATGAGTGAGAGAATCAAGTATGTCATTTTCTCAAGAATAATTTCGTGTTCTTCTTCTGGACTGACTTCTTCCGGTGGTGTCTCAATAATCGATATCGTGCGTGTCGGATGATTATATACAGTAGTTCCGTCCTCATTTACACTCGTGCTTATTCCTGTCAGTGGACCCCCTCCAGGCGCAGGTTCATCACTTGTTAGAATAATTCGCCCTTTACAATACTCCTTGGCTGCCGTAATAACTGCCTGAACAACATCTTGTGTCTCTTCTGAACGTTTTACATATTTAATATTGAATGACGCATTATGTTCTTCATTCCCGGTATTCGATGTATTATTCGTTACGACCGTATTTCTGCTAGTCGCCGCCGTTGCCGCCGTTGCCGCAGTCGCAGCTGCCGCCGTTGCTGCCGCCTTCGCCGCCGCCGCTTCCGCCGCTGCCTCCGCCTTTTTCTTTTCCTCCTCTCGAGATTTAAGAATCGCATGTAATCGCGATTGTTTACGTCTCTCTAATTCTTCAAGATCCTCCTTCGTGAAATTCGCGGTAGGCTTAAAACTAGTAAGTGGTATCGTAAAAAATGGACTTTTCGTTATATCATCGCTATCTGGCGCAGCCGTTCCACTACTAGTATTATTTTTCATAGTCGCCGCCGCACCCGCCCCGCAACGTTTGATATGATTATTTAATCCTCCCTGCTGTTTATACGTCTTTCCACATAACGAACACGAAAGCATACGATGACGATGATTACGATATTTACTCCTATATACGAAAATCATTCTATATTCCTTTTATCAACGGGAACAACTAACTGCGAAACTAATGCCTGTATTGTTTCCTGCTGTTTTTGAAGTAACACCATCATCTCTCGGTTCTGTCGCAATAATTCAGAAATTTCCGACGACGACGACGACGACGACGACAACCGCCCAGAATCAGTATCTACATTCACTTTACATTTCGCAAGATGCGCATGATACCGCCCCTCTTGCTTATACACCTTATCACAATATTCACAACTGAATTCCGGTTCTTTCGAACATACAACACAAACCAAAAACACGATCATCGCATAAAACGCCTGAAGTTCATCATCGGTTGTTCGTGTTTCTAATTGTTGATGACGTTCCATATCAACAATCGCATTCTTACATGTTACACCACATTTATTCTTATATCGATTAAGGATATGACATAAAAATATATCACGAGAAAATATAATTAGAAACGATGGATCACCCATATCGAGTTCATTCATCGATCGGATTCGGATTTCTACAATTATTATTTATGGCGTCACTCGCATATCCTAGCCCACAACCTCCGGTGTATCATAATACCGCAGTAATACGATTAATGGGAACCGTATATTTTACGATATTTCAAGATAGGCCGATGTATTTAAAACTGGAATGCGTCACCATCTTACTTGAGATGATTTGTGACATACTATATATCAAATATATTATTATAGATTATACCTACCTCTTTGGACTAATCGATATTTCAAGTAATGCGCTAATTTTCATTTTTGTAGTATTATCGTTACAAAATGACGACGGCACCGCCAACACAAAAGAAATCATAAATAAAATTGACGAGTTTCGCACGAGGTGTGCGAGTTGTTGTTGGTTCGGGTCAAAACAAGAAACATCGCTGCCATATCATCAACATCTCGAACGGTTGGAAAGGACGGACCAACAACACGGACACAGGTATAGTTCGATACCGAGCCATGACGAATCACCACATCAACCGGTGTATACATTCGGTGGAAGACAAGCATTCAAACCGAATTTTTATAATTCGTCATGGGGCCGCGATTATATTCAAGCACAAGTAGAAAAGGAATTCAATACAATCGAAACACGCCATACAGAACTAGGCGAAATTGGCATGATTACAAGTCCAGATGGAACAACGGAATATATTCGGTTTGACGACATTCCACCAGCACAAGATAATTTCACAGGTATACGTCATTACGCCAATCTATTCGTGTCGCCGTATTTTACGAGAGATGGAACACCGATTACATGGTTTTCAGGTTGCCCGACAATAGACAAAATCGGATTGTGTTTATTCATATATAACATAATTCAGTTCATATATCAATTGATGATGTATTCAAGTATCATTACGAGTTGCCGAGAGATTACGAATAATAGTAGCATTAGCACCGGCACAATCCAACGATTTCTTTGCTAATACACCAACGTCTTGTATTTATAAAACAGATACGCCGAGAGAGCGAATAAGATTCCACCCCATGTTGTATCGATCAGCGCGGTCATAGGACTCCAATTACGTAGAATCGCAAGTGTTGTCGTCTCATATACACCATATACGAGAATACCGAGGAAAAATGCGGCCTTGATCCCGTCGTTGAGCCGCATGGTTTGGATTGCGGCGGCGGAAGATGTTGCGTTGGGAACAACGATGTGCCGCAACACGAAATAATACAAGCCGACCACGATTAACGCATAACATACCGCCGCACTCGGAATATTCACCTTCATAGCAGTCCCTTGAACAAGCATGACCTGTCGAGCAAAGAAGTCCTTTGCGGCGTATAAAAATACGACATCAATTGCCAAAATAATCACCGCCAATACGATCAAATCTTGAATCATCATAATTCGTCTATATATAGCACCACGGATAATTTATTTGTCCGCCGCCGCCGCCGACCCCGCCGCCGACCCTGCCCGATCCATGAAATAATCGGTGATAAATGTCTTATCCAACAACTGATCTAAATAATGATATCGATCTGCGTATGTATTATGTATGTTTTTATGTTGAGCGTCATGTGCCGCCGCCGCCGCCGCCTCCGCTCGTGATTTCATATCATCCAATACTACGAACTTCATTATTTTTCTGTATAATATATACAACAATATATTATTATGGTACGCACATCAACGACCGGTGCTACGATGAGAAAAAGTAAAAAACTGAAACCGCGCCGTCGCACACAAACCAACAAAAAATACGAAATCGATGCCGACGATACAAAACAACCCATAACAGAAAGTCACAGTTTCATCTCCAGTATGACATTTGATGGAAATACACTTATAACGAAAACACAGAAAGATGACGAACCTGTGATTGAACGTAAATATACAAAAGAACAACTTGCTCGTGAGATACCAATCGGTAAAGAAATGGTTGATATGTATTTAGATGGAGAGATGCCGAAAGAGTTACAAGCACATCATCGCCGGCAGCACTATTACCATGATGATAATAAAATGAAACACCGAAAACATGATCAATCCGGCATATTCAATAACGTGTTAATAAGCCCCGCTGATTTAGGATTATTACCTCCGCCTCTGAGCAGTAAGAAAGACGCACATGGTCGAACAAAGAAAATGAGACGGCGGCACCTACGACAATAACAACGTCATTTCGCGTCGATTTCGCGTGATTTATTTTTGATAGTTATTATATATCACGCACCAAGTAAAGCGTAGTATATAATAATAGACCAACTCGCCTCGACTCGGCTCGAATCATGTCCAACAATAATTGGAAGAGGATTGGCGGATTTTCACGAACAGGAATCCAAAATTATGTTAGAACAAGTGACGCGGCGATGGGCGGAACTACATTCGGCGGGTCAACCGACGTCTCCTATAATACCGGCAACACAACATTTCGAATCGGAAATAACGCAGGTGTGATTTTTATCAACGGTGATATTGATATGACAGGCGGACCAGGTATAGCCGCACCGATTAACCGCGTTCGTAATGTGCGCGATCCCGTCCTCGATCAAGATGTCGCAACGAAATATTATGTGGACCGCACGATTCAAGCGATACAACAACAACAACAAACGATTGGACCAACCGGCCCAGTTGGTTCGCCAGGTATTGGATTGGCAGGTGACGCAGGTTCTGCGGGAGATACAGGACCCACCGGTGTAACTGGACCGATTGGTCCAACCGGTAGCTTTGTGGGTGTTCTTGGACCGACCGGCGCAAACGGCGCGAGAGGAGCAACCGGCGCAACTGGAACCGCTGGATCGACTGGGCCGATTGGCCCGATTGGCGCAACTGGACAACAAGGCGCCGCCGGCACGCAAGGCATTCAAGGATCGAACGGCACGATATTATGGCTCAATCCCGACGGTGATTCCGTATCGAACGAACTCATTATTGACTCATACAATCTTTCACAGACGCCGATCCAAAGCACGATGCGAACGGTGGGACCCATTTCCGTAAGTGCGACATACGGTAATGTAAATAAAGTGATTCCAGTTTCACGGTTCTGGAATACAGCAGAGAAAGTATCCGTTTTAGCGGTGATTCCAAGCGGTGTTTGGGTGCTCAATATGTACGCGGCAGTTCCTTCCAACTCCGACGCGAATCAAGTATCATTATATGCTGCGGTTTTCATGATTACTGGAACATCGAATCAGCCATCCCCCGACAGTTTGATCATCGAAACCAAAGAAGGCGGTGACGCTGGATATTATCCACCACGAGCAGCATATCTACCTGACCACGTGAAATATATTGGACGAAGCTGGGACGTTGGTAATACTCAAAATGTACTTGATACTACTACTGATAGCGCAACCGGCGCAGTCATTACAAGCACCGCGAAGAAACTATACAAAATTAATATGCCGGTTGATTTTGTCACGCTGAAAGACGCAAGCGGTAATTCTGATAATGTGTATGTTCAGCTCCAAATTTACGCAAAAAATACGAAATTGGCGAATCAAACCGCGAATGTATTATTGTATTATCAGACGAATCTCGCAACGTCTGAAACCACGTATTCGTATCTTCAAACCACATTTGGCGCAGTTGGACAGATTGGACCACAAGGTCGAACGGGACCCAACGGACCCGCTGGGACAAATGGTCTACCCGGTTCAACCGGTCAGGTTGGCCCAACTGGTATCCCCGGTCCAACCGGTAATACAGGACCGATCGGTCCACAAGGAATTAGAGGGGCAACCGGTCCAACCGGACCCGCTGGACATGCCAACGCGTTCGGGTCCCAATTTTCTGTTCAATACCGATCAAATAATGCGCCAGGAGGAGAGACCGATCCAAATGGCGTTTTCGCAGGGACCACCAATTTTCGGTATATGGTGAATGGCGATACGACAAACGCATCCAACGCAACAACGGGGACCGTTGTAATGAATGACCTCGCATGTCGGTCGATCCATTCATCTTTTTACGTGGAAGACCCGTCGATTAGTGCCGCTATACGCCCGCGCACATTCGTAAAAGGCGGCGAATCCAACGGAAATTACGTGGTTCTTGCTTCTGGAAAAGATAATACATTTAGCGGATTAACGAAATCGCCGGAAACTGCCGCTGATATCACCCATGGAATTAAAATTATTCACGAGATGGATGCGCCCACGCCTACCACCAACATCATTTTACACAACGGTGATAAACTTTCTGGGAAAGTTGGCATGAAGTTTGACATGACAAGCGGAAATATTTCTTCCGGAGACCGATTTTGTGTTATAAATTCGGATGGTTCAGTTGGCGTAGGTGGAATGACGACGAGCGAAATGAGTGCTCTAGGACAAAGCGGTCTAAACAGAATGCTTCATATTGTCGGAAATGTGATGGTCGGAACACATCCAGGGACAAACCCGTCAAAAACCGCGTCATCCGCGATGGTGATGTTTAATCAGGCAACTACGCTGCCAACAACAACGACCTATCCTGGGATCTATCATCGCGGTGTCCAAGGCACAACAACAAGCACACTCGGACTCGGCACCGACTCGTCTGGCGGATTGAGCATTACAGCGCCGAATTTCATCACATTTCAGACGGGAACAAGTAATCCACAAAGCAACTCGATTGTCATTAATTCGGCGGGTGATGTTTCGGTGTTGGGACGCACAAATTTAAACGGCGCGGTGAGTATTGGCAATAACTTCGCGGACACTTCGACGCATGGAACCATAAAATCGAACGTTGATATTAACGGAATAACCCATATGAATACATCGGTCACATCATTTAGTGACCAGCCGCGACTTAAATTAATTTCTCGCGGGATTAACCCGGTGGCGTTAATTCCTTCACTCTCACAAACCACAAATGAAATTAGAGGCGTAAATTCTACGGAAAATTCCGGATTTCTTCGTTTGAGTGCGCAAGATCCGGCAAAAAGCTGTATTGATCTGACCGGAGATAATACATCAACATCAAACGCGATTTATAGTAACTCGATACGATTTAATACAGGGAACAACGAACGCATGCTCATCAACGCAAGTGGAAATGTGGGTATTGGGACGAACACGCCGGGAGTCAGGTTGGATATCACGGGGGGGGCGGCGCGCGTGAATTCGGGTGCGACCACGAGCACAGCACTGACGACGACGGGGCGAGTGGGTGTGAACAACGCATCACCAGGGACCGACTTGGACGTGACAGGTGTGGCACGCGTTACTGCGGCATCGACGACGAGCACCGCGCTGACGACGACGGGGCGGATTGGAATCAACCAGGCGACGCCGACGACCTCGTTGGATATCACAGGCGATGCGCGCGTAAATTCGGGTGCGACGACGAGCACAGCACTGACGACGACGGGGCGGATTGGAATCAACCAGGCGACGCCGACGACCTCGTTGGATATCACAGGTGATGCACGCGTTACTGCGGCATCGACGACGAACACAGCACTGACGACGACGGGGCGAGTGGGTGTGAACAACGCATCACCAGGGACCGACTTGGACGTGACAGGTGTAGCGCGCGTTACTGCGGCATCAACGACGAG
>Ga0214921_10011610_pt1 | contig 10668 bp, 6 predicted proteins | sample LL1505_MetaG_FD_177992 | JGI IMG/M metagenome (GOLD analysis project Ga0214921, IMG submission 177992) | Freshwater microbial communities from Lake Lanier, Atlanta, Georgia, United States - LL-1505 | ecosystem: Environmental > Aquatic > Freshwater > Lake | place: USA: Georgia | collected 2015-05-28
ATGAAGAGGGTGAATTTTGGAGGGCAGGCGGGTCGGGCGGCGGGTTTTGGGAGATTTCACTTGACAAAAGATACATGTATCTATTATAGTGTCAACCACGATGAAGATGGAAATTATCAAAAACCCAAAGACAAAGACGGAAAGCACCGGGGGTTCCCAGGATCAGCAGTATTTGACGCGGGAGCAGGTGGCGGAGCTGTTTCAGATATCAACTAGGACGGTTAGTGAGTTGACGGCCAGGGGGGTAATTATTGCGGTGAAGCTTGGGAGTGGGAGGAACGCTCCGGTTCGGTATAGGAGGGAGACGTTGGAGGAGACGGCCAAGAAGTTGGAGAGAAGGTAAAAAAAAGGGCGGGAGAGAAGGTGGGAGGGCCGGGGTGGTGTGACCACTTACCCCTTCGTGCCTCATTAGGAAGAGTTTTGCTTCTACCGTTGGCTCCCCGTGACAGCTCCGTGACAGGGTTTGAAACCATCTGCACAGATGCTCGATCTTAAATCTTCGTCAGGCGTCGACCAAACCAAAGGGTGTATAAAACAGGATAGAGAAGTAGTTCTAAAAGAGTGGAGGTAATGACCCCGCCTAGCATAGGGGCAGCGATACGCTGCATTACATCAGATCCTGTGCCATGCCCAAAAAAGATTGGCATGAGTCCAGCCACAATCGTGAACATGGTCATCACTTTCGGTCGAAGTCGTCCAATAGCCCCCTCATGGATAGCGGCAAAAAGGTCGGCCTGATTGCGAAGCTGTTGTTTTGCTTTGCGGTCGGCAACCGCGTGATCGAGATAAAGAAGCATTACAACGCCAGTTTCAGCATCGAGACCAGCAAGGGCAATCAAACCGACTGCGGAAGCGACACTAAAATGATGACCCAAGAGCCAGGGCAACCAGAAGGCGCCTATCAGCGAAAAAGGGACGGCAAGCATAACCAATACGGTGCGGGAAATTGAACGCGTATTCAGCAGGAGTAGAACCATGATGAGGCCCAGGGTGGCCGGAATGGCGAGGGCAAAGGTCTGGCGGGCCCGTTCAATGGAGGCGTAGGTTCCGCCCCACTCAAACCACGTGCCCGGCGGAAATATGATCTTTTCCTTGAGGAAGCGGTCGGCGGCGGACACATACCCAGTAATATCCCCAGCGGTGCTGTCCACGGTGATATAACTCACGAGTTGCCCGTTCTCACTGCGGAGGGAGGTCGGTCCCTCCCGACTCTGGATCTGGGCCACTTGGGAGAAGGGAACGTGGCCGCCACCCGGTAGAGGGATCAGGACTCGAGCCAGTTCCTCGGGGTCTTGGCGGAAGTCTCGGGCGTAACGGATGGTTACGGGGATGCGCGTGCGGCCATCAATCCACTCGGTAGCCGTTTCCCCGGCCACGGCGGACTCCAGCGCGGTGGCGGCATCCTCAATGGAAAGTCCCTGACGGGAGAGCTTCTCGCGATCGAAATCCAGATCGAGGTAACGGCCTCCAGTGAATCGCTCGGCAAAGACGCCCCGGGTTTCAGGAAATGCCGAAAGGGCGCGCTCCATCTCAGCCCCAATCAGGTCGAGAGTCTGGGGATTAGGCGCATGGAGCTTGATGCCAAGATTTGAGCGGAAACCAGTGGTGAGCATCTGGGTGCGAGTCTGGATGGGCATCCAAAACACATTGGCCATTCCCGGGGTCTGGGTAGCCGCATCCATCTCGGCCACCAGGGAGTCCCAGGTAAGCCCATCCCGCCACTCCTCCCGGGGTTTGAGGCGCACGATCGTCTCAAACATGGAGAGAGGAGCAGGATCGGTGGCAGTTTCAGCGGCCCCGGCCTTTCCCATGACCGAAAGGACTTCAGGGATTTCATGGATGTTTCTGTTTTGTATGGTCAGGAGTCGCGAGGCCTCCGGAGTCGCCAAGCCCGGGGCCGCGGTGGGCATGTAGAGAATGTCCCCCTCGTTGAGCGGGGGCATGAATTCGGTTCCCATGCGGACCAGGGGAAAAACGGTGGAAACAAGAAGGAGTAGTGCTAAGCCCAGGACGCTCCAGCGATGTTGAAGTACAAATTCGAGGGGCCTGTGGTAGATCCTACCGAGAAAACGGTTGAGGGGGTTGGCTGATTCTGGACGGAGCTTGCCCGACAGGCAGAAAGGAAGAAGGACGGGCACCAAAGTAATGGAGAGAAGGGCGGCGAAGGCCATGGCAAAAGTCTTGGTGTAAGCCAGAGGATGGAAGAGACGACCTTCCTGGCCGGTCAGTGCAAAGACAGGCAGGAAAGAGACCGTGATCACCAGCAGGGAGAAAAAGAGGGGTCTTCCCACGGAACAGGCGGCATCCAGAATCAGTTCGCGCCGTTGGATGAAGTCCATAGCGCCGGATTCCTCTAATCTTTTGTGGGCATTCTCAACCAGAACAATTGCGGCATCGACCATGGCTCCGATGGCGATCGCCATGCCCCCGAGGGACATGATGTTAGCCGAGAGTCCCAGCAGGGAAAATGGGAGGAAGGAGAGCAGCAGAGCCAAGGGCAGGGTGAGAATAGCGACCAGTGAGCTTCGGACATGGCCGAGAAAGAGGAGGCAGACGAGTGCGACGACCAGGCCCTCTTCCAGGAGTTTGCTTTGGAGGTTATGGATTGCGCGTAGGATCAGATCGCTACGGTCGTAAACGGTGGTGATCACCACCCCTGGCGGGAGGGCCGTTTTCACCTGTTCGAGCTTTTCCTTGATTCCTGAGATCACGCGGAGGGCGTTCTCGCGATCCCGCATGATAACAATGCCACCCACGGCTTCCCCTTGGCCGTTTAGTTCCGCCACACCAATTCGAGAGGCTCCACCTTCAACGATGGTTGCCACATCCCCCAGAAGGAGCGGACTTCCTGCACGGCTGTTCCGGAGAGTCAGTTGTCGGAGTTCATCGGGGGAGTGAAGACGCCCCCGGCCCCGGACCACGATTTCGGCGGAGTTTACCTCCAGGGATCTGCCACTGGCATCCCGGTTGGATTTACGAACCGCGTCGGCGACTTCCGTGAGGGTGACGCCGGAAGAAGAGAGTCTGTCGGGATTCAGCTGGATTTGAATTTCCCGCACAAAACCACCCAAGGGAGCGACCTCGGCCACTCCGGGCACGGAGGCCAAGGCAGGCCGGAGCACCCAGTCCTGGATCGCACGCAATTGACCCAAGTTTTGCTTACCTGAGGAGTCCGTCAGGGCGTACTGGAAGACCCAACCCAGCCCATTGGCATCCGGCCCCATTTTTGGGTCAGCGTTGGTCGGAAGAGCCGTCCGAGCAGAGGAGAGAACCTCGCCCACGCGGGTGCGGGCCCAGTAGAGGTCGGTCCCCTCGTTGAAGATAATATAGAGAAAGGAACGACCGTAGGCCGACTCCCCGCGGACGGCTTTGATCCGGGGTGCCCCAAGAAAACGGGATTGGAGAGGGAAAGTGATCTGGTCTTCGATGAGGTCGGCAGAACTTCCCGGCCAATCGGTGGTGACCACGACCTGAGTATCGGAAAGGTCGGGGAGGGCATCCAGAGGGACCTGCCGAAGAGCAACCCAACCGGCAGCGGCCGCTAAAACCGTCAGGAGGATAACGAGAGCCGGATTTCGTCCGCTGGACCGGATGATTTGGGAAACCCAATCTTTTGGTGGTGAAAAAGTGCTCATGGGTTTTCGACGGCAGGCGTGGCGGGAAGGACTCCTTTGAGCCTTGCTTCTGAATCTAGGAGAAAGTTTGCCGAAGTGGTTACTTTTTCTCCGGCTTTCAGTCCCGAGCGAACGGCGACATCCTCGCCGAATCTTTCTCCAATGGTCACGCGCCGAGGTTCGAGGTGGCCCATGCCGTGATCCACGAACACGACATGATCCCGGCCGAGGGGCAAAAGGGCCGATGCAGGGACACTTAACACCGAAACCGAGGGAAGGTTGAGGGAGGCCGCCCCGGTTTGTCCGGGCCGAAGCTGGGTCTGAGGATCGGCAATTTTGAGATGGGCGATGACCCGGCGGGTCTGGGGATCGGTGATCGGATCGATGTGGTCGATCGGAGCGGAAAGTTCGACCCCCGGTAGAGTATCAATGGAGAGGGTGACGAGGTCGCCGGCTTTCATCCGGCTGGCATCTTCCGGGGTGAAAGCCGCCATGCCCCAGAGCGGAGTGCGCGGGGCCAGTAGCATCAATTTTTGACCGGTTTCGTAGCGCATGCCTTTCACGACATTCTTTTCGAGGACATAGCCGTCGATGGGGGAGCGAATCTCAATATTGCTGCTCATTCGCCGCTTGAGGTCGGTATCCCAACCGGAGGCGTCCTTGGCAATTTTGTCGAGATCCTGGATCTGCTCCTCATTGAGGTCCCATAAGCGTAAGCGTGCTCGGCTCTGGTTTAGGGCGTACTGCAGGGTGTTGAGATTGGCGTTTTTCTCATCAAACGGCTTGCGAACAAGTGATTGGACGGCGCGGATATAATCCAGTTGATCCTGAATCCAACCTTCGCTGAGGACGGTAAGAAGGCGTTGTCCTTTTTTCACGTCCTGGCCGGGAAATCCAATATCGACCCCCACGACGAAGCCTCCACCGCCCTTGATGCTAATTTCGGTCAGGCCGGATGGGTCCGGCTCCAGTCGGAGCGGGGCACGTGCCTCACGGCTGAGGGAACGTACCGCGGCTTCCGCCACGGTAACGCCCAGCGCCTTCTGTTTTTCCGGATCGACAAAAATCTGACCCCCTTCTGCCATGGGGGCCAGAGCCTTATCCTTGGAGGTTTGGGTGGCTGGATTTGATTTGGCCGTTGGATTCTCGCTGGTGCTTGTGTCGGACGATTTGGCCGGTCCAGCGGGAACAAGATCCATGCCACAGATGGGGCAGGAGCCCGGCTTGGGGGAGCGGATCGAGGGATGCATGGGACAGGTCCAAATCTGGCCCTCGGCATCATTTTTCAGATGAGCGTGGTCAGGGTTGCCTTTGCACCCAATGAGGACTGGGGTGAGAATTGTGGTAAATATAATAAAAGTCAGCAAAGTATAACGATTGAACTCACGCTCAGTTCGAGTCGCGAATTCCGACTTAATTCTAAAATCATTCATAATAACCTCCTTGAAGTGAAATAAACTCTAGTTCCATATCCACCTCGAATGGGGTGGATCAGAGATGATGAGGAGGAGGATTTAAGTTAACCAGGAACAGAGCCGTGCGAGTCGAGAGAGCGTATTGAGACTAGGGGGGGTATGTGCGATTAGGACTTGCGAGAGTTTATGGGCTAAAGTTTTAGAGAAATTAAAGGAAGCGATCTTGGTATAATTCGATGCATATTTTCTGGACTGGGCTAATGGAAGAGCGGTGGATCGATCTGCATCTACCCTTGAGGAGGGAGAAGTCCTTTGGGTTGGCGTCTGGCATGGGGAGGTGTTTGGGCAGTGTGACGTTTCTGTTGAAGAGGCACAGCAGCAATGATGCCTGTTTTCTGCATGAATAGGGAGAAGACTGAATAAGCAACTTACAGCCAACAGAAAAACGCATACAGCCTTCATACTTTCATCGTAGCAAGAATCTGGCAGAGGTCAAAAAAGCGGCTGAAAAATACGGGCCTATTTAGGATATGGTATTAGATTATATAATTAAATAAAAACCCTATATGAAAGGCGTAAAACAACATTAGGTTTAAGTATGAAAACAAAACTAAACATAGGCTGGGTCAAAATAGGAGGAGTCCTCCTTGCGCTGAGCCTGATTGCTCCGGTAGGAGCGCAGGCAAGACCCCAATGGGATTATTGCGTTGATCGCATGAATTCCAGGGGAGACATGACTCCGCGGTACAACCATAGCCGCCATATGATTGATGACGGTGATGATACTTGTTGGGGTCACGGAAGAGGACACCATCACGATTACGATAAAGACTGATCGCGATTCTATGGGTTGCCCAAAGCCTCTGTTGCTAAGGGCAACTCAACGATTGGTTGTCTAGCTTAAGTAGCATTAATGGTGAGTCGCAACCAGTTGGTTGTTTAATCTAGAAGCGGCTTGGTGATTTTGGTAGGATTTTGGATTGGAGCTGAGGGGAGTAGATCCCGTGACAGTTCGTGACAGCAAAGTCACAAGTCGTGGCAAATTTTCACATACCAGCTCTATATAAATCGTTGATACTTTTGATAGTCAGATAGTAGCGAATAGTTTCAAATCCCGGCGGCCGGATGAACTAAAAGGCATTCTTACCTCTTCCGACTGACCCCATTAATCGTAATGTTGGGTAGCCCCGAATATTCAGTCAGCTACGAATCAGCGATGGGAAGAAGGTTGAGAAAAAGAATCAAAAGTACAAATCAGGGACGTTGAGAGATGAAGGAGGTGCGATCATGCTCTGGGTGACTGTACAAAATATCTAGAGTCCTCAGGTAGGTATGAAGACCGGCATCTTGGATTGGCAGAACGTGGGCGTCTTCGCCAGACTCATTATGGTGCGAATGCCAATACCCAGCAGGAGTAATAAAGGAAGCACCGGATTTCCAATTTTCCCGGTGACCATTCTTGATCATGCCTTTGGAATCCAGTTCAGTTCCAATCATCGTGTAACAGCCCGGCTGACAGCTGATAACAAAGTCGAGAGCAACTGATTCGTGGCGGTGGGGGTACTGTACTTTACCCTTGGGCAGAAGACCGAACATTGCCCACAAGGTGTGGGTGATGGTGCGGGTTTGCGGAAAGTTGGAGTTAGCAAGAAGAACGCTGACCCGGTTGGCCTGACTGGTGACGGGGTCGTTGGCTATCTGCTGAAGTTTGGCAGCAGCTTTCGAGTGTTCAAAAACGGTGGGATGAAACCGTTCCTCCGTGGCGGTGACACCTAGATAACGAAGCAGGGGGGCATCGTGGACCCAATAAAAACCAGCCTCGCCGTCGGTGTGATGGATGGCCTCCCCGTGCGCTGGGAGAACCATAAAATCACCCTCTTTCCATTCGATCTTCCGACCGCAGGCTTCCGTGTGCCCGGTGCCCTGAAAGATGAAGAACAATTGGCTGGTGGCAAGAGCATTGGTTTTTAGAGTGCCTTTAACAATCCGAACAAAATTTGCCAGTAGGGCGGGGCTGGTGGCGGGACCAGGGCATTTCATCTGCCGGCTGACATCCAACGGGAGGATACCGCTTGTTTTTTGATGGAAAAAGTCAGGGGAGAAGGAGTGATAAGGAACCGGAGGGATCAGTCCCGCATAGATTGGGTTAGCGGAAGAAGCATAGTCATAATAGAGCGCTTCTTTCGTAAGATCTCCCAATGAGGATGATGAAGATTTGTTCGGCATATTAATTTGTCTGAGAGGGGTGTCTAAAAAAGACGATTGTTTAAATGGAGTGTTCTTGGTTGCGTAAAAACCACCGCCCAATCTTAAATCGAGTTGCTGAAGTGGCAAGAATGACTAGTGGAAGGGGTCCCGGGTTCAAATTGCGGCGGCTTTATTTAGATCAGTTTAATCTCGAAGTGCCTTGGTGATTTTGGTAGGGTTTTGGATTGGTAGTGAGAGCAGTAGCTCCCGTGACAGTTCGTGACAGAAAAGTCACAAGGCGTGGCAAATTTTCACATACCAGCTCTATATAAATCGTTGATACTGTTGATAGTCAGATAGTAGCGAATAGTTTCAAATCCCACCACGCCCGAGGTTAGACTCGATTAATCGCAAATCCGGCTATTTTGCAACGCCGAGTAGCACCTGCGTGCCGTCCGGCGATGCGTCGTTGATTTTTGCTAAAGGAACTTTGACAACCTTTTGGATCGATTTCAGTTTATCGATCTCAAAGATGACAAAGTTCATCGCACCGATGGTTCGCAAATAGTAGCGGTTCCGCATCTTATCGTTCATCCAGGTGAAAAGGGTCACCTCGCTGGAGGTGGACTTCTTGTTTCCTCCCTCTCCGGCAAAGCCTTGGTCCACCGAAATGTCATAGACCCGGTCAAAATTATTCAGAATATGGGATAGGGTGATCACCGCCTCGTCCGGGGAATCGGCGCGGCGTGCATATTGGACGTAGTACGCCGCTTTGACAAAACGGCCCGCGGAGATCTGGCTCGAAGGCACACCCGCCAATGCGTTGCCCGAATCAGGGGCTTCGACCTTTAGCTTTCCGAAAGATCCGTTATTATTGTCCCGGTTGGTTAGAAACGCGTAATTGTCCAGATTTTTCAGGTGCCAACCGAAATCGGGAGCGTTGGTCACCACGCCCACTGGGTTGTCATAGATGGTTTGCTTTCCGTCCAGATACTCTACCACGATCCCCGCCCCGGTTTTGTCGAAAAAGATGTAGTGTAGGGGGGCGGGAACATTCCCCATGATGGCCAAGTTGGGCAACCATACCCGGATCTCACCGCTTTCGAGGGCCTTGCGGACTTCGACCACTGTCTTGAACTTTCCCAGTGCATAAAGCCCAAGATCGGTCACGGCGAGGTATTCCGCTTTTCCCACTACCGGGAACGTCGGTGTCACGGACCCGTTCAGCTGATTCGTGCTAATCGAAAGCCCCTGGTCGTTGACTGCCTCCAACATAGTATCGGTACCTGTTCCCAAACCGGCATCCACGCCCACGCCCATCACGGCATATTGGGTCTCAAATGACAACCCGGGACGACTCTCTGGTGCCAACGATGTGACCTTGGTCTTGGCGGGAATATAAGCCATCTCAAATGGCATCGGTGTCGCATACTCCAGCGTTTTGCCACTGTAGGCGTTGCCCTTTTTGTCGGTAATCATAAGGGCAGTGCAGGGCCATCCAAGGTTGAGCGGCAATACAAGAGCGAGGACCAGAATGAGATTTTTATTCATGCCAATACATACAAAAGGCGAGAGGGGTACGCAATATGGGAAATAACCGCCCTTTGTGATTGTTTCACCAAATGTCACCGCAAATAATCTGCGCATGCCAATTTGCAGTTCACAAAAAACAGGTGTCCGCAAACTACCTGATTCTGCAAAAGGCTGACCTTTTGTGTTCTTTATTCCAGATTTGAAACCGGCCCCGCGACTTACAGGAGCCTGTCATATATTTCCCCCGCGGCACTTCGTGTGTAAAAGTCCCCGCCGCTGCCCCATTCTCAAGGCCTGTTTTTTTGTCTGTCTGATGACGACGGTGGTGTGGGCGGAACCGGATGCGCTATCGGCCACAGGGCCTGAAAAGATTGCGGGCGATCACTTTATCGAAACTGAGCCATCAGGGGTCAAGCTGAGCGGATATGTCGATGCGGGTTACAGTTACAACTTCACCGGCTCCGGCAACCAGTCGGTGGTCAATGGCCGTGTGGGTGAACCCGCCCGGGGTGACTTCAATCTTTATGCGCTGAAACTGGTATTGGAAAAAGCCATGACGCCGGAGAATAAGGCCCAAGCCGGTTTTCGGGTCGACGCGTTCATCGGTGAGGATGCCAACTATCTCAATCTCCGCAGCTACGCCAACAACGTGGATGCTGACTCCAACGCCCTTTATCTGGAACAGGCCTTTGCCCAGTTTCGTGTGCCCGTGGGAAACGGTTGGGATTGGAAGGTGGGAAAGTACGTCTCGATCCTGGGCTACGAGGTGAATGAGCGTCCGGCCAACATGAACATCAGCTACAGCCTGCTCTTCATCAACGCCTACTCGATCGACTACACCGGGGTTCTGACCTCCTACCGTTGGAACGAGTTTCTGGACGCCAAGTTGGGGGTGGGAAATGGCGCCGATTCCGACAACAACACGACGATCGGCGGCAACGGGGACGGGGTCACCGTTTTGGCGGCTTTGAATCTCACCGCTCCGGGAGGCAACGCCAACTGGACCCATAATTTTACCTATGAAACCAGCACGGCCAACGATAGTGCCGGGTTCCCCCCAGCCAATCTCAGCTCCTATGGGTTCGCGGCGGCGACAAATCCGAATGGGCCGGCCTACATTTATAACTCCTTGGGTAACTGGGCTCCCCATTTTGCGGATGACAAGCTTCTCTTCGCCTTCGACATATGCCTTGGCGCGTATTGCCCCGCCAACGGACCTGCCGGGGGAGCCACCACCATCTGGGGCAGCAGTGTCTACGCGAAGTACCAGTGGAATGACTGGTTTTATCTGGCCAATCGTGGCACCTACTTCGGCTCCGATAACCAGAACAAAACCGGAATCACGACGGCAGGAGGAGCAGACGGCAGTATCAGCTGGTGGTCCTACACCCTCACCGCGGGATTTCAGTTAAGCGATCAACTGCTGATCCGTGCTGAGTATAGGCTGGATTGGGGCACCAACATGGTCGGGGGTTCGGCGGGTAATGTGTCGTCTCCCGGTATTCCCGGCAGTGGCGGTCCGGCGCATGAGGCGGGGGCGGAATTTGTCGTAACTTTCTGAATCCTGAACCTACCGCCTTCCACTAACCAGGAGCAGATATCTCGGCGGCTTGATTGTTATGAGTTTAATCTCGAAGCGGCTTGGTGATTTTGGTAGGGTTTTGGATTGGTAGTGAGAGGAGTAGATCCCGTGACAGTTCGTGACAGCAAAGTCACAAGTCGTGGCAAATTTTCACAAGCCAGCTCTATATAAATCGTTGATACTGTTGATAGTCAGATAGTAGCGAATAGTTTCAAATCCCACCCCGTCCGAGTCATCGAGGACGGGGTAAAGCCAATCAAGCCGGAGGCGAAATGTGATTGGCCAGGGGCGGGTGAATTTGAATTAAGCGTAGCGGCCTTTGCGGACCGAGCGTGAA